>JYMV01029062.1_pt1 | contig 16217 bp, 12 predicted proteins | sample 338911 | NCBI WGS metagenome assembly JYMV01 (sample SAMN03354496, study PRJNA234377) | hydrothermal vent metagenome | biome: Deep sea; feature: Hydrothermal plumes at the Eastern Lau Spreading Center, Western Pacific Ocean; material: Seawater | place: Tonga | collected 2009 | depth 2000 m m
GAGCTTAGTTCGTAGACATGCGATTTCGCAATCACTGCAATCAACTTTTTGATATCATAGTCATGGTCAGCAAAGACAACGAATTCTTTGCCGGCGTCATGGTAAACCGGATTTGGGCTGATCTCATGGGCCGTGGCTTGTTTGAACCAGTTGATGACTTGCGGGCGACAAATCCGGCATCGAATGAACCGTTGCTTAAGAGTCTAGGGAAATATTTTGCAGACCATGACTATGATATCAAAAAGTTGATTGCAGTGATTGCGAAATCGCATGTCTACGAACTAAGCTCGACAGCTACCGAGAGAAATATCGCTGACACTCAGAATTATTCGCGACACTACCGACAGCGTTTGCGTGCCGAAGTGTTGCTTGATGCGGTAGCCGACATTACTCAAATCCCAAATAAATTTGCCGCAATGCCAGCGGGATCGCGCTCCAACCAAATTTGGACACATCGTGTTAGTAGTTTGTTTTTAGATACGTTCGGTCGACCAGACCCGAACCAAGATCCACCTTGCGAACGGACGACGGATTCGACGGTGACACAGGCATTGCACATGATGAACGCTCCGCAAATCCATGCAAATATCATAAGTGACAATGGCAGGCTGGCAGCGTTAGCGGCGCGAAAAGAATTGACGAGTGATGAGATTGTCGCCCAATTATATTTGTTGGCATACAGTCGGCGACCGACTGAGGAAGAGCTTGGGATCTGTCAGGGTATTTTTTCTCAAGAGGGAATGTCGCGACGCCAGGCAGCGGAAACGATCCTCTGGGCTTTAATGAACACTCCTGAATTTATAATCAAGGACTAATTAATGGCACTGTTAACTCATAGAAGTTGGTTAGCGTATCGCGTCACCACTGTCATGACAACGTGGTTAATTGCCATTGGACTGGTTTCCACTGTGGTACAGGCCGCTGCGCCATCTGTCACACATCTGTACCCGTGGGGCTTGCAACAGGGCACGACGGAGGAAATAACCGTGCAGGGGAGTTGGACCAAGTGGCCACTGGAGGTGGCAGGTGAGTTACCCGTTGGGCTGGAAATCAATCCGCTGGAAAAGGCAGGTAAGCTATCTGTTGCAACATCCACGGAGGTTCGTGCGGGCGTATACCATTTTCGTCTTTTTGATGGTGAAGGAGCCACTAAGGTAATTCCGTTGATCGTAGGTGCAGTTCCCGAGTGGCGTGAAAAGGAACCCAACGGTAATCCGGGTGAGGGTAACCAAGTTACTTTGCCGGCAGTTATTAATGGGCAGTTAAAAGAGTCGGCGGATGTTGATATTTTTCTAGTCGATTTAGCCGAGAGTGAAACCTTATCGTTATTGTTAGTTGCAAACAACATTCTCGGTGTAGCGATGGATGCAATCATCCAAGTGTGTGATAGTCGAGGATTTGTACTCGCTCAAAATGATGACGAACGCGGATTAGATCCTCAGTTATCCTATACAGCTAAGCGTACTGGTATGGTCCAGGTGAGAATATTCGCATTTCCGGAAGCGACTAACTCAACGATCGCCTTTTCCTCGAACGCAGATTATGTATATCGCTTGACTGCCACCACCAAACGATTGCTCGACTTTTGTTTGCCACTTTCCGTTTCAGCGGAGGCCGTGGACTTGCAGTTGCAGGGGACTGGGTTTGCCATAGAGTCTCTGCATTGGATAGGTGCAGTTGAGATGCCTTACGTGTCGCTGGCTGGCGTCCCTGGCACCGTCTACGTACCGCTAACCGCTAGGAACGTGGTGGTTGCCACACAGCAATCCAGTATCGAATCTCCGCAGGTTGTCGTTTTACCCGCCAGTATTAGCGGTGTTATTGAACAACGCGAAGACCAGGATGTGTTTCTACTTGAAAATCTGCAGAAAGGCGAGTCATTGGTTGTTGACTTATTTGCTCGCTCGCTAGGTTTTCCAACCGACCCTTTAGTTGAAATCTACGATAACACTGGAAAACTGCTGTCTACTCAAGACGACAAGGATCGCGCAACTCGTGATCCCGCGTTTACGTATAAGATTCCAGCCGACGGCGCGTATCAAATTCGTATAAGAGACTTACATCGTGTGGGCGGCCCGCGCTACGCCTACCGTATGGAAGTCGCCAAGCTGCAACCTAGTGTGAAATTGACACTAGAGTCTGGCGAGTTTGTTAAATTAGGAGAGAAGTTAGAGATTGAGGTAGCCATCTCACGTTTAGGTGGGTTTGCTGATGAGCTGCTGATTGACATTGATGGACTTCCCGAGGGAGTGAGTATTGAAGCAGTGAAGTCTGCCGGCAGCGGCGATAGCTCAAAAAAGGTGAAGCTTGTTTTGACAGGCAAGTGGCCATTGTTTTCTGTACCTATTCGGATCGTGGGTACTTGGAACGCGGGACAATTTCAAGTGCTCGCCGAGTATGCGGTGGCCAAGTCAATAATCGCTCGGACGGATCCTTGGCTGACGTCTGTACCGTCCAAATAGAACCGCTGCGGCGGGCTCCGCTAGCTGTGCATAATGATGCCGCCGTCAACGTTGATCGTTTGCCCTGTGATGTTAGCAGCACCGGTGGAGGCAAGAAACAGGGCGGTGGCAGCAATTTCTTCGGGTGTTTGCCAGCGTGCTAATGGGCAGATGTTATTTAGCTTATCTTGACCCCACTGCTTGTAATCAAGTTTGTCATGTTCAGCTTGTTGGTCATTCCACGCTTGCCAGACGCTGCGAGTTAGCGAGGATTGAATCATGCCGGGCGAGATGGCATTTGCCCGAATTCCAAACGGCGCTAAGTCTTTGGCGACGACTTGCATGAAGTTAATCAAACCCGCCTTAGCGGCACTATAGGGCGGATCGGTTTGGGAACCCATTTGCCCAGCGATGGACGCGATGAAAAGCAGCGTTGAGTCTACGACCTTGGTAGAGTTGTCACGTAGGTTAGCTCTGAGTACCTTAGAAAACGCGTGGGCTACGTTGACCGCTCCCATTAAATTAACGTCCAACACACGTTTCCAATCAGCGGGATGCATATTCCAAAAGGGAAAACCAAATTTTCCAGAACCAGCACCGGCCGAGTAAACCACATGCTGCAGATTTTGCTGTGCATCCGGTAGGAGTTCGGTAATATTCTCTGCGAGTTGCTCGACAGCGCGTAGATCAGTTGCATCCAAGACCGTCGCGTCGACAGAAGCTTGTGGTAAATCCACCCTAATTTGTTGTGCAGTATCGTAAACAGATTCGCTTAAATCGGCGAGGATTACATGGTAGTGGTCAGCGGCGAATGTGCGAGCGATCGCTTGCCCAATGCCTTGAGCAGCGCCAATGATGAGGATGGATGTCGCGGAATTGTCTGTAGTCATCGTGTTGCGAAACCGAGTGCGGTGTTATTGAGGGGGTGGTGTGCAGAGCTCGATTGCGTGTCCATCAGGGTCGTGTAAAAATAGCTGTTCAGCGCCGTCAGGGCGCGTGCGGCGAGGATAAGTTTCCACATTGAGTTTGTGCAGATGCTGTTCCCAGGCGTCCATATCATCAATCATCAGGGCGTAGTGATTTCCACGAGGCGCCGCGATTACCTCGTCTTGTCGATTACCGATAATATGCAATTCTTGTCCTAGGCCGAGCCGAAACCATGCGCCTGGAAAGTCAAATGCTGGCCGCGGGAGTTGTTCAAGTTGCATGATGTTAGCATAAAAATCGCATGTCCGGTCGACATCCTCGACACTAATGGCGACGTGATTTATTTCAAGTGTTTTCATTTGAACATCCGGTCCATAATACGGAGTGACAAAGCTCAGCCATATAATTTGGTAGCTTCTGCTGCTGAAATTTTACGAGCACGAATAGAACCATCATTTAATGCTTCACCGTTGGGGTCAATGTAAACTCGTCCACTGTTGCCATTATTTAGATTAAGCACGTGAATATTAAAAATATATCCTTGTTCTGCGGTCGTTTTAAACCAATGGACATTGTCATGCTGCTCAGTAATAGATGAAAAATCACCTCGTTTAAACGTGTCGTTGATTGTTGGTTTGATGATCATATGTGATTCGGTATCTTCGAGGCGGTCGTAGTGGCGTCCATGAAACGAGCCTTGTAGCACCAAGAACGCTGTGGCCATATTGTCGTGTCCGTGGGGTACAACACTTTGACCTTGTTTGAGCTTAAATATTTGATGACCAAAGATTAGATTCGTCGGTAATCCTTCCACTTCAGGAAAACGAAAGCGAATAGCACGTTCTCCTTTTTCTCGAAATGGAGTTTGCGAAATCCTACCGTCAAAATCTATAAACTCCAACAAGTCGCGCAGATTGACTTGATTGAATAGTTTCTCACACTGGTTTTTCCATTGTCCCTGAGTGAGTTTGGTCCCCTTTAGATCCTGAGCGATAGTATTGAGCTCTTTCAGCCATTGGGCCGTCACTGGTCGAATGTCTTTCGCGAACAGTTCCGCTCCAAACAGAGTTTCGAGCAGGGAAAAGGTAAGAAGCGATTGTATCGCAGTCCCCTTGAATTGTCGCCTTGTTATTTCTGATCGCATATCATTCTCCTATTGTTTGTAAAACGCTTTCCGATAACTGGCATGTCAAATTAATCCCATTCTCCAAATTCAACGGCAATGCCCATTTTCTTCGACATTGTGTAATAGACCATTTGTACGGGGCCTTTTTCCGCCAATTTATACTGATCAAGAAGTTCCTTGGGCGTATGGACTTCAGCCAGATTCATAGTGCTGACGATATGTCCTTTTCGCAGGCCAGCAAGATACAGCGGGCAGGTCGTTTTGACGTCCGTAACGAGTACTCCGCCAGCGTGTTCAGCGAAAGAAACTTGCAGTTCATCCTGATTGACTTTGTCAATTCTTGAGGTGTGGGGTGATCCTAGCCTTAGTATATGCACGACGGATTTTTCTCCCGCCGCGTAATCACTTATGATTTTGCGAAGGTCAAGGAAAGACTCGACTTTGCGATCGTCGAAGCCAGTGACGATATCGCCTACCAGTAGACCACCTTTGTCAGCCGCTGTACCGTCTTGAACACTCTCGATATAGCAGGGGCCAGGTGGTTGTCGGCAGCCAACACCGAGGAAAGCGCCTTGGCGGTAATCTACATCGGCTTGAGCGCCTTGTCGAATCATTTCGGCAACATCTTTTGTTCCTAATGTGCCATACAGCTTGACGTACAGCAGTTGAGTCATAGATGTTAGGTGTTGCAGGCCAGTGTTAGTGATAGGGCAATATCGCAGGTCCAGATTAGCGAGTTGTTTGAGGTGGCGAACTTCGGAGAACAGTTGATCTTCCAGTTTGCAGCGTTTGAGCACTAAGGATTCAAGGTTGCGCATTTTGCCGATGATGGGCATCCAATTACCGGAAAGATCGATGCCTTCGATGAGTAGTTCTTCGGCGGTCGTGATCCAAGTTAACAAGTACAAATCTTCCTCAGTACCACGCCATGAGGTATTTAGATACATGCGGATGACGTATTTTGAGTTGGGCCCAATGCGGGTGTAAACGCGTTCAATCCAGCCTCCGAGTTTGCGAAATTCGGCCAACGCTTCTTCTTCACGGATTTTATTGATTCGGTTGAGGGCTGTGGCGGCACGGCGAGCGATACGGTTATCGGTGGATTGTGCTAGTACGTCTAACGTTTGTTTGGCGCCGTTGCTGGGCCCAAAACGAGCGGTTTTTACTTGCAATGACAACTGGACTAAGATATGAATTGACCGAGTGAGCCCTTCGTAGTTTTGTTTGGGGATGTTCTTTTCGAGCAATGGAATTACAGATGTACCGCGGTCGATTAACTCTAATGTCGCTGTTTCGCGTTGGATGAATTTGCGTGCGGAGAGTTGGTCGATAAGTTGCTGCGGACTAGTCGGATCATCAGCGAAAACTAGTGGTGCCAGCAAACCCACTAGCATCAAAGCCGTTGTGATGCTTAGTATTGCTCGAATTGTAACGGTTTGATTTTTCATGGATTGGATTGCAATGAACAAGTGGTTTTCCTGTGTTTATATTAACAGATAACGCAAAGTTGTGGGTCCGCCTACTGGGCGCTTTCCGCCGGCGGTGGAGTAAACTAAGACTAAGAATTATCACGAACGTAAAAAATAAGCTGGCTTCGATAATTCTCAATTGCCGCGAAGGACTCTGATGGCATAAGATGGAAGCTGTGGACGATTGCGCGCGTCTGGATTTTTGCCCGGAATGGATTGTGGTTAATGACTGCTATTAGGTGGAGAAGTTTAGTGAAACGAGTGTTGCTGTTATTGTTGTTTATTTCATTGTTTGGTTGTCTTGGGTCACTTGAAACAGCCAGTGGTGATCAGGCATTGCTGACATTACGGCAACAAACCATCATGCAATACACTCGGCAAGGGCGTTTAGACTCAGACACCCGAGAGAAGATATTTGCCGCCGCAGACGCCACCGCACTGCAAGCATTAATCTCCAAACTTGACGATGCGCATCTAAATACCCTCCCGGTTGATGGCCGAGTCTGTATGGCAAAGTTAAAGGAAATGGTCGCCATTGGTAGACGCTTTAGTGGTTCCCCGGGGATGGATGAACAACGTAAGATGCTTGTGAAGTATTTTGAAGGTTTCGGGGCCACGGTTGTTGAGCAGTCATTTAACGCTAGGAACCCGCTGACCAAGCAACCTGTTGAGTCTGTGAAGATGACCAATCTGATTGTGCAATGGCATCCGGAAAAGCAAGCGCGAGTATTAATTTGTGCGCATTACGATACTCGGCCGTTTCCGGATAATGATCCCATCGTAGCCAATCGAAAAGGGTTGTTTGTGGGAGCGAACGACGGTGCAAGTGGTGTAGCTGTGTTGTGTGGTTTGGCACCGCATATGGGTAAGTTAGAAGGTAAAGTCGGAGTTGATTTTGTGTTGTTTGATGGAGAAGAGCTAGTGTATGACAATGATCGTGACCCATTTTTTTTAGGCTCAACACATTTCGCTCGTGAATACGCGGCGCTGCCACCGACGTATCGGTATTCAGCAGGAATCCTGTTGGATATGGTTGGCGATGCAAACTTGCAAATTTATCAAGAAATAAATAGCAGGCGTTTTGCACCCCAGTTAATTCAACAGTTTTGGGCAACAGCGCGACGCATAGGTGTCAAAGAATTCTATGCTCAAACTCGGCATGAAGTACGTGATGATCATTTGCCATTAAATGAAATCGCGAAGATTCCAACGATTGACATTATCGATTTTGATTATCCTAGCTCGCGGCATCGAGAAACGTATTGGCATACGACAGAGGACACCGTGGATAAATGCTCTGCTGTTTCATTAGCCCATGTGGGTTGCGTGACATTGGCCTGGTTACAGAGTATCCAGTAACAGTTTTAGCACTGTATTAGCTAGCGTCTGCTTGATTGCAAGTGTCTTAAAAAATTTACCGAGTTGGAATCAATGCTATGAAGTTCAAGATTGCACTATATCCAGGTGACGGAATCGGCCCCGATGTTCTCGCACAGGCCGAGCGGGTGATGTATCGAGTCGGTGAATTACAGGACATCACCTTTGACTGCACAACATTCGATTGGGGGATGGATTATTGGCACAAGCATGGGCAACTAGTACCAACCGATTTCTTGGCACAACTAAAAGGCATGGATGCAATATTACTCGGAGCGGTGGGGTGGCCAGATATTCTGCCTGACCATGAGACGCTCGCGCCCTTGGTGGAGATACGCCAATCATTTGACCAATACGCGTGCGTCAGACCGGCGCGATTATGTCGAGGGTTAGACAGTGTGCTTACTGGTCGCAGTCACAAGGATATTGATTTTGTCGTGATTCGCGAGAATTCTGAAGGTGAATATATTGATAATGGCGGACGATTCAAGCAGGGCAGCGACGACGAAGTGGCGGTGCAAACAGCAGTGCACACTCGTAAAGGCGTGGAGCGGATTCTGCGGTACGCATTTGAGTTTGCCCAGCAACGACGTGGACGTTTAACGATGGTTACTAAGTCGAATGCTATGAAGTACTCGTACGTAATGTGGGACGATATTCTGGCGGATATCCGCGGTGATTACCCAGATGTAAAGGAAGTCTCTAAAATGCACTGTGACGCTGCCGTCATGAATTTTGTTCGGCACCCAGATGAGTTTGATGTCGTTGTGGCTTCCAATTTGTTTGGAGATTTATTGACAGATCTCGGAGGTATACTCGGTGGTGGATTGGGGTTGGCTCCCAGTTGCAACGTGAACCCAACTAACGAATTTCCTTCGATGTTCGAGCCGGTGCATGGCTCGGCGCCGGATATCGCTGGGCAAGGCATCGCGAACCCAATTGCTTGTGTCTTGAGCCTAGCAATGATGCTTGATCATCTGCAATGTAGCAGTGCCTCTGAGAGCATCCGTCAGGCCGTTGAAGCAGCATTGCTCAATGGCAGCAAAACGCCTGATCTCGGCGGAGAATTGACTACTGAGAAAATGGGTGACGCGGTTTTGGCGCAGCTATAAAGCGGAACACCAATTAGCACTCACGAATCGGCATAAACTAGCATAATTTAACAGTTGTCCCCGCCAGATTTTATGTGTTAAACTTTGCAGATTTTATCGATTGTAGGGCCTCCAAACCCCGATGTTTTCAATAGTTATGCTCGTTCTGGGCGTAGCAACTACGATTGAATTCTGTGCCGGGGGGAATCGGATGCGTTCTGGAAAAATAGTTAAACGATGGTCACTTATGATAATGGCCATGACGTTAATTTCTGCTGTGGGATGTGCTGGATCCTGTGGCTGCTTGCGAAGTGGAATTTCTGGTCGTTTGTCGCGTCCAGTGGTCCTTGAAGAAACGATCGTCGATAACGACTTGCAGCAGTTTGAAGCTATCATGCTAGCTACAGCTGATGAGCCCAAAATTGTGTCCGTATTATCTGCAGTTTTTGGTAGCAGCGAGCATCGAGGTCAGCTTTTTAGCCAGGACATTGCGGGTAGACGATTGCAATTGCGTAAGGGCATTGAAGCCCGCGGTCGCCAAAATGGATGTGGTGAGTTCTTTTGGAGTTCATGGCACAACGATCCACCGGAGTTGGCAGATTACGCTACGCCTGTTGAGTAACCGTCGGTACGTGTAACGGACGAGCGTTATTTTGCTTCAAAGTCTCCAGCTGTAATCACAATCAGCTTTTCAGGCAACATGTATTTGCGAGCTGCTGCATTAACTTGTTCCACGCTCAGCGCTTGAATGGCAATTTCAAGATCCTTAGTTGTTTGGATATCGCGTTGTTGCGCTGTCAGCGAATTAAGTAGTCCGAGCATCCCACCATCGGTTGCTCGAGATACTGCATTGCTCTGCATAATCGCTTCTTTTGCTTTCTTGAGTTCAGCTGCAGTAATTCCGTCTTTACGCAACAAATCAACTTCTTCGCGGATGGCAGCGACCACCTTATCCGAGTTGGCTGGATTGGAGATTGCATACATCATGAAACGCCCGAGGTCCTTAAACGTGTAGGTGCGGTACATTGATGCGACACCATAGGAAAGTCCATCTTTTTGTCGCACTCGGTCAGCTAATCGCGATGACAAACTACCGCCACCAAGTATTTGATTGGCTACAATCAGTGCGGGATAATCCTTATTCATTCGCCCGACAGGCACTTGGTGGGATGCGAGGTAGAAAGCGTTTTTCTTCCCAGGCGTGAGAATGGTTTCATGGCGTCCTTTGACATCAGGAAATGCTGCGGAGTCAATTCGAACATACTCCACCTTCGTCGCAAGTTTTGCGAGAGCCTTTGTCACGGCGGGTAATAGTTCGGCTGCTGTAAAATCTCCCACGACAACGAGTTCACCGGAACCATTACCAATTTGCGTTGCGTAAAGTTCCTTAATGTCGTCAAGCTTTACAGCTTTAAGCCGAATGATTTGTTCTTCGATTGTATGTGACGCTCGAATATCGTTCTTATCATATGGCGTCATTGTTCGTGCTAGTAAACTCATGGCAAGTGCTTGAGGATCGGATTTGGACGCCTCCAAACCGGTGATCGATTGTTGTCGAATGACCTCAAATTCATCTTCCGGAAATGAAGGTGCTTGTAATACTTGAGCCATGATTGCCAAGACTGCGGGTAATGTTTCTCGTTTCGCAGTTATCGAGATACTTAGTGACCCAGAGGATCCTCCGAAGGAGAGCGACGCGCCGAGTTGATCTAAAGCATCTTGAATCTGTTGATGATTCATCGATGCGGTACCTCGCATCATCATCGGACCCAAAAAATTCGCGCTGCTATCATATTTCAATAGACTCTCGGCGTTGCCGTAATTAAGGCTTAGGCTGAGGACAACTTGTTCACCGCGACTTTTCTTGGAGAGTAAGGCGGTCTGGATTCCAGAAGGCAGTTCGTCGCGCGTCGTTCGTTCATCAATATTATCTAACGAGGTTTCGAATTGTTCACCTTGGACGATCGATTTGCGACCTTGATAATCTTTCACCATCGCTGCAATATCGGGTGTACTAGGAATCGTGACATACTGGGGTGCTTCCGTAGGAATAAATAGTCCAGTCGTGCGGTTGTTGGCACCCATGTATAGTTTTGCAACTCGTTGCACATCTGCAGCCGTTACTTTTTCCACTCGATCTCGATATAGAAAGAACAGACGCCAGTCACCCTGAGCCGCCCAGTTACTTAGTCGAACAGCGACGCGAGCTGTATTGTTGAGAGATTGTTCACGTTGTTTCTTGATTTGCTGAACAACACGCTGTACTTCTTCGTCGGAAACGCCGCTATCAGCAATTTTGTCGATTTCAGCGATCATAGTGGTTTGTACTTCTTCGACGTTATCTTTATCGGCTGCCTGAGAATAGAAGACCATGATGCCGGGATCTCGTTGAGCAAAGGTGCCACCGACGATGCTGCTAGCAATCTTAGTTTCCACGAGTGCTTTGTACAGGCGACCTGCTGGCTCAGTTGAGAGGATGTAACTCAATACATCGACTGCGGCAAAGTCTTCATGGGCAGAGGCGGGGACGTGATACACGACACCGGCGATAGCGACTTCACCAGTACGTTGCAATTTCACACTGCGTTCGCCGTCTTGCGGTGGTTCGATCGTATAGGTCTTGTCAAGTTTACGTGTGGGTGTCGCAATAGCCCCGAAATGTTGTTTGGTAAAATCGAGTGCTTTGGCTTTGTCAAACTGACCAGCAATGATCAGCAAAGCGTTATCTGGTTGATAGTATTTGCGATAAAAAGAGCGCAGGTTTGGTAGTGGTACGAGTTCGATATCGCTCTTGTTTCCGATGGTCGATTTTCCATAGTTGTGCCAATCAAACGCAGCGGATGTCATCCGCTGCATCAAAATACGACTGGGACTATTTTCCCCTCGTTCGAACTCGTTGCGCACAACCGAGAATTCAGACTGGAGGTCTGATCCTTTGATGTAACTATTGATCATGCGATCTGCTTCGAGCTTAAGCGCAAACTCTAGGTTTTCATTACCCGCCGGAAGTGTTTCGTAGTAATTGGTTCGGTCGAGGGAAGTGGTACCGTTGAAGCGAGCGCCTTTTTCAGTGAGTAGTCCTGGGATGTCGCCGTGGGTAGGCGTTCCTTTAAATAACATGTGTTCGAGCAGATGAGCCATGCCTGTTTCACCATAGCCCTCATGGCGAGAACCGACAAAAATGGTCAGGTTTACGGTTACGGTGGGAGCCGAATTATCAGGATACAACAGGATTTGTAGGCCATTATCAAGTTGGTACTGCGTGATACCTTCAATCGTGACAAGTTCCTCGATTTCTGCGGCGGAGGTTCGCTCGACAAGGGATACCTGCAATGTCAGGCCAACTAGAAATAGAGCGACAAATTTTATAGAACGTTTCATGATTGAATTATCCTGTGATGGTTTTGATTCGTTTGTATGTTGATTATTTATTGCAGGGATGCCGCTGAAGATTTTGTTGTGCATTTTAGATGGTAAATATATTGTACTGAATCTATGAGTGATGTTAACCCACTAGTGAGCCTGTGTGTATTGAACGAGATACGCAGCCATTGCGGGAATGGTTCAGAGGTCTATCCAGAAAAAAAACTCGCTGTAGGGCTGGATGCCATCGTCCATTTTGCGAGTGGTATTTTCCGTTAGAAATCCCGCTTTGAGGAAGAATTTGTGGGCTCGTTCAAAGCGTGTATCAGACCAAAATTCGACTCGTTGAAATCCTTGAGATCGTGCCCAATCGAGCGCCCATTGCATCAGGGCTTGCCCCAGTCCCAGGCCGCGCAAGGACTTGTGTAAATAGAGTCTTTTAAAAGTGCACGCATGGAATTGTTGATCGAGTGGAACGACAGCATGGCAACCGACAATGGTCTGTTGTTGGTCTTCCACAATAATGAATTCACCAGCGCGGCCGCGATAGTTGCCTTCCAAATTGAGTAAATCTGAGTCGTCACCATTGAGAATGATTTGATCCCCATGCTCTTGATAACAAGATTCAATCAACGCCATGACCCGATCCTTATCTGAATTCTGAGCGCTGTAGACCGCGAATTCGAGGAATCCTTTTAACGGAGGTAGCGGGAGTGATGACATGCAAGCAATTTTCGCTAGAAAACAGGGAAAATGAAAGAACCGCTAGTAGAACAAAAAGGGTGCACGGTGGGAAAATTTGGGTTAACCGAGCAGTTTCAGCATCGGTGAACCTTCGTTGAGTGTAGGGCGTTCTGGGCGGCCTTGATGTGAGTACATCAATTTCATGTTGTCGAGACCGAGCAGGTAAAGAATGGTGGTATGGATGTCTTTAATATGCATGCGATCGTCCACAGCGTGCAGGCCAAGTTCATCGGTCGTGCCGATAACTTGTCCACCTTTAACTCCGCCGCCTGCCATGAACATCGTAAAGCCATAGGGATTGTGGTCTCTACCAGTTCCTTTTTCACTCATCGGCGTACGGCCAAACTCTCCACCCCAGATGACGAGTGTTTCGTCAAGCAGCCCACGTTGCTTGAGATCTTTCAGCAGACCAGCGACTGGCTTATCCGAGGCGCCGCAGTTGTCGGTGTGATTGGTTTCGATGTTGGTATGTGCGTCCCATTTACTGCCGCAGCCGTGATAAAGTTGCACAAAGCGAACTCCTCGTTCGACAAGCCGCCGCGCGAGTAAGCAGTTTTTTCCAAAAGCCTCGGTCTGCTTGTTGTCCATGCCGTACAGTGCTTTGGTGGCGGCAGTTTCACGTGATAAATCAACCGCTTCAGGAGCAGTTTGTTGCATCAGATAAGCAAGTTCGAAGCTACGGATACGAGCTTCCAGCTCACTTTGATCTTGCCCAAGTCGCTGGGCGTGTTGTTTGTTTAATTGTGCCAGCAAGGAATTCTTGCGGACTTGCCTTGGTGTATCAATGGATTTGTTAGGTACAAGATTGCGAATTGGTGGGTTATTACCCGACAATGCAGTACCTTGGTATGTTGCCGGCATAAACCCAGTGCCCCAATTTCGCGCACGGTTAAAGACCTTGTTGGGGACGTCTTCAATTACCACAAAGGTAGGCAGGTTGTTGTTTTCTGTGCCGAGTCCATAGCTAACCCAACTACCCAATGACGGTCGGCCGCCGCGGATGGAACATGTATTCATCTGGCAAACGCCGTTGGAGTGGTTTAGTCCATTGCCGTGGCAAGATCGAATAACGGCAATGTCATCCACGCAAGTTGCGATGTTGGGCAGCCAATCGGAAACCCATGTCCCGGCTTCGCCGTGTTGTTTCCATTTACGTTTGTCTGCCAACAACGGCGCATTGTATTCACCCATCGGGGTAATGATTGGGCCATACGAGTCCGGCAGAGGTTGCCCCGCGAGTTCTCTAAGCTTGGGTTTTGGGTCAAACAGATCGAGGTGACTTGGCCCGCCTTCCATGAAAAGAAAAATGACTTGTTTGGCGCGAGCAACGTGATGACTGACTGCAGCAGAACTAGTCGGCAGTGTTTCCGACCCCCATGCTTGTTCACTCAGTATCCCCGATAACGCTATACTGCCAAACCCCAGGCCTGCTTGGGCTAACATCTCACGTCGTGAAGATCGACCGGCTAATATGCGTTGTGGTGGGTTCATGGTAGCTAGAAAATGAATTACGTATCGAAAGTTTGGATTATTGAATATATAGGAATTCGTTTGCTGCTAGCAATACGTGACAATAATCGGTCCAAGCCTCCTCGGGTGACTTAGCGTTACTGAAAAAATCGCGAGCAACTTGTTTCTCATGGTCGGTGGCACAACGGCTGTATAGCTTCCAATGTATCAGATCGATATTGTTTTCGCAGTTTTTCATGTCTGGGGGCAATGTGAGCTTGCTGAGGGCAGTGGCCCGCGCTAGGACCCAAGCATTATTCATGATCAACAGTGTTTGCGTCGGCGTGGTGGTGGTGTTTCGTTCCGGTGAACTTAGGATGCCATCGGTTGCATCGAACGCTAACAGAAAAGGGTGAGGATGATTACGCATCATTTTTAGATACGCCGATCGACGCGGTGAGTCTACGTCTCGGCCGGCGCCGCCTAGTTGCAGCTCCAATTCACCACTGACATTGAGAATGTTGTCGCGTATTTGTTCGGCGTCAAGTCGACGAATATTTGCCCGCCAGAGAAATTGATTGTCAACATCGAGTTGCCGCATTTCGATCGCGTCTGGGTGAATTGCAGATTGCCGATAGGTCTGGGATGTAACGATGGCTCGATGAAGCTCTTTTATGTCCCAGTTACTTTCCATGAACGAAGCGGCTAAAAAATCAAGGAGTTCCGGATGCGTAGGACGCGTGCCGAGTGTGCCGAAGTCGCTGGGCGTATCTACGATGCCCTGGCCGAAGTGGTACTGCCAAATTCGATTGACCATCACACGACTGGTAAGCGGATGCTGTGGATCGGTTAGCCAGTTAGCGAGCGCCGTTCGTCGTCCGGTCGTAGCATGATTCGTTGGAGATACGACTGTTGTTGTCGTCGGGTCGAGTAAACTAAGTCCACCGGGTTGCAGAGGATTACTCGTGTTGGGGATCAACGTTGGGGGAGCTGTCGTATCGACGTCGGTGACTGAGGCGATGACTCCGAGTGGTGCTGGCTTTAAACTCTCGAAGGATTTCAATTCGTTAGTTAGTTGTTTCCATTTTTCCAGGTCCGTTTCCTGGAAATGTTTTAGCCAGTCCACTTCATTGATTTTCTTTTGAACTTGGCGAAATGCCAAGTAAGCGATTTGCTTTTCGTAGGGTGTCCGTTCGCTATCTTTCTTATAAAGTGAAGGGCGAACATCCAAGGGAAACTTTTCTATTTGCGCTGTGGTTAGCGTTTCAATATGCTTCGCTTGCATGGAATCGATTTGTTTGCGGACGTCTGTTGTCGCTTGTTGCCACTTTTCTAGCTGAGCTTGATAAGCCGCACGTTCGGTGGGAGTGCCTGCCAATTGTTCATCTAGTGGCAGTAAAGGCGCAAAAAATGCCCGCAGGCGATAATAATCGTTTTGCAGAATGGGATCAAATTTGTGATCGTGGCACCGCGCACAACTCATGCCCAACCCTAAAAACGCGTCTCCTGTGACGTCGGTGATGTCGTTAAGAATAATATCCCATTGTGATTTTGCATCACGTTGATTGAATTCGTAAATCCAATGCCGCAAAAAACCTGTTGCAATTTGAGCTGTTTGGTTATTCGGATCTAACTCATCCCCGGCAAGTTGTTGTCGGATGAATTGGTCGTAGGGTCGATTCTGGTTGAATGAGTCAATCACATAGTCGCGGTATCGCCACGCTTCGTCTCTGTAAGCATCAGCACTATACCCATCGGAATCAGCATACCGCACTAAATCAAGCCAGAACTTGGCCCAGCGGACTCCATGTTGTTCATCGTCCAAGAGTTGCTCGACGATTTGTCGGTAATGCTCGTCGCTAGGATCGGCGATGAAATCTTTGACAATTTCAGGCGGTGGGATTAAACCTGTGAGGTCCAAGTAAAGCCTGCGAATTAATCGGTCTGGTTGCGCGGGCGGGGCCATGGTTAACCCGCGATCGCGGAGAGTCGCCATGACGAATCGGTCAATGGGATGGCGGTTTTTGCCACGAACGCGGGGGACTCGAGGCTTAATGATTTCTTGAAAAGACCAAAATTCACGGTCTTCGTCTGTAAATTGTAAAGCCAGATCGCGCGACGGGTCAGGTATAGTTGACGGCCATTTAGCACCATCGCTAATCCAGTGCCGAATGTCGGCGACGATTTGTTTAGTCAGTGCTGCGGTGGGTGGCATTTCAAGCCCGTTGTA
>JYMV01015409.1_pt1 | contig 16216 bp, 14 predicted proteins | sample 338911 | NCBI WGS metagenome assembly JYMV01 (sample SAMN03354496, study PRJNA234377) | hydrothermal vent metagenome | biome: Deep sea; feature: Hydrothermal plumes at the Eastern Lau Spreading Center, Western Pacific Ocean; material: Seawater | place: Tonga | collected 2009 | depth 2000 m m
ATTTTCTTCCGAACAGCAGAGATAAAATCAATTTGACGGCAAATTTATAAGAATATTTAGTTCGGGAATCAAAAATCGATGAAAATCAATTAAAATTCGGCAAACAAGCGCAGATTGGCTCGTACACTGTCAATCGCTGTTATTAACTTCGATATAAAAACACTTTTCATTATTTGTAGATGTGTAATTTTACGGGCAAGATGACACGAATTATTTTACTGCTTACCGTTTTGCAATTGGCCTATGTTGTTGCGCCTGCTCAGAAACCGAAGAAGGATTCCTCTGGAGTTACTCTAGTGCAAGACAAAAGAATTAGTGAGCTGGTAAATCGACACGTTGCAAGCAATAAGGCAGAGCGAGGATTGATGCCTGGCTTTAGGGTTCAAATATTTTTTGGTGCAAGTAAAAAAAGTGCGTTAAAAGAAAAAGCGGGGTTCGTTGAGAAGCTGCCAGACTATGAAGGCTATGTGATTTATGATGCACCCTACTTTAAGGTAAGGGTCGGAGATTTTAGAACTCACCTGCAAGCGCAAAAGCTGCACAAAGAATTGTATGAGGAATATCCGGGAGCTTTCATCGTCAAGGACATGATTCCAATCCCGGACTGGGAAGATTAAGGCGCCCTCTCCCTGAGCTCAAAATTTTGACCCAAGTACACCTTCCGCACTTGCTCATCCTCAGATAGCTCCTTAGAAGTGCCGGCCTTTAATATTTTTCCCTCGAACAGGAGATACGAGCGATCTGTTATAGAGAGTGTTTCATGCACATTGTGATCAGTAATTAAAATGCCAATATTTTTCTCTCGAAGCTGAGAAATAATATTTTGGATGTCTTCAACTGCAATGGGGTCAACACCCGCAAATGGCTCATCCAACAAGATAAAACTAGGACTTACCGCCAGAGACCTGGCAATTTCCGTTCTTCTTCTTTCACCTCCTGAAAGCAAATCACCACGATTTGTTCTGACGTGTTGAAGGCCAAATTCTTCTAGCAGGTCCTCCAGCTTTTCCTTCTGCTCCTTTTTAGACAAGGAGGTCATTTCCAATACCGCAATCAAATTGTCTTCAACACTTAGCTTCCTAAAAACAGATGCTTCCTGCGGCAAGTAGCCAATACCCTTCTGTGCTCTCTTATACATTGGTTGTGTCGTAATGTTTTCATCCCCCAGGTAAATGTTTCCAGAGTTGGGCTTTATTAGCCCAACCATCATATAGAATGTAGTGGTCTTACCGGCACCATTTGGTCCTAGCAAGCCCACAACCTCACCTTGGGCCACCTCAATTGACACCTCGTTAACAACAGCCCTGCTCTTGTACTTCTTAACCAGTTTCTCTGTCCGTAAGATCATAAAAATGAACGTCTTATTTATTTGAAGTCACTTCCCTCCAACCCTAGCCATTCCAATGCCGTACCGCTCAACAAACGTTCTTTTCGCTCATTATTGTAATTCATGCTATTGATTAGCTCTCCTGGAACAAGCTCTCCGAGAGGAAATGGATAGTCTGTTCCCATAGCCACCTTATCATCACCTATAAGATCAATAATATAGTCGAGCATTTTTTTATCGTGTACAAGACTATCCAAATAGAACTTCCCAAGATATTCCCTTGGGTTAACGTCATTGTCTCTAGCAACTAAGTCCGGCCGTACGCTGAACCCATGCTCAATTCTACCAATGGTTGCCGGGAATGCTCCTCCTCCATGGGCAAAAGCAACCCTTAAATTCGGCAGCCTGGCAAATACCCCACCAAATATCATAGAGCAAATGGCCAGCGAAGTTTCGGCGGGCATACCTACCAGCCAGGACAACCAATATTTAGGCATCTTTTCTTTGGCCATCCACCACCACGGGTGAACAAACAATGCCATATCGAGGGCTTCCATTGCTGTGAACACATCAATAACTTCAGGCTGATCCAGGTTCCAATTGTTGATGTGCGACCCGATCTGTATGCCACGCATTCCAATCTCCTTGCATCTCTCCAGCTCCTTGATGGCAAGCTCACTATCCTGCATAGGAAGCGTACCGAGGCCAACAAACCGTTTCGGGTATTTCTCAACGATTCCCGCTATGTGATCATTTAAAAAAATGGATAAGTCCAGCGTGTCTTTGGGCTCTGCCCAGTAAGAAAACATCACGGGTACCGTTGATAACACCTGCACGTTGACATGATGGTGATCACACTCTTTCATTCTGGTTTCAGCCGACCAACAGTTGTCTTCAACTTCACGAAAAAACTCATCGTCCATCATCATCCTGGCACAGCAGGGTTTGTGATGTTCCAGGCGAATAAATTCGCCGTAACCAAACCTTTCTCGAAAGTTGGGTATGTGTTCAGGAAGTATGTGGGTATGGATATCTACAACCAACATTGACACTTACTTCGTTGGGGGCTCTATTACAGCATTGCAATTTTTACAGGTTCTGTTTTCAAGCGATGAATAGAAGCGCTCCATAATCGGTGGCAGCTGAGAAACAACATCTTCAAGATGAAACTTCTCTTCGTATATCTTCTCATTACATTCTTCACAGAACCATAGCAGTCCATCCGTGTCGTTGTCATCTCGAACTTTTTCCATTACCAATCCCACGGTATTTGCCGGTCTTTGAGGTGAGTGTGGCACTTTAGGCGGCAAGAGAAATATATCACCTTCATTTATATGAATGTCGACTGGTTTCCCATCTTCCATTATCTTCAAAATGATATCGCCTTCCAATTGATGGAAGAACTCCTCACTTTCATTGTAATGATAATCTTTGCGACTATTGGGTCCGCCAACAACCATCACAATAAAATTCTCTGCTTCAGTATAAACACACTGGTTACCAACGGGTGGCTTGAGTAAATGCTTGTTTTGGTCAATCCAGCTCTTGAAATTAAATGGCCTTTGAATACTCATTGTTTTATATTTTTAAATTTGTGGCTAAGATAAAAAACAAATAGAAGTTATGGATATTAACCTCAAATCAAAAACTGCGTTCGTTTGCGGAAGCACACAGGGTATCGGAAAGGCAATTGCTATAGAGCTCGCTGAATTAGGAGCCAGTATTGTTCTGCTGGCAAGAAACAGACAGAAACTTCAAGAAGTTAAAGCAGAATTAGATTCCAGCCAGGGCCAGGAGCATCACTATATAAAAGCGGACTTCAGCTTACCCAATGAATTAAGCGTAAAAGTGGAGGAGTATCTGGAGGAGCATGCTACAGTAGACATCTTGATTAACAATACAGGCGGACCAGATGCCGGATTAGCTATGGACGCCAACCCAAGAGCTTTTATGAATGCATTTTCAAATCATGTTATTTGCAATCAGATTCTCGTGCAAGCGGTAGTGCCAGGCATGAAAGAGTTGGGCGGTGGCCGCATAATTAATATTATTTCTACATCCGCAAAAGAACCCATTCAGGGCCTGGGTGTTTCTAATACTATCAGAGGCGCGGTGGCTAGCTGGTCAAAGACTCTCTCAAAAGAGCTCGGGGAATTTGGGATTACAGTTAATAATGTATTGCCGGGATTTACAGACACGGCACGATTGCATGCCTTACTCGATAATAAGGCTAAAAAAACTGATGCCTCTGTTGATGATATAATAGCACAAAGTAAAGGCATGATTCCTGCCGGCAGATTTGCTACATCTGAAGAGATTGCCTATGCGGTTGCATTTTTAGCCTCTGACGCTGCTGCTTATATTAATGGTGTTAACCTGCCAGTGGATGGAGGACGGCTAGGATGCATGTAGCAGAGGTTCTTTGAATTACTTTTTCAGGCTAAGTTCGAGGAGAGGAAATTCCTTTAACTTTATTATCTTCAGGTCCATCGAATCCTTCTAAAACATCGCACCATGAAGCTATTCACCTTAACTGTAATCACGACATTTTGCTATACTGTTTCATTTGCCCAGGCCGGTGACGACTGCAATGATCCTATAATTGTATACGGTGCATCCGGCAGTGCAAGTTATACAACTACAGGTTTTACTCATGTTTATACGAGCAACAGCGGAGGTGGCACCGGCAAGGATATTGTATATGCCCTCAACACTGCGGTACCTCAAGGAGGCACTTTGCATTTCTGGACCACTGCAAACGACTACGATGTCGTACTATACGGGAGGTATATTAATTGTACAGCAGCGACAAACAACGAACTGGCATATCTCGATGATCCGGATGGTAATGTGCTTTCGTGGGTAAATGGCACTGCCAGTAGTCAAAATGTATGGCTTTTTGTGGATGGGTACGGAGGAAACAGTGGAAGCGCAACATTGCACTGGGATATTCTAACTTCGTCTGGTGTTAAAGAATTGATGGCTGCTGACCACATCAAAGTCTATCCCAATCCTAGCGCTGATAAATTTGTAGTGGAAATAGCGCTTGTAGAGTCACGCTATTTGATGATAAAATTGCTCAATGTCATGGGTCAATCTGTATATGACGAAGGGGTGAACGAGAATTCCTCAGTGCTACCGAGCCGGGCGGGTATTTATAAAAAGACAATTGATGTCGGCAATTTTGCTTCGGGGATTTATACGCTTCAGTTAATAACGGAAAAGGGTATCACAAATAAGAAGGTCATTGTAAAATGAGTATCTGGCAAGGACGATGAGAGCGTAATCACACTTCTAATATTTAGCAAGAAACTCATACTGCTCAAAGGAAGGACTCTTTATCCAATTGTTTTTTCTTTCTACCACGGAAATATGCTTGTCCAAGATACCAATAGTTAAGGTAATTGCTTCTCACATCATGGTGGTTAAACTGTGATCGGAGTGTTAACACTTGTAAAGACCTAATCATTAACTCCAAAAGACGCGTTACGGGTGCAAAAGCCTCGCTCAAATGTCTAAATTTGTGATCTAATGCAAAAACTGCAAAACTATATTGATGGCAAGCTAGTTGAACCGGCTAGTAAAGAATATATCGATAATTACGATCCGTCAAAGGGAGAAGTATATTCTCTAATTCCAGATTCGAATGAAGATGATGTGAACGATGCCGTACGTGCCGCACAAAAGGCTTTCCCCGAGTGGTCATCTACCAGCAAAGAAAAGCGATCTGAGGTATTGTTGCGAATCTCATCGCTGATAGAGAAAAATCTTGATGGGCTCGCTAAGGCTGAATCCAGGGACAATGGCAAGCCCATTAGTTTAGCCAAAGCAGTGGACATACCCAGGGCAGCCACCAATTTTCATTTTTTCGCAACGGCAATACTGCACTACGCTTCTGAGTCACATTCCATGGGCGACCTTGGATTCAATTATACGCTTAGGGAGCCCATTGGCGTGGCCGGTTGCATCTCGCCCTGGAATTTACCCTTGTATTTATTTACCTGGAAAATTGCGCCTGCCCTGGCCGCCGGGAATTGTGTGGTTGCCAAACCATCGGAAGTCACACCAATGACGGCTTACCTGCTTTCGGAAATCTGCATAGAAGCGGGGCTTCCTGCCGGAGTCCTAAATATAGTTCATGGATATGGAAACAAGGTTGGTGCTGCGATCACTTCACATCCTGATATTCCACTAATATCATTTACTGGTGGAACAGAAACAGGAGCTGAGATAGCGAAGGTAGCTGCACCTATGTTCAAGAAATTATCATTGGAATTGGGAGGGAAAAATCCGAACATCATATTCGAAGATTGCGATTTTGATAAAATGATGGATACGACCATAAAATCTTCATTTTCGAATCAAGGTGAGATTTGCCTCTGTGGCAGCCGAATATTTGTGGAAAAAGGGATTTATGACAAATTCAAAACAGAATTTGCTGCTAAAACCAAAAAACTTGTGGTAGGCGATCCTACTGATAGCAACACAAATCTAGGTGCTGTAGTTTCTCAGAATCATATGAACAAGATCCTGTCATATGTTAAATTGGCACAGGAAGAGGGAGGCACCGTACTCGCTGGCGGGGAGCAGGTGAGTTTGCCCGGAGATTACGCCAGGGGCTGGTACATTGAGCCCACAATTATTGAAGGCCTTGCCTATGATTGCAGAACAAACACAGAGGAAATATTTGGGCCTGTTGTAACGCTCATCCCATTTGACGATGAGGAGGATTTGCTAATGATGGCCAACAGCACCAAATATGGCTTATCAGCAACTATTTGGACCGAAAATCTGTCCCGGGCTCATAGGATTGCGGCCAGGCTTGTTGTGGGAATCGTTTGGATCAATTGTTGGCTGTTGCGGGATCTGAGGACGCCATTCGGCGGTGTTAAGCATTCCGGCGTGGGTAGAGAAGGTGGCTTTGAGGCGCTACACTTTTTTACAGAGCCCAAAAACATTTGTTTGAAATTATAGCACTGGCACAAATTGTGCTGCCATCCTAGTATTTGATTTGATGTGTGTTTAATTGATTTTTAAGGGTGACGGAGCTCGTCAACAGTTATCCTCGTATGCGTAACCAGATTTGACATGGCTCGTTTCATACTTCATACTTTTAATTAGTTGTTTATATCTATCTATCCTTTGTTAAAATCAATCACATCCCAGTATTTTGCAGGCCTTATAGGAATTATTTGTCTGGCCACCTTCTTTATTATCGATAGTAGAGACCTGAGCTATGATCTGGAGAGCGCAGCTTCTCAAATTCAGGAACAGTTTCAGCTGAAAGAACGGAAGGGCCAGGAGGCGCTGTACACGTATATCCAGCAGCATGGGACAAAGAATAAAGCGGACGGAACAGAAATAATTCTAAATGGTCAGATAAACACTCTTTCCAATCAGGGCATTTTCCTATTTAAGTATGTGAATGATTCCCTGAAATACTGGTCGGATAACTCTGTGCCTTTAAACGCTTCATTTTACAATTCGGGCCTCAGGCCTGGCCTGAACAGACTGGATAACGGCTGGTACTACGCCATCCTTGAAAACAAGGGTAGCTCAACTTATCTCAGCTTAATACTTCTAAAGAATGCGTATAAAATTGACAACAATTATCTCAACAATTCATTTCATTCTGATTTCAATATCCCCGACCATGTAGGAATTGAAAGCGTGGGCAAATCAGGTTCAGTAGAAGTACAGGCTATCCATGCAAAACCTGCTTTCCATTTGTCTGTCAGCAGAACAACTGCTTCGACGGAGGATGTAGGTATTGGCTGGTTGGCGAGCTTGGCACTACTTATTGTTGGTATTACCCTTCTCTTTTCACTTCTTAAAAGGGGGATGAACCAAATAGAACAACAATTAGGATGGTTAACATCGATAGCATTATTTCTTATGACCCTATTCGGCCTTCGATATTTGTCCATTATATATGCATTTCCACAGTCGTTTTACTCACTTGAATTATTCAGTCCTGCCCAATATGCAACTTCAGGCTTGATGTCCTCTCTGGGCGATTACTTTCTCAATTCACTAATTACTTTTTATGCAATGCTCGTCATTTCAAAAAAGGCCAAAGACAAGTTTATAAATCCCGACAGGGTACGCCATATAGATTCTACCGGCTTCCGCTATAAAAACGTAATAATTGGAACTGCCTTTGTTATTGTCTGTTTGGCCCTATTGCATTTCTACGATTATCTATTTGAAGGCCTGGTCCTGCACTCCAATATTTCTTTCAACATTAATAATTTCTTTGACCTGACCGTTTATAGTTTTTTCGCATTTACTTCTATAGGGCTATTTCTGTTTTCCTTATATCTATTTTTTGATTTTATTGCCCACTTTTTCCTTGCGCACACTGCGACCCAGCAAATCATCTCTCTGTCCGGAGGTGGACTAATCTATATTGTCATTGCACTTTTATTGGGCTTGCAGTTAGCATGGGCAGTCATATTACCTTTGTTAGTTCTTGTTTTGCTGTTATGGAGCCTGAGATTCAATTACGTGGCTTCTGCTGACCTGCCATCAGGAGGCTATCCTCTAACAACAATTTTGGTTATCCTGATAGTGTCTTCTATCTACGTTTCACAATTAACATTTTTAAATTCAGAGATCAAGGAAAGGGCACAGCGAGAGCTGCTGGCTGATAAGCTCTCTGTGGAAAAGGATCAAATAGCCGAGTATTTCTTTGGCGAGGTTGCGAAGAAAATAAAATCGGACACGGTGCTCAAAAGAATGATTCTGGCGGATTCGCTTGTGCCTGAGCAGATGGTAACAAGATTAAAAGCGGTGCACCTCACTGACTTTTGGCGAAAATATGATCTGCAGCTAACAGTGTGTAATGAATTCGATTCCTTGCTCATAGAAACTGAAAGCACAGCATGGAGTTGCGTAGCGTTTTTTGCAGCTCAAATAGAAAAATTTGGCCAGCCAACAGATGCGGGTGAATTGTACTTTATGGATAACAATAATGGCAGAATCAGTTATCTGGCAAAAATAGACTTTGGCAACACATCGCTTTATGTGGAGCTAGACTCAAAATTGATTCCAGAGGAGCTGGGATTTCCTGATTTATTGCTGGATTTCGAGGAAGCTGATCAGGTGAGAGCCGGTTTAAAAAAGTATTCCTATGCGAGGTATCTAGATGGTCTGCTGGTTGATCAATCCGGAGAATTTAAATACAATACATCGTTGATTTTTTCTTCAGCTACATCTCCCGTTGAGTACCTCACCTACAAAGGCTATCATCACCTCATCCGGAATGTCGATACTCGTTCCACAATCGTACTTAGCAAGCCCAGCAATACCCTGTTAGACGGGCTGGTTAGGTTTTCTTATCTCTTCGCGTTCTCCTGTTTAGGCGGCTTACTGTTATATGCCTTCCGCAATAGGCGAATGCGCTTCCTATTCACAGAGATGAATTTTCAACAGAGAATTCAATATTCTATGATACTCATCCTGTTGGTGTCGCTTGTACCCATCGGGCTGGGGACAAAATATTATATGGAAAATCAGTACAACACGAAAAACCAGGAGAATATAAAGGAGAAAATTCAGTCTGTCCTTATAGAAGTAGAGCACAAACTTGCTGATGAAAGCGTTATAGATAAAACACTGGAAGATTACCTCTCATTCCTCTTAACGAAGTTCTCCATCGTTTTCTTTACCGACATAAATTTATTTGACCTCAATGGAAATTTATTGGCTACATCCAGACCCGAGATTTTTAGCCAGGGTTTGATTGGAACCAAGATGAACGTCACCGCTTTCACTGAAATGGCTGGAAACAAGCAGACGGAATTTGTGCACAAGGAAAAAGTTGGAAATCTTGAATTTCTGTCCGCATATGTTCCATTCAGAAACAAAGACAATGAAATACTTGCATTTTTAAATCTGCCCTATTTCGCCAAGGAAAATACTCTACAGAAGGAAATATCCAATTTCCTGGTAGCGCTGATTAATTTCTACGTCATGCTCATAATCGCTGCAGTGTTCATTGCGCTTTTTCTGTCTAACAATATCACACAACCCCTGAGATTAATTCAACAGAGGTTGTCGACGATAAGAGTGGGCCAGCGTAATGAACAAATTGCTTGGAAGGGTAAGGACGAAATCAGTGCGCTTGTACAGGAGTACAATAGGATGGTAGAAGAATTATCTAGAAGTGCAGAGCTCCTGGCCAAGTCTGAAAGAGAATCAGCATGGAGAGAGATGGCCAAGCAAGTGGCCCATGAAATAAAAAATCCATTGACGCCAATGAAGCTTAGCGTACAGCATCTGGAGCGGGCCTGGAAGGACAAGGCACCTGACTGGGATAAAAGGTTGAAAAAGTTTTCCAAAACTATCATTCAACAAATTGACTCACTCTCGACTATTGCAACAGAATTTTCCGATTTCGCAGCAATGCCTAAAGCCAATATTGAAACCATTGACCTTGTTCAAATAGTCAATGACGTGATAGAATTGTACAACGACAAGGAACACGCACAGATAACTCAGAAAACACCCGAGCCAATAAGTGATAAAGAAGCAGTTATCAGGGCCGATCGCGAACAAATAATTCGTGTTCTTAACAACCTGATCATAAACGCAATACAGGCAACCGCTTCTGATGGGGTGATTACTGTTGAGGTTGAGATAGTGGGCGACACCTGTGTTGTAAGCATTCAAGACAATGGAACAGGCATCCCCAACAGTGAAAAAGACAAGATCTTTACACCCAGCTTTACCACCAAGACAAGCGGAAAAGGATTGGGGCTTGCCATTGTCAAAAGTATCGTGGAAAACTCCAATGGCAAGGTTTGGTTTGAATCAGAAGAGGGGAAAGGATCTACCTTTTATTTTGCCATGCCCAGGTCTTAATAACTACACGGTGCATTACCTCAGAGGTTGGTAGATTAATCTTAACTTTGCCTGATATTCATTTATGATGCAAAGACCCATAAGAGTTCTCATTGCGAAGGTTGGACTTGACGGACATGATCGAGGAGCAAAAGTGATCGCCTCGTTTCTTAGAGACGCCGGGATGGAGGTAATTTATACCGGTCTGCGACAAACGGCCGAGAAGGTGGTAAATGCAGCACTGCAAGAAGATGTAGATGTAATAGGAATCAGCATCTTATCAGGAGCTCACATGACGGTCTTTCCTAAGATTCTTGAATTGATGAAAGGAAAAGGACTTAACGACGTTCTGTTAACGGGTGGCGGAATTATTCCAGAAGAGGACGTCAACCCGGTGAAATAGTAGATTATATTACGAAATGGGTAAAAGAGAACCGAAGTTTTTAACCCTCGGCCAATGAAGCAAGTCGTTTCCTTAGTACTTCTTTGCCTGATAACCCTGCCAGGTCTTGGCCAAATCAAATTGTTTAAGAACAACGGCATTCAACGTAAAGGAGAGCTTTATATACATTGGGGTTACAACAGGTCTGCTTACACCAAGAGCAACATTGAGTTAAAGGGTGACGGATATGACTTTGAGCTGAGAGGAGTGAAAGCCTCCGACAGACAATCCCCTGCTGATCTGGAGGTGTATTTAGGTCCTACATCTTTTACAATTCCACAGTACGATTTTTCTATTGGCTACTTTATTCAAAAAGGCCTTTGCGTCTCATTGAACATAGATCACATGAAATATGTGGTCAATCAGAATCAGGTTGTAAAGATGTCTGGATATGTTCAGGAGAGCAATACCACACATGATGGCATTTATGATAACCAGGATAAAATGATAACTGGTGATTTCCTGACATTTGAACATACTGATGGTCTGAATTACGTAAATGTTGTATTGGATAGATACGTTCAGCTCTTTTCGTCTCAATCCAATAAGCTGAGCTGCTCTGTGCTAGGCGGTTTGGGAGCGGGCATTTTGTACCCTAGGTCTAATGTGCGATTATTTGAAGAGGGTGCCGATGAATATCAGCTGGCAGGATATGGATTTGCGGGTGACGTTGGCCTGGATTTTAAATTCTTTAAATGGGTAATTCTGCAGGGGCAGGTAAAAGGTGGTTACATCAACATGCCAGCTATTACCACGCACGGGCCGTCCAAATCAAACAGAGCGAAGCAAAGTTTTTGGTTTTTTCAGGGAATGGTATTGATCGGGCTGAACATACCATTTTCTGATTTTTGCTCAAAAACTTCAACTACTGAAACAACCCAATAAAACTCACTATGAACTATAAGAACATTCTAACTCAATCAGAGGCTGAGATATTGATCATTACCATTAATCGTGAGGAGAAACTCAACGCTTTAAATAAAGAAACGCTTGCTGAGATCAAGACCGCTTTTGAAGCCGCTTTTTCAGATGAGCAGGTAAAGGGGATCATATTAACTGGCTCTGGAGGAAAGGCATTTGTTGCTGGTGCCGATATCTCGGAATTTCAAAATATATCTGTGGAGGAAGGAAAGGCTTTTGCAAGAAACGGACAGGATATTTTCAGTATGATAGAAAAAGGGCCCAAGCCTGTGGTTGCCGCGGTTAATGGGTTTGCTCTGGGTGGAGGCTGTGAACTTGCCATGGCTTGTCACCTTCGGGTCGCCTCAGACAATGCGAAGTTCGGTCAACCAGAAGTCAATCTCGGACTTATTCCTGGATACGGAGGGACACAGAGGTTGGTTCAGCTGGTCGGTAAGGGAAAGGCGATGGAATTATTAATGACTGCTGATATGATCAATGCTCAACAAGCGCTGGAATTGGGGCTGGTCAATTATGTCACCTCCCTCGACGGGCTCATTGAAAAGGCCAAAGAGCTGCTTTATATCATTTCGACAAAATCTCCAGTTGCCATAAAAGAGATTATACGTTGTGTAGATGCTTACTACACTGAAGGCGAGGACGGCTTTGATACAGAAATTAATCAATTTGGCAACTGTTTTGATACAGAAGATTTCAGGGAAGGAACTTCAGCATTTCTGGAAAAACGAAAAGCGAACTTTACCGGCAAATAATCAGACTCGTTACCATTGAAAAACCTCCAAAAACTAGCTGGCCAGACTGCAATCTACGGACTGAGTAGCGTAATTGGCCGAGTTCTTAATTACCTGCTGGTCCCCTTATACACCCGGGTTTTTTCGACCGAGCAATATGGGGTGGTTACGGAAATGTACGCCTATGTTGCCTTTCTTATAATCATTCTCACTTACGGCATGGAAACAGCATTCTTTCGCTTTTCCTCTCAGTCCGAAGAAAAGAGCAAGGTCTATTCTACTACCTTAATTTCGATTGTGTGCACCTCCTTCATATTCATGCTTTTCGCTGCCGTTTTCTCACAGCCTGTGGCAGATTGGCTCAGATATCCAAATCACAGTGAATATGTTACCTGGTTTGCAATAATAGTGGGCCTGGATGCTCTTTCATCCATTCCTCTTGCCAGGTTGAGAGAGCAAAACCGCGCCACTACTTTTGCCACCGTAAACCTCGTTAATATTGCCGTTAACATTGGATTGAATCTGTTCTTTTTGGTGTATTGCAAGAACATTTTTGACGGCGGTCAATCAAATTGGATGGTCGACACTTTTTACAATCCAGAAATTGGGGTAGGCTACGTATTTATCTCTAATCTGATAGCAAGTATTACCAAATGTGTGCTCTTGCTACCCTGGATGATAACAATCAAGCTCGACCTTGACCGCGTACTCTTGCGCAAAATGTTCCTGTATGCAAGTCCGCTGTTAATTGCCGGATTGGCCGGCATGGTTAACGAGACAATAGACCGCATCATGATTAAACGACTGTTAATTGATACAATAGGCGAAAAGGCGACGATGGAACAGTTGGGTATTTATGGTGCTTGTTATAAGATTTCCATTATAATAAGCATTTTCATACAGGCATTTCGCTATGCTGCAGAGCCCTTTTTCTTTGCCCAGCAATCGCAAAATGATTCAAAAGAGACCTACGCGGCGATAATGAAGTATTTTGTTGCTGCTTGCTCAATCATTTTTCTTTCCATCATGTTATTTATAAACGTGGTAATTCAATTCGTGGGGCCAGAATTCAGGGAGGGAATTACCGTTGTTCCAATACTGCTGATGGCCAATCTCTGCCTGGGGATATATTTCAACCTGTCCATCTGGTACAAATTAACAGGGCTCACGCGTTTTGGGGCGTATATTGCTCTCATGGGCGCTGTACTGACCATCACCCTAAACTACCTTTGGATTCCCTGGATTGGTTATGTAGGCTCGGCCTGGGCAACGTTGATATGCTATGCATTTATCGCCATAGCATCCTATTTGTTCGGACAAAAATATTATCCCGTCGAGTACGATATTCCAAAAATAATTGGCTACCCGGTTGCAGCAGTGCTTCTGTATTACTTCAGCACATTTATCAATGCAGAGCTGGGCATGTTAAATTATGTGATAAATGGAGTAATTTTGCTCTCCTTTATTATGATTGTATATATTATTGAGATAAAAAGGTCATTAACAGATTAAAGATTCGATTTCACAATCCAATGAAAGTTAAGATAGTTAACAGGTCAAAATACCACCTTCCCTCTTATTCAACAGATGGGTCGGCGGGAATGGATTTGCGTGCGAACATTGAAAATGACATTGCTTTGAATCCTATGGAAAGGTCTCTTATCCCAACTGGCCTGTATTTAGAAATTCCAACAGGTTATGAAGCTCAGGTTAGGCCAAGAAGCGGCCTGGCAATAAAAAGCGGGATTACAGTTCTCAATTCACCTGGAACAATAGATGCGGACTACAGAGGAGAGGTAAAAGTAATATTGGTTAACTTTTCGGATGTACCTTTCGTTATAAGCGACGGCGACCGCATTGCGCAGCTGGTATTTTCTTCGCACGAAACAGTTTCCTGGTTAGAAGAGGTGATATTGAAGGGTACCCGACGAGGAGATGGAGGATTTGGTAGTAGCGGAAATAACTGAATTATCATTAAAACAGAAAGCAGAAAAATATGAGAGTAATAATACCGATGGCAGGAATGGGCAAAAGGCTAAGGCCACATACCCTAACTATTCCCAAGCCTTTGCTGCCTATTGCAGGAAAGCCCATAGTTCAGAGGCTGGTTGAGGACATTAACCAAATTTGTGAGGAGGAGATAGAGGAGCTCGCTTTTATCATTGGTGATTTCGGCCCGAAGGTGGAAAGCCAGCTAAGTGATATTGCAGAAAAAATAGGTGCAAAAGCAAGAATTTATTATCAAAAGGAGGCACTGGGAACTGCTCATGCTATTTTGTGTGCGCAAGATTCTCTTAATGACAAGACCATCGTGGCGTTTGCAGACACGCTGTTCAAAGCGGACTTTACCCTGGACGAATCGCAAGACGGAACAATTTGGGTAAAACAGATCGATGATCCCAGCGCCTTTGGCGTGGTAAAAACCAACGAAAACAATATCATTACTGATTTTGTAGAGAAGCCTGAGACCTTTGTGTCAGATCTGGCCATTATTGGAATATACTACTTCAAAAGCGGAGCATACCTCAAAGAAGAGCTGGAATATGTAATTCATAACAATATCAAGGATAAGGGAGAATTTCAGCTTACAACTGCATTGGAAAACATGAAAACGAAAGGGTCTGAGTTGCATGCAGTGCCTGTAACAGAATGGCTGGATTGCGGAAACAAGAATGCAACGGTGATGACCAATCAGCGGGTGCTAGAGCTCAACAGCGGTAATGGCCTTATATCGAGCTCGTCAATCAGTGAAGATGCGACGGTTATCGCACCATGCTATATCGGTGAAAATGTACGGATTACCAACTCAGTGATCGGGCCTCACGTTTCTGTAGGGGACAACAGCATAATAAGTAATTCAAAAATCGAGAATACCATCATTCGAGCAAATACATCTATTGATTCAGCTAACATTGCTAACTCAATGATCGGGAGCCATGTAAACTATAAGGGGAGCGGTAAAGATCAGGGAAAGGTCGATGTTAGCATAGGCGATTATTCTACTTTATCTCAGTAAGGGCATTGCACTTTAAATTCACATATATCATCCTGTTGGCATTATTGCTGCACGCTTGCAGTTCACTTCGCAAGGAGGTGTCTACCAAGTCTAATGAGGAATCAAAGGTGCTGGTTGGGCAGGATTTAATTCGATTTCAGAAGCTGTTTTATAACGCAAACAGGGAAAAGGTCCTTGGAAACCTTGACAAGGCTGCCAATTTGTTTGAGTCTTGTATTCGCAAAGACCCAGGTAGTGCCGCAGCTATGTATGAGCTTGGCGGTATTTATGTGCGAACCGGTAAGTTGAAAGAGGGTGTTTATTTCGCTAAACAGGCTGCAGAAATAGACAGGGAAAACGTATGGTATCAATTGCTGCTGGCAGATGCATATGCACAAAGCGGAAAATATGACAAATCGATTAAAACCTACCAGGAAATAATAAAATTACATCCTGAAAAAATCGAGCTTTATTATGAAATGAGCAGCATAATGTTGACGGCCAAACAATTTACTGAGGCAATTGAAGTGTACAATCAAATCGAGGAAATTATTGGAGTAGCGGAGGACGTTTCACTTCAAAAGGAAATGATTTATATCAAGCTGAATAAAATTGACAAAGCGGCCCTGGAGCTGGAAAAGCTTATAGCAAAGAATCCGAAAGAGGTGCGCTTTTATGGAATGTTGGCCGAATTATACCAGGCGAACAACATGCCGGAAAAAGCACTGGAGACTTATGAGAGGCTGAAGGCCGAAGACCCTGATGACCCACACATTCATCTTTCACTGTCCAATTACTACAGATCAATTGGAGACAGAGAAAAGTCCTATAGTGAATTAAAGCTAGCCTTCTCTAATGAGCGGCTTGATATTAACAAGAAGATCAATATTCTGCTGTCTTACTATTCAATTACCCAATCATTTCCTGAGCTTACCGATCAGGCATTGACATTGTGC
>JYMV01045237.1_pt1 | contig 16215 bp, 16 predicted proteins | sample 338911 | NCBI WGS metagenome assembly JYMV01 (sample SAMN03354496, study PRJNA234377) | hydrothermal vent metagenome | biome: Deep sea; feature: Hydrothermal plumes at the Eastern Lau Spreading Center, Western Pacific Ocean; material: Seawater | place: Tonga | collected 2009 | depth 2000 m m
TGACCGGATTGGCAACCACCTCACCGCTGGTTCCGAGTTTCATTTCATCGACCATACTATCGGCCAAATGGATGATTTTGGTAATCAAAGGATGGTCTTTCGCTTTTCCAGGTCGGTGATGATAATACACCGGTTCATAGAGTAATGAGGGCAGACCCCAGCCTTTCAGCAATCCCCCACCGATTTTGGCATGGCTGGCGCCAAATATTTCCCGCTCGACATCGAATAAAATTTATTTTTTATTTTTGCAACGCGCTAATACTTTTTCCGCCTCATCCGGAAATTTTTTGTAAATAATAAGACTTCCAATATCATGAAGCATCCCCGCTAGATAATAACTTTCCAGATGGCGCTCCCCATACCAGCTGGCAATAATCTTCGCCGTTACCCCGCAGGCAATCGAGTGTTTCCAGAAAAGATCCATATTCACCAAACGTTCAGGAATACTGGGGAATTGCTCCGTCACCGATGTCGCCAGAACCAATTCCGTCAATTGTTCCGTGCCGATAATTCCTAAAGCATGGGTGATGGTATCGACCTCACTCTCTAATCCGTAAAAGGAACTGTTGACAATTTTCAACAGACGCGCAGTGAGAGCGGGATCATTCCCAATAATTCCGGAAAACTCCTTGAAAGAACTCCTCGGGTCTTCAAGTGTTTTCTTCAACTTGATATATACATGTGGAGGCGACACTACCCAGTCTTTAATCGCCTCTTGAATATCTACTGCCATATCAACCTTCCTTCCTTCATGTAGCAACCTTGAATTTGTACCCGCTCAACCTCTGAATTGTCAATGTTTTCTTGATACGCCCAGGGGAAATCGCCACTCTTTAGCTAGAACCGGGGTCTCTTGCGGATCGAGGTAGCCCTCCACAACCATCATCTGACGTTCATCATCGCCACGCACCACCACTTGCTGGCCCCTGTCCATATCAGGCTTATTGGAAACCAAAGAAACGCCTGAAGGAAGAAAAGGAATCCCCGTCTTTTGAATCATTTTTTCCTCCTCCTGACTAAACTCCCCTCCTCCTGCAACAGGTGGCCATATCGCCGAGCCTATCGGAGAGAACATCCATTCGACAAACTGCTCCGGGCGCCCCTCAGGGTAAGTGAACCGGAATGCGGAACGTTGCAACTGACGCTCGGCCGACATATAACGCACGACACGGATCGCCTTGTTCAATTCAGGATATTCCTTGGATCCGTAATCCATATACAAGAAGGGTAGAACAACTATTATACCCAAGGCGGCCCATACATATAATTTTTCAAAATGCTTCATAAAAGGTTCCCAAAATTGTTTCTAGCCCTTATTGGGGGTTTTTAGAATTAAACCCCTCTCCAGTGCTATAATAGCCTATCAGGTAGGCTAATTGACAAATCCCTTCTGTCAAAAGCGGAAACATTATGAATTCTTCAGAAAACTTCAACCAACTTCCGGTGACACTTCTTGCCGGTTTTCTGGGTTCCGGAAAAACTACACTCCTAAATTATATTCTAAAACAAAATCATGGAAAACGAATCGCGGTAATCGAAAATGAATTTGGAGAAATAGGCATTGATTCTGAATTTATTATCGGAGCTGATGAGGATATATTTGAAATGAGCAACGGTTGCATATGTTGCTCCATCCGCGGCGATCTGATTGAAACCTTAAACCGGCTTTTAGAGCGACAGCAAAAATTTGATTATATTTTAATTGAAAGCACCGGTCTTGCCAGTTCCGGCCCGATCGCCCAAGCCTTTCTGATTGAAGACGAAATTTCCAAATCCTTATTCCTGGATGGAATTGTTACGCTGGTTGATGCAAAACATATCTCGAACAACTTGAATGAGCAAGAAGTCATCTGGGAACAAATCGCTTTTGCCAACGTGATTCTTTTGAACAAGGCTGACCTGGTAACCGAGGCAGAAATGGAAAAGCTGGAGCAACAGATGTATCAGATTAATCCCACAGCAAAAGTCTGCACAACCACCAACGCGGTAATTGATTTGGATCAAATTTTAGGTATTGGTGGATTTGATTTAAAAACCGCATTGGAGACTATCACCTTCGACACGCACCGCCACGAAACTGACGAGACAATTTCTTCGGTCTCGCTGTCTTTTCCGGGTCATGTCGACCCGGCCCGTTTGAACTTGTGGCTCCAAATGCTCCTGATTCAGGAGGGTATGAATGTCTTTAGGGCTAAGGGAATTTTGAATGTTGAAGGTTCTTCAGAGCGATACCTTTTTCAAAGTGTTTACATGATGTTTGAAGGCCAGTTCGATAAACCTTGGGGATCAATTGCTCCTCTTAACAAAATGGTGTTCATCGGCCAAAACTTGAATTCCCAGAGGCTGGAGGAAAGCCTGAAAAACTTTGCAGTGGCCTGATGGTTGCGATTGCCCCCTTTTGAATTTAAAATACGCTCATGGCAGAAGAAGCCCGACCAAAATCTGGCGAGTCCCAGGAACTTGAACTCAGCGAAGCGGAAGTCAGGGAACTTGAGCGCCTGGAAGCCAAGAAAAATGCCGAGCAAAAGAAGGTGCTCGATGCCAAAGACAATCTTTTTGGGGCAGTCTTAGCCGACTTGGACCTGGAAGGACTGGATTTGCATGACGCTAAAATGGCAAAAGCAAACCTCAACAACACAAACCTGAGCGGGGCCAATTTGAGTAACGCGAGTTTTATCGAAGCAGATCTAACGGAAGCCAACCTGTCAAAGGCCGACCTGCATGATGCCTATTTTGCCGATGCCCAGTTGATCGCGACAGATTTTTCTGAAGCAGACCTTCGCTGGGCAGATTTCAGCTGGGCCGTTTTAAGCGAAGCCAGGTTCAATGAAGCAAACCTGCTGGAGGCCGACTTTACTGAAGCGACCCTGGTAGCTGCCGACTTTACCCTGGCCAATGTGACCGGAGCAAATTTTGAACACGCAGACCTGATTGATGTACGCTTAAATGGGGTCGATCTATCCCAGGTGCTGAACCTCACCCCGGAACAAGTCGAGTCCGCCGAAATCGACAGGGCTACCCAATTCCCTCCCTATCTCGAAGTAACATGGGAAGGACCGGATAACTTCAAAGTGAACAAGGTGATTGAGAAAAAAACAAAACGGAAAAAAGTTAAAAAATAAATCGCCCTCGCCACAACAAGGTCTTGCTCTAAACAAACCCTTCCTGTCAACTCCGCCCGCCCTCAAAGTCGATTTCGCCATCTACTCCGACTTCATATCTTATCTCTATCGGACGGCAACAGACTTCGCAATCTTCTGTATATTCCTGGTTCGGAATAGATAAATCCAAGAGGACAGAAATGATCGTGCCGCAATGGGGACAGTTAAAAAATTTCTCGTGCTGCTCCATACTTGAATCAACTATTCCTGCATACGAAAATCCCTGGAGAAATAGGAAACCAGGTCTTTCACCGAAAGGATTCCCACTATTTTCTCCTCCTCCGTAACCGCAAGGTGTCGAATCTTGTTTTTATGCATAAAACGGTTCGCCTCTTCCACAGGCAAATAACAATCCAATGAAAGAATAGGACTTGTCATGATTTCCGAAACCGGCGTGGATTCAGCATTCAATCCTTTTCCAAGCACCTTGCGGGTCAGGTCCGTTTCAGTCACAATACCCACATACTCTTCAAATTCTTTTACCAGTACAGACCCAATGTTGTGTGCCATCATAAACTGGGCGGCCTCCTGAACAGAAGATTCTAGATCTATACTCAGGATGGGAGATATCATATAATCGCCTATTTCATCCATGTTCCTCTCCTTTTTTGCAAGGCTTCAAGATCATGAAGAAGCTGATTGGTGTGCATATTTCTTTGATGCCCGATGAGAGCCGGAGATTCACTCATTTACACATTTTTTAATGCGGCTAAAACATTTTGAAAACTGCGGAAGCAAACAATAGGAAAAGATGAGACACAACTTGTGGAATGTAAAGGAGTTATTGATTCATCCCGTTTTTGTTATAAAATCTACGATTTAACAGGAACAGCCCCCAACCCAGAAAAAGCCCATGCCACATGAGTTAAATGTCGTTTTAGTGGAACCGGAAATTCCCATGAATACAGGAACAATTGGGAGGTTGTGCCTTGCAACCCAAAGCACCCTGCATCTGATAGAACCGCTGGGGTTCGAAATCAGCAACAGCCAGCTTAAACGCGCGGGTCTGGATTACTGGAAACACGTAAATGTCAAAACCTATTCCGACCTTGAAACGTTTTTACAAAAAATTCCTCAATCCGCTCAAAAGGTATTTTTCTCCACCAAAGGAGGGAAAGATTTTTTCCAGCATAAATTCCAGCCAGGAGCCTATCTGTTTTTTGGTAGTGAAACCCGGGGGCTTCCTCGGAACCTCATTCAGTCAAATAAGGAGCAGACGTACCGCATTCCCCAATACGATGAACGGGTGCGGTCTATCAATATCGCCAATACTGTGAGCATAGTCATTTATGAGGCCATCCGGCAATTGGGAGTATAAGCCGCAAAACTTTTTTCTCCCAACGCAAGATGGGCTTCATCAAGATAGCCTACTTATATATCCAAATCGCTTTGGGAAAAATCTTCCGGTTTAACATCAAATTTTCGGTAGTACTTTCTTAACAACCCTCTGGCTTCCACCTTGCTCACTTGGTCATTTTTACTACCAAAAAGGTTGCCGGCCTTGAGAATATGTAAAATGGCTTTGTCCCCCTTGTTCATGCTTTCATACAAGACCGCCAGGTTAAAATGCGCTTCTGCAGAATTTGCATTGCTCTTTAAAGTTTCTTCAAATTCGCGAACCGCCTCTTCAGTCCTACCCGCTTTTTCATACTCCGCGCCCAGATTAAAATGTGCCGCCGGGTCATCGGGCATGGATTTCACCCGATCTCTCAGTTCCTTAATCTCCTTGCTTTCAAAAATATTTCTCAATCCCACTTTTTACTCCTGGTTCTCAACTCCTCAAGCCCTTGTTTCCAAAAATATTTTTCGGCACCACTTTTCACTCCGCGCTCTCAATTCCTTAATTTCCTTCTCAAAGACCGATGTCACCCAATTCATCCTCTTCAAATAATTCCATCAGGGAATTTCTGGAATCGTTTTGAAGTTGATCTTGATCTTTCCGGTCAATATATAAGTTCACCCGCCTTAAATGTTCCGCTGAAAGGTTGCACAGAATCAATCGCTCCATGACAGTTTCCTTTTGGTACTCATCCAGCAACTTGCCGATGCAATTGTGAAGAAACGGCGTCAATATTGACTCCACCTCCTGAAAATCCAATTCCACCGGGTTGCCTTTCTTAAATTCCGCAGCAAACATATGATATACCTTCTGCCCATCATCGATGGACGCACAGTGAGTTCCCACATGTTCTGATAGTCTGATCTTCATCGCTCATCTTTTCCTTCAAATTTATAAAATGCCCTGCTGTTCTCCTTATGATACCTCCCGCATAAATTGCTGCAATAATTTTATTTTTTTAGTTATTTTTGCATGAAATCTGCGAGCCAGGGTCAAATTCGTGCCCATTTTACCGATAAGTTGTTATAATTAAGGCTACCTCTAAATAATTCAATATTTTACACTGGTGCAAAGCACAACACCGCTTTAAAAAGACTCTCTGGTCGTTCGACTGTCCCCTGCGTGGCAGTTGGAACCTTTTTCATCGGAATCCTGCTTTTGCAAGGTTTTCTTCTCTTTACCCCTGTCCAGGCCCAGGATTTCAAGCCCGAAAAATTTGACAAAAGCCTCCTTGACGATTCTTTGGTAGAGCAGGAAATCCTACGTGAAGAAATGATTTTAGAACAGGAAATCTTGCGAGAAGAAATGGAGCAAATTCGCCTGGAGATGCAACGCATCATGGAAGAAATAAAGCGAGAGATGAAAGAAGAAGCCCTGAAATTGAGGGCCGAACTGTAGGGGCTGCAACTGGAAACCATAGCCATTCAGAAAGAACTTCTGGGGATCCTGGAAAAGTCCAAAAATGATTTTCTCGAAGGCAAAGAAGAAATGCAGAGGGAACTGGAAAAGATGCGCGTAGAAGCCCAAGCAATGACAAAAGAGATAAAACAGGTCCTTGATGACCAAAAGGAAATCTGGAAACAGGAAACTGCAGCGCTTAAAGATTCTCTGGTAGAGGCACGGGCAGAAATGGACTCTGCCAAAGTGGACTCGGATGCAGTACTGCAATCGAGCCGTTCAGCCTTCAAGGTTTTTCAACAGGAAAAGATCGTAACCATGGCTGATTCTCAGGCCAAATCAAATGCGGCGATGCTCGAAGCCAGTAACACTTTCGAGATAAGCCAACAGGACTACAAACAAGATTCCAAAATTATCGCCCAGAACCTTAAGGCTGGGATAAAAGAAACCCGGGATAGCATGAAAAGAATGCAGAAAGGTCAAAAACGGGATTCTAAAAACTCCCGTCGGGATGTTCTGGCCGCCCTGAACAAAGCCAAAAATAAAAGGCTCGCCGAATTAAAACGAGGTTCGGTTAGAAAAAAATTGTCAAAGAAAAAGGCCCTCCGACCCAAACGCAAACGAATCCAGAAACCCAAACGAATCCAGAAACCTAAACCTGAGGTCGTGGACCGCAAAACAATTAAGATAAAAGAGATTGAAAAAAAACCGAAGCAAGAGAAAGCTGTGGAAGATGAAGCCGAATTAGTTGTGGCTTCCTTGCCAGATGCTCCTGTCAAATCTTCCGAAGAATCTCCACAAGCAAAACTCTCCCGGTTCAGTAAAAATATTTCAAGTTTGAAAAACAATTTAAAAAATACAAACGGCAACCCGGAGGCTTTACTGGCAAAACTGGGGGATGCCTACCTGGAAGCCCAGCGTTTCATGAATTCGCAAACGGATACTGAGGAAAGGCAGAACCTACTCGATCTCTCCGATAACGGGGATCTGCTTTTGGGAAGTTACGAACAAGCCGCCTGGGCCTATAAGCTGGCCCTGACTTTCAATCGCAAAAATGCCGAAACCCACCTCAAAATCGGAAAAATTTATGACGAAATGGAGGATGGACGAAACGCACTCATGTACACAAAATTGGCACACCAGATCTTCAAAAGGAACCATAATTCAAGACAAATGGAAGCAACGCAGTCCTTCATTGATTTGCTGACCACAAAATATGAAAACAAATCTGGAAAAAAGGGTGCATGACGGATAATGTACTTTCTATAAGTGGTTGTGACCTTTTCAGTTGTTTCCATTGATATTATTGACCTAGAGGTGTGATTTGGATAAAAATCCTATTCTGGAATTCATTGAACGATTGCCCTTTTTCCAGGAATTTTCAGACGATGAAAAATCCAAGCTGGTAAACACCTCCGGAATTTTTGAAAAATACAAGGAAGGAGAAACCATCATTGCAGAAGGGGAAAGTGGGTCCGCCCTATTCGTGGTTCTGACGGGATCCATTCGAATTACTAAATCAACTTTGGCCCCCGTTCAGGAAGGACACATCTCTCTTCAGGAACCAGAAGAGATTACCATCGCAGAACTAAAAGCCGGGTCGATTTTCGGCGAAGTTTCTTTGATCAGCAATCGTCCCAGAAATACCAACGCCCTTGCCAACTCCCCACAAGTTGTGGTCATGAAAATCACCACGGAAATCATAGAAAAATTTAACCTGGTGATCCAAAAGAAATTTCAAACACAGTTGATTCTGACCCTCGTCCAGAGATTGGATGATATGAATAGCAAATATATTAAATTAAAGGCCAGCATCCAAAAAGACTGAAAACACTCCAGTCTGGCTACGCATCTTCCTTTTCCCGGATTTTCCTCCCATTTCATAACCATAAAATCCATCCCTGTCACTTCCCGATATACGTTATAATCCGCTTAACTCATGAAATCTAAATCACCAAATCACATAAATACCCGACCTTTAAAACCGAAAGCCATATTAGTAGGGGTTAGTATGCCAGGCGTTTCATCTCCTCCTGCTGGAATTTCACTGGAGGAACTGAAAGGGCTCGCCACCACCGCTCAGTATAGTCCGGTTGCCACATTTACCCAGCGCTTGACAGAGATCAATCCTAAAACTTTTGTGGGTAGCGGAAAAGTGGAAGAGATCAAGCAGGCTGTCGAGCACCATAATCCCGAAACGGTCATCTTTGACGAGGAACTTTCGCCCCGCCAGAACCGGGAGCTGGAAAAAATCCTTAAGTGCAGGGTAATGGACCGGCCCTGGATTATCCTGGAAATTTTTAGAGATCACGCCCGGACCCGGGAAGCGAAAACTCAGGTTGAACTAGCCAGTCTGAAATATGAGCTCCCCCGTCTTACCCGGATGTGGGGACATCTTTCCCGGCAACGCGGCGGAATTGGCATGAAAGACGTGGGGGAAACACAGATCCAGCTGGACCGCCGAATGATCCGCAGTCAAATCAACAAGCTGGAAAAAAAGCTCGTTCAAATCGACAAGGAAAAAAAGACCCAGCGAAAAAATCGAGCAGAAACTTATAAAGTGGCATTAGTCGGTTACACCAACGCAGGGAAATCCAGCTTGATGAATTGCCTGACAGGTGCCGATACGCTGGTCGAGGATAAACTCTTCGCAACCCTGGATGCGACCGTGCGCAAGATTAAGAAAAATTTTCCCTACCCAGTATTACTATCCGACACGGTAGGACTGATCAACAAACTACCTCATGATCTAGTCGCTTCGTTTAAGAGTACCCTGGACGAGGTCCGCGATGCCAACTTGTTGATCCATGTCGTGGACCTCAGCCATCCTGAATATACCGAACAAATGCGCACCGCCAATGATCTTCTCCAGCAAATGGGTGCAGACGATATCGACATTGTCATCGCCTTTAATAAAATTGACGCCTTGCCAGATATGGAAATTCTGGATCGGGCTCTTCATGCTTTTCCCTCTTCAGTTGGCATTTCCTGCCAAACAGGACAAGGCGTTGAATCGCTCCGCCAGAAAATTATCTACCACTATGAGAAAAAACTAGTCCCTTACCGCCTCGAACTCGACCACTCTCAGGCCATCCTCGTTCAGGAAATACGGAAATTCGCCCTGGTATTAAAAGAGGATTACAACCCCAATGGGATCGTATTGAACTTGAGACTTTCTCTGGGGGCAAAAGCTAAACTAGAATTCATTTTGAAACGATCTCTAAAGACCGCAGCGGGGTAACACCCATTCTCGCCGAACCGGGCACTATTCTTTAAAGAACAATCAGTTTCGCGTGGCTGGCGGAGAGCTTCTTTTTCCCATGCGGAGCTTTGAAAAATACTTCCAGTTTTAAATCTTCTTCCCTTCCTGAAAGGTTGAGTACAATTCCCGAGCCAAACTTCGCGTGCAAAACTTTTGTTCCGATCGAATATATGCCATCCCTTTTTTCCTGACAGGGAATGGAAATGGATTGCCCAAAGTTGTCGTTAAATTCAGGTTCATTGTTAAATCCACTGGATTCCTGAATCATGACTTCATCGGGAATAGAAAGCAGAAAGTCTGAAGGCGGGTAATTAAAGATATTGCCAAAGATTCTCCTCTGCCTGGCATGGGTGACAAATAGTTTTTTCCGGGCTCGTGTGAAACCCACATAGCACAACCTTCTCTCTTCTTCATATTCCTCAGGGTCTGACATGGAACTGGCGTGAGGGAGGAGTCCATTTTCCATACCCACCAAAAATACAGAAGAAAACTCCAGCCCTTTGCAGGTATGCAGAGTCATTAACGGAAGAACCCCCCGCTCGTCATCCAGGTTATCCAGGTCGGCCACAAGGGAGGCCGAGTCCAGGAACTCCTGCAAGGAGCCTTCCCCATTTTCCACAGACTGCTCCACTGCAGAAAATAATTCGTTCAGGTTTTCGATGCGCCCCTTACTCTCGTGAGTATTCTCCGCCTCCAACATCTCCCCATAACCCGATCGATCTATCACCTCTCTCAAAAGATCTAGCGGATTACCCTGTTGAAAGGTAGCATCCAGATGGGCAATGATTTCCAAAAACTGAGAAATCTTCCTGCCGGCCGCAGGGGCTGTCATTTTTCCCTGCTCGTTATCGCGCAACCCCTCCAGGAGCGTTAAACCCTTCTCCCTGCAATAGGCCTCTACTTTTTCAACCGATGTCTTACCGATTCCCCGGGCGGGAACATTAAGGATTCGTTTTAAAGAAACCGAGTCACTCGGGTTCAAAACAACCCGCATGTATGCCAGCACATCCTTGATTTCTCTTCTCTCATAAAAACGCAGTCCTCCTATCACCTGATAGGGCAGCCCTTTTCTTCTCAACATATCTTCCATGACACGGGACTGGGCGTTGGTACGGTAAAGAATCGCCATTTCATTAAAGCTAAAACCTTCATCACGGTTCAATGCCAGGATTTTTTCGCAAACAAAATCCGCCTCATCATTTTCGTCCCCAGCCTTGTAGCACAACACCGGCGAGCCCTTTTCATTTTTCGTCCATAATGTTTTATCTCTCCGGTTCCTGTTTTCTCTCACAACGCCTCCCGCCGCGTTTAAAATATTTTGTGTGGAACGGTAATTTTCCTCAAGCTTGATCACCGTGGTTCCGGGAAAATCATTTTCAAACTTCAAAATATTTTCTATATTTGCCCCTCTCCACCGGTAAATGCTCTGGTCATCGTCACCCACAACGCAAATGTTGTGATGGGACTGCGACAACAGGCGTACCAGCTTGTACTGCGCCGCATTGGTATCCTGAAACTCATCCACCAGAATGTACCGAAACTTATCGTTGTAATAACTCTGTAGAGTGGGGCACTCCTGAAAAAGCCGAACCGCAAAAACCAGCAGATCGTCAAAATCCAAAGCATTATTTTTTTTCAGGGCCGACTGATAACCAGGATAAAGACCTGCCGCCTTGAGTTGGTGCCCGTAAGGCATCGCCTCCAGTTGCAAATCTTCAGGCATAAGGAAATCATTTTTAAATCCACTAATGTGATGGAGAAGGGTCTTGGGAGGAAATGCCTCCGCGCTGATTTGTGCCACCTTCATACACTGTTTGACCAAGGTCAGTTGATCCTGGGCATCATAGATAACAAAATCATTGGAGAAACCCAGTTCCGAAATATGTTGTCGCAAGATTCTCAAACAAAACGAATGGAAGGTGCTAACCCATGGGAAGGCACCACGAAGATCCAACATATTTCGGACACGTTCCTTCATTTCTCCTGCCGCCTTGTTGGTAAATGTAATAGCCAGGATACTTTCCGGAGAAATACCCTTCTCCTTAATGAGATGGGCAATTCGGCAAGTGATTACACGCGTTTTCCCGGAACCCGCTCCCGCCACCACCATCAGCGGTCCCTCGCTATGGCGCACCGCCTGCAATTGCTGGGGATTTAAATTTTCAAGAGTCATTCGTAATGCCTTCAATGGCAATATATTTATCTTGTAATAAAGATATTCTCGGCTGAATTAGCTTTGACTATCTGAAATCCCTGCTAAGGGGAAATCAAATTTTCCCAAGTTAAAGAAGCCAATGCCTCAACAAATAAAGGAGAGATATTTAACGATTCAGTACGATGTAAACTCAATTTGAGTTCTGAAGCATATTTCTTAAATTCTATATCAATATCGAATAATATTTCTACATGGTCGCAAACAAAACCAACCGGAACGATCAAAACTTTTTTAGAACCCTGCTTTGCGATTTTTTCTAACACCGATTCCACCGTGGGTCCTAACCAGGGAACCGGTATCATGCCTTGGCTCTGATAGGCCTTAAACCATTTTCGAGGCTGGACACGTTCCACGATCTTATTAATAGTCTTATCAAATTCTTCTGAATATGGATCCCCAAGCTCCAGAGATTGTGAAGGAATACTATGAGCCGTGAAAATCGTGTAAAGTGATTCCTCCGAATTCGGCCCCAGTTTTTCCAGGGCAATCCGGTATTTTTCTTCGAATGCATCAATAAGAAGTGGATGGTCTGCCCAACTGCCGATGTAACGAACATCCAGATCTTCCGCGTCATGTTTTTTTAATGCTTCCTTAAAAACATTGAAGTACAACTGTGTACTCCAGGTGCTAAATTGTGGGGCCAGACAAAGTGCTACTACCTTCTCTACCCCATCTTCCTTCATTCTCTTAACTTCATCATGAATAAAAGGACTCCATTTTCGCATTCCGCAATAGACCTTAAAATTCGATCCCTGCTGATTCAGAAAAGCTTCCAGCTCAGCGCTAAGGGCCTGGCTAATCTTCCTCAGGGGAGAACTGCCTCCGATCTGTTCATACCGATCTCGAATAATTTGGATGATCTCGGGAGTAGATTCTCTTCCGCCGCGGATGTTCTTCAAATATTCCGGGATATCATCGGTGGACTCGGGAGCCCCATGCGCCATAAGGAAAACACCAGTCAGCGGCTCAGTATGATCATTCATGCTGGTATTCATGAACCATTTCCACCACGGCTTTGACATGCTCTACGGGAGTGTGTTGCAAAATTCCATGGCCTAAATTGAAGATATAACCTCTTACTCCAGCTCGCTTGAGGATGTCGTGAACCCCTTCGCGAATTACGGGTAAAGGGGCAAAAAGTATTACCGGGTCGAGATTGCCCTGAATCGGTTGTTCTTTTCCCAACAGAGCCCGCGCAGAATCTATCTGGATTCGCCAGTCAAAACTGAGCACATCTCCACCGGCTTTTTGCACCAGGCCCAACATCGTGGAGGTCCCGGTGCTGAAATTAATGACAGGGACGCCAACATCTTTAAGGCCATCAAAAACACGCTTGGAATAAGGAAGAACATATTTTTCGTAATCACTGGGGCTGAGACACCCCACCCAACTGTCGAATATCTGCAGGGCCTGAGCCCCTGCCGCGACCTGCATCTTCAAATAATCCACCAGCATGGTGCACACCTTGTCCATCAACATTTCCCACACATCGGTGGCCTCATACATCATCAGTTTAGTGGTTTTGAATTCTCGAGACTTTCCTCCCTCAACCATATAACTGCATAAGGTAAAAGGAGCCGCCGCAAAACCAACCAAAGGAATATTGATCTCCTTTCTTACCAAACGGATCGCATCAGCAACAAAACCCAACTGCTCTTCTGCATTTACCGGCAAAAGTTTTTCAACGGCTTTCCGGTCCCTCACCGGACGCGGGATCACGGGACCATCACCCGCCGAAAATTCCAATCCCGTCCCCATCGGTTCTAAAGGAAGGAGAATATCAGCAAAAATAATAGCGGCATCCACCCCCAGCACATCCAGAGGCTGTAATGTAACCTCACATGCCAGTTCCGGGGTCTTGCACATTTCCAGAAAAGTGTGTTTTTCTTTGAGGTCACGGTAAACTTTCATATACCGGCCTGCCTGGCGCATGAACCAAACAGGAGTTTTATCGACCGGTTCACCCCGGCAGGCTTTTATAAAACGTGAATTTTCCATAAACCTATTTAAAAGGGGGATTATCGAGCCACTAGGCGTGGAGCCCACGAACAACAGCTTTTATTGGCTAGCAGTAAAATTTATTGATTATAGGACGGGAACCCATACAGGATCAACGGTTTGTTTTGACTATTGCGCTCAAATCCGCTTTATGGGCCTAATTCCACTTTCATATTCCTGTAGATTTTATAAAGGGCTCGGGTTTGCTCCCCGGATAGGTCAAAAATCTGTTTCTCCAGACTCTTCATCCTCAACTGCTGAGAAAAGAACTGAAACCGTTTCTGGATCAGGAAATATTCGCCCTCTTGTGGTGAGGTTTCCAGGTATCGCTTCCAGTGAAGCACTGCCAATACCAGATTTCCTGCGGACAAGTAAAAATTCCCCAGGGTTTTATTCAATTCAGGATTATCCTCTTTGACAAGTAGAGCATCATAATAGGAATCCAGTGCTTTTTCTTTATCGTCCAAACCCTCGTATGCCGCCCCCTGCTCAACAAGGAGACGGGCATCAGAAGCATTGAAAGCGTTCAGTTTTTTATACTCCTCCAAGGCCGCCAACCATTTACCTCCAAAAAGGTATTTTCGGGCTTTTTCAGCAGAAGTTTTTACCCAATTATTTTTATTAGCAAGCAAACCTTCCAGTCGGCGGACCTCATTATTCACATGTTGAGCAATGCCCGGATCCTTTTCCATGGGTAGCACTGCCTTCAAGGCCGCCAATAGCCTCCCTGGATCACTATTGTTTTTATAATAAATCTGGATAAGGCTCTGCAGCGGTGCTGCATCCATTTTATCCGCAACCCGGCTGATTTGAAGATACCGGATCGCCGACCTGGTATTATCGTGTCCCGCTTCGAAATCAGAATACATCCGGTATAACTCGGAATCGAACGGATCAATGGTGAAAGCATACCTCAAAATCTTATCTGCTGTTTCATCCTGCCGCTGAATTAAATAAGAACCATAAAGCTTATAAATAGAAGCCAGCGTTGCATTGGTCGTCCCCCAACCGGAATTTATTCTTCTCTCCGATTCCAGGCACTTAATTCCATAAGTCTCTGCTTTATCCACATCAAACCATTTCTCTTCCAGCATATAGGCATAACTCCAATTGCAATAATCTACATAACGAATTTTGGTGCGACTCTCCGGAGCCCGCAACCCATAGAACAAAACTAGAAAGACCAAAACAAATACTGCAATTGGCTTGAATTGCCTTCGGCTCCACCAGGCACAGGCTCTACCCACTGCATAAGCAGAAAAGAGGATTAAAAACGGTGCGGAAGGAATTCGAAAACGGGCCACCACATGGAAAAGAACCACTGAAAGAATCAGGCATGCCAGAAAAGCATGCAGGAGAAATATTTTTTCCCTGTTGCGGATTGCCAGCACAACCCCCATCATCCCCAAAGCGGAAAACAGGGAAAAATGGCTTAACAAAAAAGGCAGTACCTTGGAATTCTCCAGGTAAAGATAAGTGGAAAGGTTGGATGCCCCCTCCAGGTCGTTGAAATAAAAATACAGCTTCCTCCCGATCATTTGCAAAAACCCGAGAGGGTCACTCATGACCTGCTGAAAAATAAAAGACACAGGAGAAAGGTTTTCCATCTGGTGCTCTTTCTGGAAGCGGATCAAAAGATTCGAGTCAAACCCCACGCCGGGATAATCAATAAAATTTCCAGACAAAAACGCGGTGGCCCCACTGGAATCAAAAAACACAAACCTCCCATGAACCAGATAACACTGGACCAGTAACGGAATAAATGAAAGAAACAGGGGGATAAAAAATATTCCCCAGCCTCTCACTCTCCTCTCTGGTTTCCAGTCTTTAAAAACAAATTTATGAATATAAAAAATGACAAAAGGCAGACACAGAAAAGTATTGGGACGTGATTGAAAAAATAAAGACAGTATCAGGGCGCAACCTATCAGCATTAATGAGGTAGGAGATTCGCGTAAGCGGATCAGAGCGTAGAACGAAAGAATTCCCAAAAAGGTGATGAAGGCGGCCCGGAGAATGATCCCTTCATATATAATTTCCGTGGAGTAAAAGGCAAAACCAATAAAGGCCAAAAAACCCACACGAATATCAAACAGCCTTTTACCTATTGAGAATATTAAAACTGCACCTAGCGCTCCCAGTACAAATTGCAGGCCGTAAACTACATAAAAATTCCTGCCAAATATAAAATAGAGGCTGCCCAGAAAATATTTATAAAGGGGAGAATAGCTGTTATTGGGCGACCGGGCCAAACCATCACCAGCCGCAAAATTCAACGCGCCCTGATCAAAGTTAAAATGGTCATAAACAGGAAGGACAACATCAAAATAAGGGAGTTGTGAGAGTTCGACAAAATAAATAACACGAACCGCCAGAGCGATCAGGAAAAGCCCGGAAAGAACTAAAAGTGGTCGAAGGTGAGTTTGCTCCATAATTGGGAACGCCAAACCTATGATGAAGTTGACATGCGCTTAAAGGGTAGCAAATCGAGCCACCACTCTTTCTAACTCTTCGAGGACAATATCTTCCTTCTCGTTATTTAATTTTTCCCGCATAACAGGAAGGACCTCGAGCCCTGAAAGTTCGCCTAGAGCCCAGACCGCATGCGCCCGGATCAATGGTTCTTCGTCATCCAGCACCTTTATCAGAGGAGGTATGGCTTGCGGGTTGCCGGAATTACCCAGGGCAATGGCAACATTTCGAAGAAGCCCCCTTCGTTTTATCCGTTTAATCGGGCTTCCCTTGAACCTCTGGCGGAACATTTCTCCAGTGATCTGAATCAAGTCAATCAGTTTGAGCGTGTCTTGCTTCTCCTGAAAGTCCGGGTCATCGGTTTTGACCG
>JYMV01000290.1_pt1 | contig 16213 bp, 14 predicted proteins | sample 338911 | NCBI WGS metagenome assembly JYMV01 (sample SAMN03354496, study PRJNA234377) | hydrothermal vent metagenome | biome: Deep sea; feature: Hydrothermal plumes at the Eastern Lau Spreading Center, Western Pacific Ocean; material: Seawater | place: Tonga | collected 2009 | depth 2000 m m
AAAAAGGCTTTAACAAGCCTTTTTCAGTTCTTACTCGCTAATTACCATGAAACAGAGTCATTGCGACCTGTTTTAGCGATGGGATACTCTCCTTCCCAATAAGCCAGTCCTGTCTCCAGTTGGGTCATGGTCAACTGGAAATAATATTCAACCAGCTGCTTTGAGCTGCTGACTTTACTGGTGCGCTGAATGATCTTGCCACTCAAACTGAAATCAGGCGCGTAAACCTGACCATCTTTTTTAGTGGTGTTTTGGTTGATCAGACTGGAGTTTTGCAATTCACGTGATTTTGCCGTGCTGCTATCTTCTGGTCCCGCTCCCGTAAAGTTCACGGCAGTGGTAGTCAGAAACTTACCGCTATTTAACAGACCGACGCGGATCTTTTTCACCAGTTGATCAGTGTCAATGCGCTGGGTGGTATCGTTAATGATGTTGTAGATAGACAAAATGTAGCGTCCACCTTTATCGGCATCCGGATGCACTAACAACGGGCTCGCGATGATCTCATCCAGCGCCTGATTGGCAGCTGCTTCAAAATCTCTCTGCGACAGCCCCATTACCACTGTGTCTTCATCATGGGTTGAAACATATTTGGTCGTTGACTGACAACCAGATACTGCCAACAACATCGGGATTGTGGCGGCAATTAATAGTTTTTTCATTTATTTGGTTTCCTTTTTTAAAGAGAGATAACTTCGACACTGGGTGCAATATTTGAGTTTATAGCTTTCACATAAACAATATTGTTTTTAGTGGGATCAATATCAACAGTTAAAGGTTGTACTAAGCCAGCTGAATCTATGCTGATTGAGGATTGCCCATCATTATCCAGCATCACGGCCTGAAAAGTTTTAGGCAAAATACTCCAGGTACGGGTATCCGCTTCGGTGGTGGCAGCCTGTAAAAGACCGGTGGCAAAGCCTAAATAAACATTACTGTCGTTAACCTGTTTCTGAGCGACTGTTTTTACAATAGTACGAGTAATTTCACGGGTTAAAATCAGAGGGAACTCTTCTTTAAATTCCGCCTTGATGATTTTATCCATATCAGCCACTACTTCAGAAGACAGGCCATTAACTGTAAAGCCATTAAAATAGTCCGGCTGTTCAACCAGCTTGGGCAACGCCATGCCCACATAGTTCACATTACTGGATACCAGGAACACAGGCAGGTCAATACGGAACTCATCCAGTTTCGCCATTTCCCCAGATTCAAAGATTACCCAGGTTTTATTAATAGTATTTAGCTGAGCATCACCGGACTGAACCTGCTCCGCCAAAGTCTGAGTCTCATTCGCCACTGTGCTGTTGGTGATACCTGAAACCCGTTTAAAGCTATCTACAGCTTTACCCAAATCCGCAGAATCCTGGGCCGTTAACATGAAAAATAAGCCATGCATAAAAGTAGAAAACGGATTGATATAGCCTTCATAGGCAGACCACTCAGACATATCGATCCCTTCTTTGGCCAGAATTTTTTCGGCCTCAGATAGACTTTTTTCTACATTATCTTCTGACTGATTGTTTTCTTCAGACTCAAGTTTTTCTTGCTCTTCTTCAGCTTCCTTAGCCTGAGCGTCTTTCTTCTCATTGATACGTTCGGCAAAGAAATCAGCAGCCCGACGTTGTCTATCATCCGCTCGATTCCATTCAACTCTGGCGTTAGCATGGTCACCCAATGCAGTAAAATTGATGGCTTTATAAGTGTTCACCATGATCGAATCATAAACCGCCTGTTCATAATCCATGTAGGTGTCATTGGTCAATGATGAAGCAATACTTTCACCCGCTGATTCCACGGCGTTCTCAGTATCTTCGCTGTACATAATGTCTTCGATTAAATCAAAGAATTGATTGGACTGCACATAGTCGCCTTGCATGCGATAAATGGCTGCAGCTTGCATACCCCAAAGCTGATCATCCAGTACTTTTTTCTCAGCATCATAATCAGCTTCTTCCAGTGCTAATGTCAGTGCATTATCAACGCTGCCAGCAGCGATGTGTTTGCTGAATTTGACTGAGTCGCTATCTGACTTGAACGCACCACCTAACCCTGAAGTTAAACTGGAAAATGGACTTGAACCATTTCCAGTGGAAGCACAACCGGAGATCGCCATTGCCCCCAACATGCAAAGTAATACTTTTTTCATTTTATTTCCTGAAACTTGTGTTGAATAAACAGGGGGAAGGGTATGACCAAAAAATCCCTTTCTTTTATTAATCCCTGAGCAGGACCTGGTAACAATTGCTTACAAATCAGACCTGCGAGTTAAATATACTCAACTTTAGAAAATCCTGTCAATTGCCTGAACATTTATTTCACAGCACAGTAAGGTAACTTAATGACACTAAACCAAGCTTAAAGCCACTAAAATGAATGATTTATGCACGATTCATCTGTATTTAAGCTGAATAGATAAAAGGACATAGAAGGCATGAATTATTTATGACAAATAGTAAATGTCGCGAATTGTGTTATGGTTGCCCGCACCATGGCACCAGTTCAATACAATAAACATCACCATTAAATGAAGATAGCAATTTTCGGTTCGGCTTTTAATCCACCAACCTTAGGCCACCTGGATGCCATCAATTTTGTCTTACAGAAAGGTTTTGATCAGGTTTGGTTAGTGCCTTCTTTTCAGCACGCGTTTGGTAAACAAATGCTGGACTATGATGCCCGCCTTAAATTACTTAACGCCTTTCATCATGATATAGCTAATCCCAATGTGCTTATTTGCGCCATTGAAAAACAAATTGCGCAGCCAGAGAAACCGGTGTTCACCTGGGATGTACTAACTCATCTGCAAAATAGCCACCCTGAACATAGCTTCGCCTTTGTCATCGGACCGGATAATCAGGCTAATTGGCACAAATTCTACAAAGCCGAAGAAATAACCCAACAATGGCAGCTTATTGCAGTACCAGAAAGAGAGGCTATTCGCTCAACCCTGGTTCGCACAGCGATAGCCGAAGGTTCGTCCATATCTCACTTGGTCACTGACAGTGTGGCTAATATTATTTATAACAGCAATTACTACAAAGCCGTCAGCTAAACCACCAATATGTCATAAAACGCACATCTTATTGCGTTACTCTGGACTATGTACTTTACTAAAGTTATATCTGCCTTGATGTGAAAGGTGTTCAGAATGCGCGTAACAAATAAGTCGGGTACATTGCTGGCTTTAATGATGCTTTTTTTTAGCGGTTTCTCGCAGGCTGAGTTTCGCGTCGTTATGGAGCCCTCTCCTCCGTTTCAATTTATTGCCAACAATGAATTACGCGGCCCGGTTGCCTTAGCAGTTCGCTCCAAATTCGAGGCTGCCAATTTAAAAGCTTCATTCGAAGTTTATCCATGGAATCGCGCCTACAGCCTGGCCGCGACGGAACAAAATGTATTCATCAGCAATATTGCCCGCACTCCAGACCGTGAAAACCTGTTTAAGTGGATTGGTGTAGTACACTCATTTAACTTTGCTTTAATAAGCATCAATGAACTCATCATCGCCGAAAGCCTGGATGACGTCAGAGCCTATACCATTGCTGTACAGCGCAATGATATCGCCCACAGCTATCTCAAGAAAATGGGGTTCTCTGAGAATGAAAACCTGTTTGTCACGGCCGACATTACAGAATCCTGGCGGTTGCTCAACAAACTCAAAGTCGATTTTGTAGTGGAGGATATTGATATCATTGAGTTGATGGCTCGCGACTACTTAACCGACGGTAAAACGGTAACCCATAAACTGCCTTTACCCGAAATGCGTTTTGATACCTGGCTGGCAGCTAACCCGTCAGTTAGTGATTCAGTGATTGAGCAACTCAGCCAGCTATTTAATTGATGAAAAGCTCAAAATATTCGAAGATGTAAATAATTCTTAACATTTAATGCCAACGTCAAACCCCTCGCTCTATTGTTGCAACCAGCAAATTTCTCTAGATTTGTGCCCCAACATAAGCCGTCGCGTCTAAAATTATATGACCAGCTTTAAATCAGCGCATTTTCCAGGCTGAAAAAGTGTAGCAGACGGCCAAGAGCAAATCTTATTCGAGGAATCCAAGGTGAATTCACAGCAAGAAATTATCGACAGCCTGCCCTCACATTTACGCCCCTTTATTGCATGGCAAGACTATCAGCTTTACACCCCAAGAGATCAAGCCGTATGGCGTTTTTTGATGCATCAATTGGTACAGAATCTGAGTGAGTCAGCCCATCCTATTTATCTTGAAGGCTTGCGTAGAACAGGTATCAACATAGAAGAAATTCCCAAGATTGAGGTGATGAACCAACACCTTAGCGAAATCGGCTGGCGTGCCGCTGTCGTTGACGGCTTTATCCCTCCCGCCATTTTTATCGAGTTTTTAGCCCACCGGGTGCTCGTAGTGGCGGTAAACATACGCTCCTACGCCCATATGCTATATACACCCGCACCGGACATTATTCACGAATCTGCGGGCCATGCTCCCTTTATAATCGATATCGATTATGCCGAATATTTGCAACGTATGGGCGAATTAGGTCGTCGGGTTATTACCAATAAAGGAGATATTGAGGTTTACGAAGCGATTCGCGCTTTATCTATTGTGAAAGAAAGTCCCAATGCAAAAGCAGAGGAAATCGAAGCAGCCGAAGCTCACCTGAAAGACGCTATTGAGCGTAAAAAAGAAGAGCCTATTTCTGAAGCAGCCTTGATGTCTCGCTTGCAATGGTGGACCACTGAGTATGGTTTAGTGGGCACCGTCGATGATTATAAGATCTATGGCGCCGGTTTGCTTTCCTCACTGGGAGAAAGCCTGAATTGCCTGGACGATGAAAAAGTTAAAAAGCACCCATTGACCTTACGTGCCATTGCTACTGACTATGACATCACCCGCGAGCAGCCTCAGTTATTTGTGGCTCGCAGCTGTCGTCATCTGAGTCAGGTTGCCGAAGAATTCGCCAGAAACCTGGCCTGTTACAAAGGTGGTAAGTACGGTCTGGATATGGCGGTCAATGCAGAAACCGTGAATACAGCGGTTTATAATTCAGGCCTGGAAGTCAGCGGATTATTTACCGATGTTATCTATGATCCAATGGGTAATCCGGTTTTTATCAAAACCACAGGTCCCACTCAGTTGGCCTACGATGAGCAACAGCTTCCCGGTCATGGCATTGAGTATCACGAACATGGCTTTGGCAGCCCGGTTGGTAAACTAGTACAAATCCCCAATTGTTTGTCTACTTATCACGTGGATGACTTACGTGATTTAGGCATTGAGATTGGTAAACGGGTCACGCTTAACTTCCTTTCTGGCGTTAACGTTAAAGGTTTGTTGAAAAACGTTACCCGCCGCGATGGCAAAAACCTGTTGTTCACTTTCGAAGATTGCCGGGTTTCTGATCTGGATGACAACACCTTGTTTGACCCCGAATGGGGAACCTTTGATATGGCTGTAGGGTACAAGATAGATTCTGTGTATGGTGGCTCAGCTGACCCGGCACAGTATCCGCTTTACAACAACCCTTCTGATACCGCCACAATCGCCGGGGATTACGATGAAGTTACAACACAGTTGTTTGCTTTATACCAAAAAACCCGACAATACCGCGAAGATCAAAGCACTACAGCGGCTCAAGTGGAAGAATTGATCCGCTCCTGTCAAAATGCGGTAGAGAATGAGTGGTTACTGATCTTTGAGCTTTTAGAGCTGGCCGTCAAAGTTAATGCGGACAAGGCACTAACCGAAGATCTGGAAACCAGATTAAATCACTTGTTAAATAACGAAACTGAAGAAAACCAAATTCTGATCCGCTATGGGTTAAACAGAATTGCAGCGCAAAAGGCAAATGCATGAATAAAATTACCATTATCTCCGGCAGTCACCGCGAAGGTTCTGAGAGCCTGAAAATCTCCCGTGTGATGAAAGAAAAACTGGAAGCCCACTCCAACTGTGACAGCGTTGAAATTATCGATTTAGCCGAGGTAAAGTTACCTTTCTGGAGCGAGTCTTACACAGCTGACGAAAAAGAGGTTATCGATAAAGTAGCAAAGCAACTTGAATCCTCTGATGGCTTTGTGGTGGTAAGTCCTGAATGGCATGGCATGGTACCCTCCGCCCTTAAAAACCTGTTTTTATTATTTACCAGCAAGCAATTTGCTCATAAACCTGGCTTGATTGTTTCTGTCTCAGCGGGAGTCGGTGGCAGTTACCCTATCAACGAACTGCGTACCAGCAGTTACAAAAACAGTCGTTTGTGCTACCTGCCGGAACACCTGATAGTGCGCCACGTAAGCAGCATTTTCAACGGCAAAGAAGATGACGATAAGAAATCCGAAGAGTACATTGGCAAACGCGCTTTAGCCTGTGCCGGAATGCTTCTGGCTTATTCAGATGCATTGCGTACTGCCCGTGAAATGATGCCAGACATGAGTGATTTTCCAAACGGTATGTAAGCAAAATTAACTTACTAAAAGCACCACACATAGTGGTGCTTTTTTATTGCTCATCAGAAAAATCAAAGTACACGGGATTGGGCGCCTGTTTAACCAGCCTCTCCTTTTGCTTTTTGGTTAATGCTTTTATCTGATATTCGTATTTTGATGCCAGTGAACGTCCGTCAACCGCCATAAACCACACCAGTTCAAAGGGTTTGTTGCGCAGGTATTTAGCTCCAGTCCCCTTGCGATGGGCAGCCATTCGGCTCTCCAGGTCGTTGCTGATACCACAATACAGCGCCTGTGTTTTTTTCACCCTCAACAAATATACGAACCACATCAACGTTTTCGCCACCAAAGATAAGCGGCGCTGCAAAGCCATAACAGGGCAAACCAATAAGCCGGAACCGGACGATAGTGAGCTTCCAATTTATCTTCTTTAGTTCTGCTGTAGTCCTCTAATTCCTTGATGTTTTGATGTAGCTGAAAGGAGCGGATATCCGCAAAAGCATCAGCAGGATAAACATAGATTCCCGCTCTATCATTAAAAGCGCCATCTTGCAGAGTCATTTGGTACCAACCGGCTTGCGTCGGCCAGAAATAGCCACAGGCCATTGATTCTCTTTGAGGCAATGTTGATAAAGGGAGCAAGTAACTCTCGGTAGCAGATTTAACCCTGAATTTAGCATTGGGACTCGTCACTAAAGCACAAACTTTAGTACGCAAATTCACATGAGTAATCACACTTTTCTGCAAAGGCAAGATACGCCCCTGTTCATGAACGGGTAATGCAGCGGAAATCAGTGTTTGCCAGTAACGACTGTATGCGGTTTGTTGCTGTTGACGTTGCAACGTAAAGCTGTCGGATATCAAGCTGATGACTATGTGGCCAACGCCTAATCGCTGCTTAACCGCCATCACCTGACCCTGACCATTGTAAATTAAGGCATTGTCAGCACTAGTATCCGAAAAAACCAAATCCGCCACATTCAGTGCCGCTTCAAACTGAAAATCAGGCAAGCTAAACGCCTGAACATTCTGTTCTTCGCGTTGATAATTTTCCAAATCGATGCCCAATTTTTGCAGCCAGGTAAAATCAAGCAACTCGGTATCTGCCAGAACAATAAGCCCTTTCCCGCTTTTAATATCATCCTCCAGACTCGCCAATTGCAGGGAATTTAGCCGGGTCAGCTTGCGCCCGTCCATCACAACAAGTCGACTGTTTTCAGGAGTTTGTGCGCTATCGGATTTTTGCGTCAGAGTTTTGTCTGCACTGATGTCGATGTTTGTCATCACCGACTGCTTACCAGCCAACAACCAGTTTTTCAGATTGTTGAGTTCGGCATCAGGTGCTGATGCCCAAATCAGGGTATTTTCCTGAGTCCCGTCTTGCACGTACAGATGCAAATCCGCCAGTAAAGCGTCGTCAGCATTTTTTATTTGATAATGCACTGGCCCAACGGCCTTAGGCAGTATTTGAAAAACAAAAGATTCACCCGATTTAACGGTAGAACTAGCTACCGCCTCTCCGGCAATATCCAACAATGTCAGCTTGTGTAAGGGCTTGTCTGTAAAATGATAGTTCCCTTCAATGGTTAAGGTCTGGCCCTGATACAACTGCTTTTGCCAATTAAGCTTGCTCAATCCCTGTTGTGGTGCGTCTTGCATCGCTATAAAGCTGTCTACATCCAACTGAGACAGCGTATTGAGTGGTAATTGCGTGCCATTTAACTGCAAACGCGACATGTTAGGATATAACAGCGACAGGGCCTGGACGCTCATTACCGTGGGCATATCTGGAAAATCGGGGTTAACACCCAAACTCAGATTGTGCCCTTTGGGTAACACCTGCATAGGCTGAGCATCCGGCAGATGCAGTGTGATCACCTGCCCTTCGTAATCCGCTATTTTGGGTTGCAGTATTAAGCCGCTGATTGCCAGTAAGATACCAACATAAGCCAGAACAACAAGAGCATTAGCGGAAGCACTGTTTTGGCCTTGCCTCAGGGTCAATCGCAATGCAAAGCTGCCAATCAGCAACAGAGCAAATAACAACATCCACTGCCACAATGAAGGCGCCTCGATAATCACAATGCCTCCTGGGTTTGGTTGGTGTCCATTACTTCCGAACTTAAATAATCCCGATGATGAATAAAGGGTACCGCCTGTGGTTCAGCCAGTAGCTGCCAGAATTTTTGCACCAATTGTTTTTGACAGTCCTGACAACCTGGCGGTTGGTATTGTTTATTGGCGAGCACCGTTTCCAGTTGTACCTGGGTCTGGATTAACGCAGGACGGGACGGCACCTGAGTTTTAATCCATGCCAGCACTTCTGTTAATAATTTTACTGTATCCACATCCACAACACCGCTTCCCAACGAAACAGCGCGGTAAGCGCTTAACAATAGTGCCTGGCTGTTATCATCGGCCTGAAACTGCACTTCTCTTTTCGGACTCAACACCTCATCGAGTTCACCCGTTAATCTCTTATCCTCTGAAACAGGTGGCGGTTCAAATCCTAACCGTTTAACGTAAATACGATCCGCCTGGCGCGCCAATTTCAGATACTTCAGTGCTTCCTCTTCAAATGGTAATGCCTTGTCAGGTTCGCCTAACATCAGATGTAATTCGGCACTCCACATTTGTTCCACTGAGCGCTTCATATAAGCTCTGGGATTGTATTTAATTACCGGACCAATATCGGCATCGCCATGGTTATGTCCAAACCGGTTAATCAGAGCCATTCTGCCACTTTTGTCACTTTCCGCGGCTAAATGCCCTTCACTTCCTTCATGCGCATGGCCCGCTTCTGAATGCGATGCCTGAATCAAGGCTTCCTGAGAGGCATTCTCGCTATCATCGTGTTCACTCTCATGTTCTTCCTCGTGATCTGCGTCGTCATGTTCTCCGTGGGACTCGATATAACTATCCACGCCTTCAAATTCATCACCTAAATACTGTCCATAGCGCTGCTTGAGATCCGATTGGGCCAGTCCCAGCTGACGGGAGGTTTCATTAAACACAGCCTTATCCAGTTGCTCTTTGTCCTGCATCAACTGTTTGGTTTCAATAATAATTTGTCGCTGGCTTTTAAAATATTCTAATTCCAGATCCGTCACTATGCCCTCGGCGGTAATAGTAGCGGCCTCTTCATCCAACCATTTCACAATTAAAGTGGGAGATTTACCTTCTTGCGGACCTGACGGTAAATTATCCCAAGCCACAATACTTAGATAAAGCTCGTCGCCGGGAGTCATATCCAGACTTGTTAGATCCCAGTCAATTTGCAGTGCCTGCTGCTTTTTATTGGATTGAAAATTATCTAATGGCCGTTCAAGATCGCGAAACTTTACCGCCTCCCCAGTGCCACGGGCTAAAGACATTCTCACTCTGGCCTCTGACAAACCAAAATCATCAGTGAGTACCATGCTTAGCTGCAATTGCGGTTGTTGCTCTCTGGCATACACCAGGGTAGATGAAGGCAATTCAGAGAAACGCACATTGGGTGGTCGGTCTGGCTGCACCAATATGCTGTAAAAGCCCTGTTGATACACCTTATCCCCTATCCGCAAATGATAGCTCTGACTCTGAGTCACCCGTGTTTTAAATCGCGCTGTGTTGCCCTGCCATTGAGGTATCAGAGTTTCACCGTCTGATAGCTTCAGGGTGAGTAATTCAACCGGCTGATTAAAGCTCAACAGCCATTCAATTTCACTACCTTGCCAACTTTCGATATTAAGCTGCTCAGATTGCTTAACCGGCAATTGCATGTAATCGGGGGCTTTAATCAGTACCTGGGTTGTGTGCAGCACGACGGATTGTGGCTTATTACCTGGCTCTGTGGTTGGTAAAGTGGACGAATACAGTGGCAGCCAGAATACCGTAGAAAGCATTAACAGTAACGACGCCTTTTTATAATGAAACGGAGGCAGTGTTTGTTTGAATTGCTGTTGGGATATCTGACCCAGCATCGCCTGAGTTCTGGCTTTTTGCAACTGCTCCAAACGATTTAAGTCACGTTCAAGCAATAACAGCTGAGTGCTGTATTGCAGAGAATCAAAATGTTGATTCAGGTGCCTGGCCAATGTCTCCAATGACACCGAACTAAACCTGCCAGATAAGATAAATACCAGCAAAAGCAAGGCACTGCTCAGCCCAACAGCACCAAGGGCTAACGACACAGAATTAAGAACCTGTATATCCACCAGCATTTTGCCGAAGGACGCGCAAAACAGTGACAATGATAACCATAACAGGGTTGCTTCTGAGGCTCTGCGTCTGCGCAAAATCGACTGAAATACGGCCAACTGATTCATTCTGCCAGCCTCTGTTGATTCAGTCTGAAACTCAGCAGTCGTTCTAAAGCCCACAGCAACAATAACAGAGAAAGTAAGAGTTCGTTCCAGGGCTGTTTAATCGGCTCATTGGACTGAGATTGCTCTAGTTGTTCGCTTACAACATTTGCCGCCATGGGACCTTCGCCACTTGCTTTGTGATACAAAGCCAGTAAAGAAGGCGCAAACCAGGGTTGTTGTATCCAGGTTTCCAGTTGCCCAAGCAATTGCGGATGAAACAAATGCGGTATCCGCCCTGACAATACCCGGCTCAGCGTTATCGGGACACCATCTTCGGTAAATTCAGCATCCAGAGAATCCACATAGGGTTGTTCGGCATGACTCAGTAGCTGTGCGGCGGGTTTTAATGCAGATAGAAACTGTTGCTTCAATGGCTGTCCACTGAGATTGATTAACATGTCATAACGATGAGTTTCAGATCTGCTGGTTGAATACAATTGCACATCCACCTGTAACTTTGGCAAAGTCTGTAGTTTCTGCGCCATTAGGTGTGCCAGTGGTTGCGTATTACCAGAAGCTAAAATTAACCAGTTTGCTATATCCGCTGGCCCCTGATACTGCTCGGCGATATACCAGTAAATATTGTCCCGACTTGCTACTCTCATTTCCGGCAATAGCGCAACGTTATTAGCGACAAATACATGTTGTTGACTGCCTGGTGGCAACTGCGCCAGTGTCGCCATTAATTCTGAATCATTAAAATCTTTGCTGATCAGCGTAGCTCCCTCACTCAACAATTCCGCATATTGGTTTTGATGTTGCACTGAGAAATTCACAGGCCAGTCACTGGGCGCCAGGACATAAGTTTGCGACGATTTTGGGGTTGGTAGTAACCATTGCGCCAGCAGCAAAGCCATCAACAAGATCATCGCACAGCGCAACAACAATAATAACCATTGCTTTATTCGATAGTTGGGCTGCTGAGTTTGTTTAGCCTTCAGTAAAAATTGTAAACTGCCCAGATAGATGTGTTTGCCTTTATCGGGGTCCAATAAATGAATGATAACCGGCACTACTATCGCAACAACAAACAACAAACCCAAAGGCGCTAAGAAGCTCATCGTCCATGCCTCGTGCGCTGCTGTAAAAAGTGGCTGATGGCTTCACTGAAATCTCGGTCCACCGAAAGGCGTTGCAGATTGATACCCCGCTGATCACACTGACTGGCCAATTGCTGTAGCCAGGCTTGCTGTTCTGCTAAAAATCCGGCTTTAACATTGCTGGCATTGACCTTTCTGATTTCGCCGGTTTCCAGATCTTCGAATTTAATAAAACCGCGGTAATCAAATTGCAACTCCTCCTCAGAGTGCAGATGAAACAACAGTACATCATTTTTTTGGTGTTTTAAGTGAGACAGACAGTCACTGATTTCAGTACCTGACTGATAGCAGTCACTGATAAACACCACCATACAAGCTTTAGTAATTAGGCCAGAAAGATGTGCTTGCCAGATGCTATTGGGAAACGCCCCGTTGCTGTTGTGTTGCTGTAGCGCACTCAACACCCTGTACCAGTGAGTCCGCCCACTGCCCATCCCTGTAATATCCAGACCATTATTGTTGATTAGAGTCAGTGAAAAAGGGTCGCCTTGTTTCTGCGCCAGATAAGCCAGTGCTCCGATCAAATACTTGCCATAACTAAATTTGCTAAGGGTTCCCTGCGCCTGGCTGATAAAGTTCATGGAAGCACTGCTATCCAGAATAAAGTGAATGCTTCTTTCACTTTCCCGCTCAGCCTCCCGCACAAAGTACTTGTCACTACGGGCAAACAGCTTCCAGTCAATTTTGGCTGCTTCATCCCCCTGTTGGTACACCTTATATTGATTGAAGTCTGTGCCCACGCCTTTGCGCACACTGGGGTGATGACCGCTTAAATACCCTTCGGCAATGGTGCGTGAAACAAACTCCAGATCATCATACTGCAACAGTGCCAGCAGCTCTTCGGGTAACGCCATGAAATCAGTTCCCAATTACAAAAACGACTGGCCTTTGAGACTGTCTTGCCAGAGCTGCTCAATGATGGCGTCTGCGCTTTGCTTATCGGCTTCAGCATGAAAGTTTAATAGAATACGATGTCGCAACACGCTGGCGGCAACAGATTTTAAATCATCCAGGGTCACTGCAAAGCGACCAGCAATCAGTGCTTTGGCTTTTGCACACAATACCAACGCCTGCCCGGCTCTTGGTCCTGCGCCCCAAATCACATATTTATTGATCATTTCATGGGTACTTTCTAGCGGGCGGGTATTGCGCACCAGCTGCACTGCGAACTCCAACAATTCCGGCGCAATTACCACCTCTTTGACCAGTTGCTGTAACTCGATGATCTGTTCAGAATTCAACAAAGGTTTCAGCGAGGCCGAATAATTGCCTGTGGTACGTTGCAGGACTTGCAGCTCTTCTTCAGCACTGGGGTAATCCACTTTTACCAACATTAAAAAGCGGTCCAATTGCGCTTCTGGTAAAGGATAGGTACCCGATTGTTCCACCGGATTTTGAGTCGCCAAAACAAAGAAAGGATCTGGCAATGAATAACGCTTTCCAGCATAGGTCACCTGTTTCTCCTGCATGGCTTCCAGTAACGCGGCCTGTGTTTTAGGCGGTGTACGGTTGATTTCGTCAGCCAGTAAAAAATGGGTGAACACTGGTCCTTTAATAAAGTTGAATTCCCGCTTGCCAGTGGCGTGTATCTCTTCCAGTAATTCGGTACCCACGATATCGCTGGGCATCAAATCAGGTGTAAACTGCAATCGCTGGAAACTTTGCTCCAGGGTCTCAGCCAACGACGAAGCCAGCAGAGTTTTAGCCAGACCTGGTGCGCCTTCAAGCAAACAATGACCTCGGGCTAACAAGCACACTAGTACCTGTTCGATCACTGTTTTCTGGCCAACGATGCGTTTACCAATTTCTTCAACCACTAACTGGAGGCTATCCAATGATTTATTTTGCAGCGGTTTGTTTTCCATCTTGTTATTCCTATGCGGTCAGTGCATACATCACGATATTTACAGCAAAACGGGTATTGTCCACCCGTAACCAGCGTTTATTGCGAAAGTCATAGTCCCATTCACAACCATAATCCTTGTTACTGTAAAGCACGGCGATTTTGCCGTTAATCTCTATGGCTTTGAGATACTCATGCACCAAATCATCTCCCCAGCCATTCAACTCGTAGGACGTCCTCGGTGGTCCGTCAAAAGCAAAAAAGCTGGAATACAACGGATGATCGTTGGGGATTTTCTTTAAAGCAGACTCACCAAAGATATCTGCCATTTGTTGTTCAAAACTGCGGGCAAATAACCCGTCGATATCGTGATTGCAATCGTCTACAAACACGAAACCACCATTGCGCACGTACTGTTCAAAGTTATTGCGCTCTTCCAGATTAAACTGCACCAATTTATGCCCTGCCATGTAACAGAAAGGGCTATTTAACATACGCGGGTCTGCCAACGGCAAAATTTGCTCTGTCAAGTCCACTCTCAGGTGAGTGTATTCAATTAACGAATTTAAAATATTTGCCGGAGTGCGCTCATCCACATCCCAATCGCCAGATTCATAACTCAAACGGGTAAAGTAAAAGTCGTAATCGTCTGCAAAGCTCAGGGGGGGTAAAGCAGAAGCGGCCGATAAGGCCGCTAACTGTTGTAAAAAGCGTCGCCGCTTAATGTGCATAACGACTTACACTGCGTCAGACAAACTACTGAAGGTAAAGTCGCGGATCTTCATGGGCGGAATCAGACCACCGTTGATTCGCACGGGCTTACCCATGGCTTCAATATTGTTCAACATAATGATAGGACTTTCGTTGAAACGGAAGTTCTTCACCGGATACTTAATTTCACCGTTTTCCACATAAAAGGTGCCATCACGGGTTAACCCGGTGTACATCAGGGACTGCGGATCGAGCTGGCGAATGTACCACAGGCGAGTGACCAGAATGCCCTTGCGAGTGTTCTTAATCATTTCTTCCAGCGAATCATTGCCGCCTTCCATAATGATCTGGGTATTGCCACCAAATATACCGCCGCCAGTATAGTGAGTCGGCTTATATTCGGTTCCGGTTTTTTGCGCCCAGTAACGAGAGTTCGGCATATTTTTCACTACCCCTTTCTCGATCCAAACGGTTTTCTCCACCGCATGACCGTCCGCAGCAAAGGGGGCCGTAGGAACTTCGCTGTTTTGCGGATCAGAATAAAGAGTAACCCGCTCATCAAACATTTTCTGTCCCAGCTTGTTCAGTGGGCCGTCTTCTTTGCGATCTTGGGGTTTAATACTCAAAAAGCTTCGGCCTTCATCGGCACTGCGCTGATCCATGGCATTAAACATGTTAGAAATCAGTTGCACCGTGGCCGCTGGCTCCAGGATCACTGTGTATTTACCGGGCTCCATTTCCTTAGCATCCACCGAGCCTTTGGCCTTTTTAATAGCAATGCTAGTGGCTGACTTAGTATCCAATTTAGATGAGTCAGTGAAATCACGTGTTACCCAGCCAGAACCTTTACCGTCTTCGGTACGCAATGTCGCAGTAAAATCGATGTTGGTATTGGTGTCGTAGGCAAACAGCCCCTTGTTATTCATAATGGCAACAAAGGATTCGCTGTCATTAATAAAGCCAGATACCACCAGCTTGCCCTTTTTCGACAAAGAGATACTGTCATTGGCCATATTGGCCCGAATGTCAGGGGTAATCGCCGCAGTAGTGGCAGAATGTCCATTGACCTTTTTGTACTTTTGCGGTTCCAGCACCGGCATAAACTCCGGGTTTTCCGGCGCGAGTTTGGCCAACTCTTCCGAGCGACGCACCACTTTTTTCAATGAGGCGTCATCAAACTCATTTATCGTTGCCACACCGGTCTTCTTACCAAAAGAAGATTGAACCACCAGAGTAACATCACTTACTTCGCCAGCGGTAGATACCGTATTTCTGGCATAACGCACATTGCCTTCCAGGCTGCCGGATAAATTACATTCGCATTCATCGGCTTTGGAGAATGACAACACTTTCACCAATAATTCTTTTGCTTCTTTTTCGCTGATAATAGCCATTTTAAAAATCCTCTCTAATTGTTGTCAGTGCTTACACGTTACGCGCGGTATTGATAACGTTGACATTGTTAAATCGGGTGGTGGGACAACCGTGCGATACGGCACTCACCTGAGAGGGTTGGCCTTTGCCATCAAAGAAAGAGCCACCCAGGCGATAATCTGATTTACCAGCTAGTTGAGTACAGCTGTTCCAGAATTCCTGAGTATTGGATTGATAAGCAACATCCTCGATTTGGTCGGTGATCTTGCCATCTTTGATTTCATAAAATAACTGACCACCAAACTGGAAGTTATAGCGTTGCTGGTCAATGGAAAAGGAGCCGCGACCGGCGATATAAATACCGTCTTCCACGTCTTTAATAACATCTTCTGCGGAGATATCTTTTTCGTTG
>JYMV01023228.1_pt1 | contig 16212 bp, 12 predicted proteins | sample 338911 | NCBI WGS metagenome assembly JYMV01 (sample SAMN03354496, study PRJNA234377) | hydrothermal vent metagenome | biome: Deep sea; feature: Hydrothermal plumes at the Eastern Lau Spreading Center, Western Pacific Ocean; material: Seawater | place: Tonga | collected 2009 | depth 2000 m m
CGGCCGGTAAAATACCAATAGGCAAAGCGTGATCTCCCATTGCTTCAGCAGCTAATTTTACAGTTCCGTCGCCACCGGCAACTAAGACGCGATCAAAATTTTCTTTTTTTAATTGTTGCTGAATTTTTTCAGTATCATTTTCACCGGTAGTTTTAAAAACCGTGAGCTTATTGTCGCTTTTTAATTCAGCTTTCACCATCTTGAGTAAAGGGCTTTTATCTTCATTACCGCTTATAGGATTTATAATGAATAGAAATTGCATACTAAAGTTTTAAAGTTTTGAAAAATAGATATTTTTCAAATCAAATTGTGTTATACTTACCATAATTTATGAAACTAGACTTAAAAATTTATCGAAGCTATGCCAACGAACGAGAAATCGTCGTGATGGGGCATTTGTTTAAAAAACATGCACCCGATGTTTTCGATTTAGATAAACGTTGGTATAAACACGCTTGGGCAGTAATTAGAATGTTTAGAATTAAAACAATTGCTAATGCTGAAGTGATCTTTAAATTTAAAGGAAAAGAAATTGCGTCGAAGACTTTAGATGATGGTCATTTTCGACTAACTATTCCTTATCACGAAGAAATTGGAAGCGGTTGGCACGAGTTTGAAGTAGCTGCGAAAGTAGAAGGGAATACTCGTGTAGAAAGAGGAGAGTTTGTGAAACCTTACCCGGGAGAATATGGCGTAATTAGTGATATTGATGATACATTCTTAATTTCTCATTCAGGAAACATTTTAAAAAAACTTTATGTAATGCTTACTAAAAACATCAATAAACGTACTGTTTTTGATGAAGCTGTAGATCATTATAAATTTTTAAATCGATTAGGAAGAGAAGACAATTCTACCAACAATGCATTTTTCTATGTGAGTAGCAGTGAGTGGAATTTGTATAACTTTATTAGTCAGTTTGCAGAATTAAATGAATTACCTAAAGCGGTTCTTAAACTAAAAGATATTAAAACCGGTATTGCCGATTTTCTTTTTAGCGGAGGTGGAGATCATAACCATAAATTTTATAAAATAAAGCATTTAGTTGAATTTTATCCTGAGTTACGATTTGTATTATTAGGAGACGATTCTCAAAAAGACGCTTATATCTATCAAGACATCACTAAAATTTTTCCTGAAAATATTAGTACAGTTTACATCAGGCAAACTAAAAAGAAAAAGAAAAAGGAGATTAAAAAAATACTGAAGAATATAGAAAGTATGGGTGTAAAGGTTTGCTACTTTAAAAAAAGTGAACAAGCAATGAAGCATACTAAAGAAAATTTAGGATAGAAAAAGGGAGAACAAAGTGTTCTCCCTTTTTAGTTAAAAAATCAAGGCTCATAAATTAATCGAAGAAAAGAACTAAAGCGTTCGTTTTCTTTACTAATAGGAATACCTGTAACGATACCAATAAGAAGTTGATTAGTAACTTCTATACGCATTTGAGGTCTAATAATCATGTCAAAATCTTGTTCGTGAACTTCTTTATTAAATTCGACTCCGATAAAATTTCTAGAACCGGGAATCATGTAATGAACGTTCATGTTAATTTGCCAATGGGTTTCAATAGCATTAGTTTCAAAATGATGTTCAAAAACAGGACCCGTATATAATAACGAATGAAAATTAGCTCCTAAACGTTTGGCCGCGATAAAAAACGGATTGTAAACATTACCGGTAAATAATTTTCCGTCACCATAATTTTTAAAATCGGTTAACGTAAACTCTTGAATGTATCCAAAAGCCATCGACATATCGTGTTTTTTAGAAACAAAAAAACTGTATTGCGCTGCCATTTTTATACTGTTTAGGTTATTTGCCGGCGCATAACTCCCTTGGTTAGGCGAGTAGAAAGAAAAAGGTAATTCTACTTCTAAACCCAAACGATCTATTGGTGCCCATTCATATTCTACCAAGGTAATATATTCATCAAAATCTGATCGATCGGTAAGCCCAAGCCCAACGTTCCATTCTCGTTCACCTTTTCGAGCTCCTAAATCTCGAATAAGATCGATGTAAAGCGGTTCAGCGTGAGTTACCTTATCGGGTAAATTTTCTTCGTTTTCAGTTTCTTCATTTTGGGCATAAGAATATTGGTATAGATTTAGGCATAGCACTAAACCTACAATCTTAAAAAAGTTGTATTTCATTTTTATTTATAGTTTAATTATTGAGGTTTCTAATATTTTTAAAATTCAATAACTAAACTTGTGGAGGAGGAGAGGTAACTTCCGGAAAAATAGACTTTATACTAAAACTATAATTTGTAAAGATTTGTTCTTTCTGAACTTCAATGCTGAAATAATTTGAAGTAGAAATATAAGCCTGAAAATCTAATTTGAAATCTTTTTTGTTAATCGAATTATTTTCAAAGTCTTCAAACTCATCAAATGCATCTTCTTCACCAAAAACTTTTTCAACAATAATTTCTACAATACTTTCTTGCTTGTTATAATTTAAATTTTCTCGGTAAGTAACATGATTAGAAATAGGAGCATCAACACTAATATTTAGAAGAAGTAAAGCTAAATAGAAGGTAAACTTTTTAAAATATTTGTGTTTTTGTAAGCTCAACTATTGGGTATTATTAATAAGTGGCTAAAAATAAAAAAGGGTTTGAATTATTCAAACCCTTTTTTTAATTTATAAGTTAAAAACTAACTTGCTGCTTGATGAAGCTCTGCTTTGGCTTTATAACCAATTTCTTCACCTTTAGTTTCTGCCGTTGCAGCTTTTTTTCTAGCTTTTAAAGCCTCGATTTTATGTTCGATAGAATTCTTTACAGTATCTAACTTTCCTTTAGCTCCTTTTACATAATCATTGCTGGTATCTGCGATATCTTTACGAGTATCTGCACCTTTTTTTGGCGCTAATAAAATTCCAGCTGCCGCTCCTGCTAACATTCCTGAGGCGATTCCGATCAACATTTTTCCTGTTTTCATTCTGTTTTTGGTTTTAAAATTAAACTTGATATAAATTTAAGGAGAAGCTGAAATGTGCTGAAATATTTATAGTTAAGCTTCATTTAAACTTTTCGAACTTTCCTTAAAGTTTTAACAGTTGAATTAAAATACACTTTTAGGGAAGCTAACTAAGCTTTCAAAACCATTTTTACCAACGGCAACAACTCCAAAATAATAGTTATCGATCACGATTCCTTCTAGGGTCACTTCTGAAACATCGCCAACATATCTTGAATAATCCCAAGTAGGTGAAGTGGTATCTCGCCAATAAATTTTATAACCTTTAATATTTGGATTCTTAGATTTTTTCCATTTTAGTTTAGTTGAAGGTTCTACTACGCCACCAATCGCAACCTCTTCTGGAGCTAATGGTGCCCAAGCTAAACTTGCTAAATTAATTGCATTTACTTCGGTTAATTTTTCAGCATATTTAAAATTAACACCTTCGAGAACATCGCCATATTCAATACCATTTTCGGTTCTTATATCTTGGTGTTGACGGTTGTAGTTTTCGTGAGCTTCCATAATTCTTACGCCGGCAAAACCCAAATCGTTAAAAGGTTTGTGATGACCGCCACGACCAAAACGATCTAAACGATAAATAAGCATCGGATTCATCTCTGGTAAATACTCCTTAGTTGTATTATGAATATACCTGGCTAATTGTCTAGAAATACCATCGACTTCACCACCGTAATACCTACGCATTTTACGTTCACGCTCAGTTTCTGTTGGCGGAACCGGTTCAGAAAAAATTCTGAAACTTCGATTATCAACTACTCCATCGACACCTTCAATATTTCCGATCATATCATTATTGAGTACGCCAATTATATTCCAATTGTTTTTTTTAGCATATTCAGCTAAACCTTTGCCTCCAAAAAGTCCTTGCTCTTCACCAGACAAACCAACGTAAACAATACTGTTTTCAAATTTATAGTTAGAAAGCACTCTTGCGGCTTCAATGGTGCCGGCCATTCCGCTAGCGTTATCATTTGCTCCGGGAGCATCGGTGGTGAAATCTGTTGCGCTACTGGCACGAGAATCGATATCGCCACTCATAATTATGTAGTGATCTGGATTTTTGGTGCCTCGTTGAATGGCAACAACATTTACAACCGCTGCTTTATGTGGAATTCTACTTCCATCTTCCGGTGTTACGATTTCTTTTTGATAAAATACTTCTAAGCAATTATTACAGTCGTTAGAAATATTATCAAATTCTGCTTTGATCCATCTTCGGGCAGCACCAATTCCTCTGGTGTTTGATGTGGTATCGCTAAATGTATTTCTAGTACCAAAACTTACTAATTCAGTAATGTCTTTTTCTATACGCTCGCTAGAAACTTCATCTATAATATCATAAAGTTCTGTATTTTCTTGTGCTGAAATATTCAGCGAAAACAGAAAGGCAATAAATAATAGTGGGGTGAATTTCATTTTCATTTTATTCAGCAAATTTCTCTAATAAATGTTTTACTTTTTCTGTATCTTCTACAAAATAATCGGCATCGGTTTTTTGTAAACCTACTTTTACGGTAAAAGTTTCATCGGGTAATTCTCTAAACATATATTCATCGGTCCAATCGTCGCCAATCGCAAAGATGAAGTCGTACTTTTCTTTGAGTTGTTTAGTTGCTGCACGCCCTTTATTAACGCCGCTATTTTTAATTTCAATAACCTTATTACCGTTTAAAACGCTTAAATCGTGGTTAGAAGTTAAATCTTTTACGACGCTAGAAAGTTCGTTTGCTCTTTGACCACCAAGTTGCGGATCAGATTTGCGATAATGCCAAGCCAGTGAGTAATTTTTTTCTTCAATAAAAGTTCCCGGTGTACGATCTACAAACGATTCTAATACCGGTCGAATACTACTCATCCAGTTTTTATTTACATTTTCGGTAATGCCCCAATCGCCATTTTTTTCTTTTAACCACAAACCGTGTTCAGCAATTAAAGTGACCTCTTTATCGCCAAAATGCTTATGTAAGAAATCTTTGTCTCGACCGCTAATAATCACCAATTCACAGTTTTTAGCGTTAAGCTTATCGATGGTATTATAAAGTTCTGGATCTGGAGCAACCAATTCTGGATCGTCATTAAAATCGACTAAAGTTCCGTCGAAATCTAGAAACAAAATTTTCTTTGAAGCTTTATTAAATTCATCTACTATATATTGTTCTGTTTTTTCATTCACGTGTTTAGCCTTTTTAGAGATGTGATTCACTTTGGTGCCTTCTAACGCTTTCATAAATTCATCTGCCCATTTTTTAATTCCGTAGCGTTTTAAACGACGTTGAATAATTCTATTTCTCGATTTTTGTTCTTTCAGCGGCATCTCGTAGGCTTGTTTAAGCGCATCGGCAATTTGATCGTAATTATTAGGGTTAATGATCAAAGCTTCGTTCATCTCGTGCGCGGCACCGGCCATTTCACTTAAAATTAATACACCCGATAGATCGGTTCTTGTGGCAATGTATTCTTTAGCAACTAAATTCATCCCATCGCGACGTGGCGTTAAAAGGGCAATATCACAAGATGTATAAAGATCGATCAAGTTATCAAAAGGCATCGAGCGGTAAAAATACCAGATAGGCGTCCAACTAACGGTTGAAAATTTACCATTAATTCTACCGACCAATTCATCAATCTCTCGCTTTAATTTTTGGTATTGCGGCACATTGGAACGTGAAGGAACGGCTAACATAATTAAACGTACCTTTTCTTTAAATTCCGGGTATTTCTCTAGAAAATGCTCGAAAGCTCGAATTCTGTTAGCAATACCTTTGGTATAATCTAAACGATCGATTGAAAGGATCATCTTAGAACCCGGTTGCGTATCTAAATGTTGATCTAAGCGTACTTGAAGTTCAGATTTTTGATCTTGTGTTTTTTCAAAATGTTCTAAAGCCGCCTGTTCAAATTTTTCATAATCGATTCCCATCGGGAAGGAGTCGACTTTTACAATTCTATTTTTCAGCGTAATTTCATTAAATTGTGTTTCGTGGCGTAAAATTCGACTTACAGAACTTAAAAAATGGCGCTCGTAATCGTAGGTATGAAAACCTAATAAATCTGCGCCCAACATTCCTTTCAATAAAGATTCTCGCCAAGGAAGCGTTCTAAAAACTTCGTAGGATGGGAAGGGAATATGTAAGAAGAAACCAATGGTTACATTAGGTTTACTTTTTTTGATCATCCCGGGTACCAATAATAATTGATAATCGTGTACCCAAACCGTATCGCCATCGTTTAAGTTTTCAATAATTTTTTCAGCAAACTTTTCATTTACTTGTTTGTAACCTTTCCATTGTTCTTCGTCAAATTTGGTGTATTCCATAAAATAATGAAACAGCGGCCAAATGGTTCGGTTACTAAAACCATAATAATAATCGTCGAGTTCTTTTTCGGTTAAATTAATAGCTAGGCATTTCTCTTTTTCTGCGGCATTGTTAATTTGTTTTTGAATGTCTGGGTTTACCTCTTCTTCGGTAAGACCCGACCATCCAATCCAAAGACTATCACCTTCCTGGTGTACCGATTTCATTCCTGTTGCAAGGCCTCCCACACTCGGAGAAACTTTTACATCTTGATTATTTTCAATAGAAATTTGAAGTGGTAAACGGTTAGAAACAATAATAGTTTTGTTTTTCATTGGTTAAAGTTTAGTGTTGGTTGTTTTTATTTTTTTAATTTACAGCTTTATATTCAAACGACCTTAAATACACTAAAACTTTAATGAAAAATTTAGATTACGGAATAATAGGAAATTGTAAAAGTTCTGCATTGGTTTCTAAATCGGGTTCTATTGATTGGTGCTGTTTGCCCAACTTCGATTCTGATGCGATTTTTGCTAAATTACTTGATAATGAGAACGGTGGAAACTTCGATTTAATTACTTCTGAAGCTTATGAAATTCATCAAGAATATCTACCTAAAACTAATATTATCGTAACTCGGTTTAAAGCTGAAGAAGGTTCTTTTGAAATTAGAGATTTTATGCCTCGCTACTTTAAAGAAGACGGCACATCTCACGCGCCTGCCGAAATTGTTAGATGTGTAGTTTTACTTTCCGGAGCTCCGAAATTTAAAGTTCAATACCGACCAAGACCTGCTTTTGCCAAAGAAGAAACCATAAGACGTGTAAAAGATGGGTACATTAAAAGTCATACAATAGAAGGGAAGTACGATTCGGTTTATTTGTATTCGAATCTCGATTATGAAGATATTTTAGAAGAAAAGGAGATTACGCTAAAAGAGAATGCATTTTTCGTAATGAGTTATCACGAGAAAATTTTAAGTCAAACCATCGATCGTGCATTTTTACAATACCAGCGAACCTATACTTATTGGTTAAATTGGAGTGAAAAAACCACTTCTTACCGTTATTATAATACCGAAATTCTACGAAGTGCTTTAACACTAAAAATGCTGACTTACGAGAAAAGTGGAGCTGTTTTAGCTGCCGCAACAACCTCGTTACCAGAAACCATCGGCGAAGTGAGAAACTGGGATTATCGTTTCTGTTGGATTCGTGATGCTTCGATGGTGATCAAGGTTGTTTCAGAATTAGGACACGTAAAATCGGCACAAAAATTTCTTCAGTTTATCATCGATATTATTCCCGATAAAGGTGACAAAATGCAAATTATGTATGGCATTAACGGAGAGCGAAATTTAACCGAGCATATTTTAGATCATTTAGCCGGTTATGAAGATTCTAAACCGGTAAGAACAGGAAATGCTGCGTATTTACAAAAGCAGAACGATATCTTCGGAATTTTAATGGAAGTGATCTACCAGCAATTTGTTCGGTTTGAAAATACCTTAGAGAACATTGAAGAATTATGGACGATTTCCTGCGGAACTGTTCACACGGTGGAAGAAAATTGGAAAGCTCCCGATAAAGGAATTTGGGAATTAAGAACAGAAGATCGTCATTTTACTTTTTCTAAACTTTTATGTTGGGTAGCTGTGGATCGTGCGATTAAAATTGGAGAGCTTATTCATAAAACCGCCAACCTAAAACATTGGAAAGAATTGCGAACCGAGATCTTCAAAGATATTTACGAAAACGCTTGGAATGAAGAAGTACAAGCTTATACGCAATTTTACGGTTCTAAAGATCTGGATGCTTCAACTTTATTAATGGAAGATTACGGATTTATAGAAGCGCAAGATCCTCGCTACATTAAAACCGTTGAAGCTACCGAACGCGAATTGCTAAAAGATGGTTTAATGTATCGTTACAAGAATAAAGATGATTTTGGGGAGCCAAGCTCTTCATTTACCATTTGTAGTTTCTGGTTTATCAATAGTTTATTCAAAATTGGTAAGAAAGAAAAAGCCATTAAACTTTTTAATAAACTACTTTCTTATAGCAATCACTTAGGTTTGTTTAGTGAAGATATCGATTTTGAAACGAAGCGTTTACTCGGTAACTTTCCGCAAGCTTATTCACATTTAGCCTTAATTGAAACCGCAACTAATTTTTCCGGAGGAATAACGGAAGAAGAAGAGTTAATAGAATTTATTCATCATTTTTAGATGAATTTTCAACCTTAGCATCACTACCCGAAGCGTCATTATTTTCAAGAACCACTCGAGTTCTTGGAAGGCTTTTCGGGTAGTTTTCTTTAATGAATTTAATCATCTTCTCTCGAATATAAACGCGTAAATCCCAATTAGTAGGCGAGTTTTTAGAACTAACCAACGCACGCAATTCCATCGATTTTTCGGTAGCGTTGGTTACCTGCAATACATTTACTTTACCATCCCAAAGTGTCGAACCTTCTAATAATCTTGTAAGTTCTGCACGTAAATCATCTACAGAAATATCGTAATCGGTATATAAAAAAACCGTTCCCATAATGTCTGAAGTATTCCGCGTCCAATTCTGAAATGTATTTTCAATAAAATAGGTTGAAGGCACAACTAATCGGCGTTTATCCCAAATTCTCACCACCACATAAGTAAGTGCAATTTCTTCAATCCAACCCCATTCGCCTTCCACAATAACAGCATCGTCTAAACGAATAGGTTGCGTAATTGCAATTTGTATTCCTGCTAATAAAGTTGCAATAGCTTTTTGAGCCGCTAAACCCACGATAATTCCTGCAATACCGGCAGAAGTAAGTAAACTTACTCCAATATTCCGAATACTTTCAAAGCTCATTAAAATGATACCGATCGAAAGAATTACTAAAATAAAAATGATGATGTTTTCAAGAATTGCGAATTGCGTATAAACTTTTCGGGCTTTTAAATTATTTTCTGTAGAAACATCGTATTTACTTAAAAGTCGTCGCTTAAAAACCTTCAGCAATAAAATTAAAAACCAAGTGATCGAAATAACTAGCAGTACAATTATAAAGTGCCTACTTGCGTATTCGTAATTTTCATTTGGGAAAGCGTCTGAAGCATTTCCGATCCATAAAACGATAGCTACTAAAAATAATAATAGCGGGATTTGAATGCGCTTTGCAAAGTTTACCGGAAGAATATTTCTTGGATCCTTTCCTAGTTTTTTTATAGCATAAAAAGCAATCCAGAATGTAACGATGATGCCTACAACTCCATAAATAAGATAGCGAAGGCTTTGTTGATCTATGTTAATATTTCCTGCAATAAGAACCATATTTTCTATTTATTCTTCTTGAGCGTTAGATTTATTTTCTTCGGAAAGAAATTCTTGCACCCGAACTCTGGTAGTAGGTAAATGAATTTCGCTTTCTAAATTGCCAATAAAATTAACGAGTTCTTCGCGTAGTTCACAATGCAAATCCCAAGTTGAAGAAGCATCTTTTGAACTACATAAACATCTAATTTTAATTGCTTTTTCAGTAGTATCTACAACCTGAACCACCGGCGGATGATTTTTATCCCAATTTTCATTCGACTCTAAAAGTTCTTTAAATTTCTTTCGAATTTTTTTGACATCGATTTTATAATCGGCATACAAAACGATTGGTCGTACTTGGTGAGCAGAAGTAATTGACCAGTTTTCAAAAGTTTCAGAAATCACCTGTTTCAACGGAATAACTAATCGACGCCAATCCCAGGTTCTTACCACCATATAGGTAAAGCGAATATCTTCGACATAACCCCATTCATCTTCAAAAACAACGGTATCGCCAATTCTGGCTGGTTTGGTGATCGCAATCTGAATACCGGCAACAATATTTCCTAAGGTACTTTGTGCGGCAATCCCTAAAATTACAGTGGCAACTCCGGCAGAAGCCAAAAGTGAAATGCCCAGTTTTTCTAAGGATCTAAACTGGGAGAGAATTACCGACGCGCCAATAATTATCACTAAAAAGGTAACAATTCTTCTAGCTACAGAAATATAGGTAAGCATTCTACGTGCTTCCGTATTTTCTTCTGCAGAAGTATCGCCAATTTTATTTTCTGCTACGTAAAGCATAAAATAATCGATCATTCGCATAAAAAACCAAGTAATTGCACCAATTACGATCACAAGTAGAATAGCATAAAGAGTACTTGCAAAAACACCGGCAAATGAAATAAGATGATTTAAAAGTAAATAAAAAGCTAAAACACCTACAGCAAATCCGGCAGGTGTAGCTAATTTATTGGCGATATGATTGATCCATTTTTTATCTGATTTTAAGAATAGTTTTCGAAGAAAATAGGCAACGAATTTTCCTATAAAATAGCAGATCACAAGAATGATTAACGCTCCTACAAACTTCCACACCGGCATTTTTAGAATTTTAATTCTGGCCCAATCCGGCATCATTCGGTCTAACTTTCGCGGACCATAAGTTGCATAAAGTGCGTCAATATTTTCTACCGTGTTTTGAGAAATAAGCCAAAATGCACCAAATTCTTTATATTTCACTCGTTGTACTCGAAAGACGATATCGCGTCCGTCCATATCTACTTCACCAAATACAATACTTCTTCTTGGGTTACCGGCAACAGCTTGATTAGTCGTGGTTTGTATATCTACTTGACCATCGGGGCGATCAGGAAGTTCATCCCAATTAATATTTACCCGTTGATTGAGTACGAAGTATAGTTTTTCAGCAAGAATAGCGGCATCTTCTTCAGAAATATTATCGGGGTATAAATTAAGATTTAGTGCATAAGATGCTTCTCTGTATTCATTGTTTCTAGCTTTTAAAACAAAGTGCTCTAAAACCGATTGTGGAGTCTGAAAGTTATATTCGTTTGGCGGTAAACCTATACTATTATTCAATCTATCTAAAATATAATAAGCTTCATTATATTCTTTAATAGGATTACTTCTATAACTTCCGTTATTTTGGATGGTTTGGTCTTTACTGGGAAGTGATGTATTTGTTTCTTGAGAGGCTGAATCTTGAGTTTTTTGAGCGTATAAAACACTAGAACTCAAAATGAAAATAAATAAGAAATAGGTAAAGGTTGAATAGTATTTTGCCATAAGCCACAAGTTACTGGCTTTTTTACATAGATTTTATTAGCGTTTTGTTAAAAAGAAAAAAGCGCTACATTAACCGTAGCGCTTCCTTCAATTTAAATATAAACTTAACTTACTTAAAAACAATATTTATTTTCAGCGATTAATTTATCGGCAATTTGGGTTCTTAATTTTACAACATTCGGGAAGTTGTCGTATTTCGTAAAACGCTTTAATCCCATTAACATCATTCTTAATTCATCACCTTCAGCAAAAGAAATTATTCCTTCTTTAGCTTTTGAATTAATGGTTTCGACTGCGTTGTAAAGATAAAGTTGCGACATCGCGATCTGTTCTTTCTGTGAATCTTCGCCGAAACGTTTCGCATTCTTTTCAGTTCTTAAAATAGCCGATTCTGCCATATAAACTTCGATTAGAATATCTGAAGCAGCCAATAATAATTGCTGATGTTCTTCCAGTTGAGGTCCGAATTTCTGAACAGCGCTACCGGCAACCATCAAAAATACTTTTTTCAGCTTTTTGATCATTTCCTTTTCTTCCGCAAATAATTCAGAATAATCCAGTTTATCGAAAGAAGGAATTCCCATTAATTCTTCACCTACAGCTTGTGCAGGTCCTAAAAGATCTACGTGACCTTTCATCGCTTTCTTCACCAACATTCCTACAGAAAGCATTCGGTTAATCTCGTTGGTTCCTTCGTAGATTCTCGAAATACGAGCGTCTCTCCACGCTGCTTCCATCGGAGTATCGGCAGAGAAGCCCATTCCGCCAAAAACCTGAATTCCTTCATCAGAGCAATTTTGAATATCTTCTGAACAGGCAACTTTTAATATAGAACATTCTATCGCATATTCTTCAACACCTTTTAATTCGGCTTCAGAATGTGAATTTCCGCTCTCTAAGCGAATATTAATTCGGTCTTCGATATTTTTAGCCGCTCTATACGAAGCAGATTCACCCACATAAGCTGAAGTTGCCATCTCTGCTAACTTCTGCTTGATCGCACCAAATTGTGCAATTGGCGTTTTAAACTGAACTCTTTCATTAGCATACTGAACTGCATTTGCTGTTACGCGACGTTGCGCATCTAAACAAGCAGCCGCTAATTTAATTCGGCCAACATTTAAGGCATTCATCGCGATTTTAAAACCTTCGCCGCGACCAGCCAACATATTCTCTACCGGAACTTTAGTTTCGCTAAAGAAAACCTGGCGGGTAGAAGAGGAGTGGATTCCTAATTTCTTTTCTTCTTCCCCGAACGAAATTCCGTTTTCTTTATCGTTTTCTACGATAAATCCGGTAATGTTCTTGTCATCTTCAATACGAGCAAAAACGATAAATACATTTGCAAAACCGGCGTTAGAGATCCACATTTTTTGTCCGCTAATGCTGTAGTGTTTTCCATCTTCAGAAAGTACGGCTTTGGTTTTTCCTGAATTTGCATCACTACCTGCACCCGGTTCAGTTAAACAATACGCACCAAACCATTCTCCGGTAGCTAATTTCGGAACGTATTTTTTCTTTTGCTCTTCGGTTCCGTAAAGGGTGATCGGCATTGTTCCAATCCCAGTGTGCGCTCCAAAAGCGGTTGCGATCGATCCGGTAGCTCCAGAAATATAATCACAAACCAGCATTGTAGATACAAATCCCATTCCTAGTCCGTCATATTCTTCCGGAACAGCAACGCCCAGAAAACCAAGTTCCCCGGCTTTTTGCATTATTTCTTCGGTAAGCGCGTAGTCTTTTTTCTCGAATCTTTCTTTATGCGGAATGATCTCACGATCTACAAATTCCTGCACAGAATCACGCATCATCTTTTGCTCCTCGTTAAAATCTTCAGGAGTAAAAATGTCTTCGCAGTTGGTTTCTTTGACTAAGAATTGACCACCGCGAAGAATATCTTTTTGTTCAGTTGTATCACTCATTTTTTATAAGTTTTAATTTATTAAAAGAACAGAGAGAAGAGATAATAGAAAAGAGACCTATAACTTGTTCTGAAAGCTCATTGCCATTTTCTGAAATTCTTCAATTTTACGTTCAATTTTGTTTAAAGTTTCTTGATCTATATAATTTCTATGTTTTGCCACTAATAATTGTGTTCCTAACTCAAATGATGAACCAAGAGAAATATTTATAAAATGACTAAAGGATTTATCTGATCGAGAAGAGCCTTCAGCTAAATTACTTGGTATCGAAACAGAAGCACGACTCATCTGTGAGCTTAAATCATACCTTTCGTGAGTGGGAAAATTGCATAATAAATCTGAAATATCATTGGCAATCTCTAAACCTAATTTCCAAATTTTTAGATTCTTATAATTATGCCTTTTCGCCATTTATTTTATCTCTAATCTATTATCTATATTCTCTACTCTATTTTCTTTGGTCTATCTTCTAATTTAGAAATTCATAAACCCCCGCAGCGCCTTGCCCGGTTCCAACGCACATTGTTACCATTGCATATTTATTGTTCAGGTTGCGTTTGCGCATTTCATCAAAGATTTGTACCGATAATTTTGCTCCGGTACAGCCCAGTGGATGTCCCATTGAAATGGCTCCACCGTTAACATTTACCAGATCTTGATTCAATCCTAATTCACGAATCACGGCTAATGACTGTGAAGCGAAGGCTTCGTTTAATTCGATCAATGAAATATCATCTTGTTTTAGTCCGGCTTGCTTGATGGCTTTCGGAATAGCTTTAACCGGTCCGATTCCCATTATTCTTGGTTCGACACCAACGGCGGTGTAGCTTACCATTCTTGCGATCGGTTCAAGGTTTAATTCTTTTACCATTTCTTCGCTCATCACCATTACAAAAGCTGCACCATCACTCATTTGTGAGGAGTTTCCGGCTGTTACGCTTCCACCCTCAGCAAATACAGGGCGAAGTTTATTTAGAACCGCTTCAGAAGTATCTTTACGCGGACCTTCATCTTTATTTACCGTATAGCTTTTGGTTTTCTTCTTTCCGTCAGCATCAACGTAAGTTTGGTCGATCGTAATCGGAACGATTTGATCTTGAAAACGATCTTCTGCCTGTGCTTTGATTGCCTTTTGATGCGAGTTGTAAGCAAACTCATCCTGATCTTCACGAGAAACTTTGTACTGATTGGCAACCGCTTCCGCCGTTAATCCCATTCCCCAGTAATAATCTTCGTGGCCTTCCTTAGCTAATTTATAATCTGGCACCGGTTTGTAACCACCCATCGGGATGTAGCTCATACTTTCAGCTCCACCTGCGATGATACAATCGGCCATTCCACTTTGGATTTTTGCTGAAGCTATCGCAATGGTTTCCAATCCTGAAGCGCAATAGCGATTCACCGTCATTCCCGGTACGTCTTCGGTTTTTAAACCCATTAAAGAAATTAAACGCCCGACGTTTAAGCCTTGCTCAGCTTCGGGCATTGCATTTCCAACGATCACATCGTCGATACGTGTTTTATCGAATTCCGGAAGTTTATCCATCATATATTCGATGGTTTCCGCTGCCAGTTCATCTGGTCTTTTAAATCTGAACACACCTCGAGGTGCTTTCCCCACGGCGGTTCTATATGCTTTTACTATATATGCAGTCTTGCTCATTTGTTTTGAATTTTAAATTTTGAATGTTGAATTTCGAATAATTTAAAATTCAACATTCATCATTCAACATTTTAGTTCCTAAGCGGTTTCCCCTTCTGTAACATATGCTGAAGGCGTTCTAAGGTTTTTCGTTCTCCGCAAAGGCTTAAAAAAGCTTCACGTTCCAGGTCTAATAAGTATTGCTCGCTAACGTAAGAAGCTTCAGAAAGATCTCCACCGGCCATTACGTAAGCCAATTTATTGGCGATTTTCTTATCGTGGTCGCTAATGTATTTCCCTGCATTCATCTGGTCGGTTCCTACGTAAAAAGCACCTAAAGCCTGTTTTCCAAGTACTTTAATGTCTTTTCGCATAATTGGTTTCGTGTACCCATTATCTGCCATTAGCATCGCGTGCTTCTTGGCAATCGCTAATTGATTGTCGCGATTCACTACTACGATATCTTTTCCTTTCTGAAGAATATTGGTATCGTAAGCTTCGTAAGCAGAAGTAGATACTTTTGCCATCCCTATCGTTAGGAAATTTTCACGTAAACGATTCAGTTCTACATCATCTTTTTGGTAGGTATCGGCCGCTCTTAAAGTCAGTTCTTTAGAACCACCACCGCCGGGAATCACCCCAACGCCAAATTCAACTAAACCAATATACGTTTCAGCGTGAGCCACCACTTTATCGGCGTGAAGTGAAAGTTCACAACCACCACCAAGCGCCATATTATGCGGTGCGGCAATCGTTGGGATGGAGGAGTAGCGCATACGCATCATCGTATCCTGAAAATATTTGATCGCCATATTCAGCTCGTCATATTCCTGCTCAACCGCCATCATAAAGATCATCCCGATATTGGCGCCTACAGAGAAGTTTTTTCCGTCGTTAGACACTACGAGTCCGCGGTATTCTTTTTCCGCAAGATCGATAGCCTTATTGATTCCGTCTAAAACATCACCACCAATCGAATTCATCTTACTACGGAATTCCAGATTCAAAATACCATCGCCTAAATCTTCAACCACAACTCCGCTGTTTTGGAATACAGCCTTAGATTCGCGAATATTATCTAAAATGATATAGGAATCTTGTCCCGGAACTTTTACGTGTTCTTTCTTCGGAATTTCATAATAATAAGTATTTCCTTCTTTTACTGAATAAAATGAAGTGATACCGGCGTCTACCATTTCTGAAACCCAGGCTGCAGGCTCGTAACCTTCAGCTTTCATCATTTCAATCCCTTTT
>JYMV01032142.1_pt2 | contig 16212 bp, 17 predicted proteins | sample 338911 | NCBI WGS metagenome assembly JYMV01 (sample SAMN03354496, study PRJNA234377) | hydrothermal vent metagenome | biome: Deep sea; feature: Hydrothermal plumes at the Eastern Lau Spreading Center, Western Pacific Ocean; material: Seawater | place: Tonga | collected 2009 | depth 2000 m m
AGATGCCACGACCGCCAAGCCACCCACTGGTGCAACCAAGGCGCCGAACGCTTCTGACAAAAAAGCAGCAACCATAGGCTCATCTATTATTATCCATGGTGATGTTGCGGGTGAAGAAGACCTAATTGTCGATGGCACGATCGAAGGCACGGTTAATTTCAAGGAAAATTCCCTTGTGGTCAGCAAAAACGGTCGAGTTACCGCAAACATCAATGCGCGCGTGATCCGCGTTGATGGCGAAGTCAAAGGGGAACTTCATGGTGCGGAGCAAGTTGTGGTAACCCCCAGTGGTCAGGTTACTGGTGACATTCGGGCGCCGAGGGTCATTCTCGAAGATGGCTGTCAATTCAAAGGCTCTATCGATATGTCTGTCGACAAAATGTCTATAGGTGGAGAACGTTCTTCGGCACCTCGCTTGAGACCCAGTGCCACCCGACCAGTGCGACCTGGACGTGAAAAGCAGGATACAACACCCCTACCCCTGCGGAATACTTAGCCTAACGACAAACCGCGGCGATAACCGCGGTTTGTTACTCTTGAGGTCGATTTATTGGCTTGTCGACTGCATAAACGACGTCGAAACCGCTAACCATATCGCCTTTCAGGTAGGCACCTGAGGCGCCAAGCGATTTCACCGTGTTTAAAGGACGATTGTCCTTTCTCAAAGAGACCGCTTTATAGGTCGTGATCGGCCCCGCAATCATCTCCGGGTGCTCAAATACCATTTCGTCCGTTAGCGGTACAAACACTATCTTCGACATTTCTTGCTCAACTGGGCTTATTGCAGCCAAAACTGTAATAATTTGAACTGGTTTCGAGGCGTCAGATTGATGGTAATCAGAGGGTAATCTCAGCGTTATTGTTATTTGAGGGACATTTGAGTAAGTTCACCACTGAGGCAAATTGTGGACTAACCGAAATATTTGAGGTTGCGACGATTCAACTGAGCACTACAACATGAAAATAGTAGCCGTCGTTGAAGACGATTTTGATCAACGCGAAAACTATGTAGACGTTCTCGCAGCGCAGGGCTTCGAGATCCAAGCATATGGCAGTAAAACAGAAGCGCAGGCTGGATTTCAAAAGTCACTTCCCGATCTCGCTATCTTGGACATCATGTTGGGTGAGGATATGGACGGTGGTTTTGAGTTGTGTATGGAACTCAGGAACATGAGTTCTAACCTTCCCGTCATATTTCTGACTGCTCGAGATAGTGATGCCGATCGCATCTCTTCCCAGAGGATGACAGCCTGGGACTACATTACCAAACCGGTCAGCTTGGAATTTTTGGTCGCCAGAGTTCATGCCTTGCTTCGAATTGCCGAACAACTTCAACACCCGATAGATTCCGAATCGTCCATAAAGGTAGATCAGTTGGAAATAGATGAAAGAAGTATGTCGGTTTTGTGGCGAGATCAAATCGTGAATCTGACTTTGACGGAGTTCTGGTTGGTTGAGTCGCTGGCTCGTCGACCTGGTCACGTCAAGACATATGAAGCTCTGAACGATGTCACACGCCAAGGCCTGGTGGAAAGAAATACGATCAACGGTTATATCCGCCGTGTCAGAAACAAATTCAGGCTCATCGATCCCACTTTTGACCGGATTCAAACAGTTCATGGTACAGGCTATAAATGGTCCCACGACTAGATTGCTGTGACTACGATACAGACTAACGATAAGTTCTCCACCCATCAACGACCCAGGAAGGGTAAGTCAGGGCGTCAACGCATCCGAACCGGTTTGAAGATTAGAACCAAGTTGTTGCTGTTGGTGCTTTCACTGCTGGCTATTCCATGGATGGGCTATAAATCGGTCCGTGAAATGGAAAACTTTCTGCTGGAGGGACAGCAACAGGCGCTTGATTTAACTTCTGAAGGGATCGCAAGTTTGCTTTCGAACCGGGAGGGCTTGTTCGATCCGGATATTGGTGTAGCTGAAGTGCTTGGGCAGTCATTTGAGGTATTACCAACTAAGCTGACTAACTCTCTTTCGATCGATGCTAACGCAGCTGATTGGAAATCGTCTTTTCAGGACATCCGCGAATACACGGGAACCGGGTTTTTCGAGTGCACGGCAGATTACAAGCCGCACTCTCTGTCTGTTCGTCACGCTCTGGGTACTCATCAGTCGTTCCTTTATGCATTGTTTCAAGTATCCGACGATAGCGTCGTATTCAGAAACCCGGAATTGGTTAGCCTGGATAACAGCGACCAGCTGCGCGTTACTATTCAGGCATTTGGAATAGAGCTCAAACGTTACCTTTTAGTAGCTAGAGAGGAAGGACGGATGAGCGTCTATTCGATGAAAACTGGCTGGCATGAACCGGAAACCGGAGACGCACTTAAAGAGATCACAGCAGTGATTGAGTCTGCTGATGACGGTTACTTTATTAAACTAAAAATTCCCAAAGACATTATGGGACAAAGGGCCAGGGTTAAATTCGAGATTGTTGATGTGGACGACCTGGTTGGGCGTGAGATAACTGGGCGTATTTCTACGGACCCAGATCCTTTCATTCACAATCTTGGCCGTGTACGACTGATGACCCCCGCGCTGGCCAAGCTGGTTGAACCCATTTACCTCTCTGAGGCAAACATTCGGATTTGGGACAAGGATTTTCGGTTACGTGCAGAACTGGGGAGTCTCTATCCCGGTCGGCTAACAATACAACGGGAGCGAATGGCCGATAAAGGATGGTTGAATCGTATCGAATCCATGCCCCTGGCCTTATACGACTGGGTGCTACGCCAACCCCTAGGGGGGCTCAAAGACATGCCAGTCGATTCGTCCAAGGAAGACCTGCGTATCCTTTCGAATGTCATAAACAATGGTTCGAAGGTTAGTGAACGTCGGCGACATGGTAGCGCTAAGCTAATTGTCAGTGCCCTGCCTATATGGGCAGAAGGAAAAATACAAGGCGCTATTCTGATGAAGCAGAGCGGGAACCGGTTGCTATCACTTCAATATGAAACGCTGCGGCGTTTTATGCTTCTTTTTCTTGGCGTATTTCTATTTTTGGCGATCATAATCCTTGTGTTTGCCAGCAGACTAACTTATCGGGTCGGACGGTTGCAGAGAGAAACTGAACAGGCAACCACAGCTGAAGGCCGGCTGCTTCGAGACAACATTAGGTCCGGCACGCGTGCTGCCGATGAACTTGGCAGTCTGACGCGAAGTATTTCTGCCATGTTGCAGAATCTTGGTCAATACACGAGGTATCTTGAAAAACTGCCCGACACACTGGCCCACGAGATGCATAACCCCTTGAATGTCGTGAATTCTTCGCTTGAAAACCTTCAATATACCAACCAGGATCTTCGTGACAACAAGTATCTTCTTCGCGCACAAAACGGTGTACACCGACTCCGTTCGATACTGACCAGTTTGACAGAAGCCGCAAGCCTAAAAGAAGCCTTGGAACAAGAATCCGACCAGTTCGAAAGATTCGATCTCAAGCAGCTCGTTACTTCTTGTGTAGAGGGTTATCAACAGGTCTATATTGATCGAACACTTAGGATCGACGCCTTACCTGGTACATTCTATATCGAAGGGATTCCCGATCGAGTGGCCCAGCTTTTAGACAAGCTTGTTGATAACGCGATTCGCTTCAGTACTATTGGCGATATTGTTGTTCAGATTGGCCTCGCTCCTGACCTGATTTCTCTATCTGTTCTTAATCGGGGACCCACCCTTCCCCAGGACATCGAACATAGATTATTCGACCCAATGGTGTCCAGCGCTAAAGACGCTCGTGAGGCACACCTGGGACTTGGACTATACGTCGTGCGCCTTATTGCCGAGTTTCACGGTGGCACGGTTAAGGCGGAGAATCGGCAGGATCGCTCTGGCGTTGTTGTAACGGTAACACTGACTCCTGCCCCTCCCCTTAGGAGCTAGGCTTAATCGCATTGTCTGCTTTTGATGTGTCTAGCGCGGCAACGATGTCGGCGATTTCCGGTTTTCCACGGCAAACCTCTTCATGTGTCAGGCCTGTGAGTTCGTGAGGGAAAACAAGCCACTGGGCGGTTTCATGAATAAAATAGTCAGGCACCCGTTCGGTTTTATTCTTCGAGGGCTTATACCAGGGTGTCGCAATACGAATGTCACCAGGCATATTTAGTCGAGCCCGCATTGAAAGCTCAACGATCACAGTTTCAACGCTCATTCCTGTATCAAACACGTCATCCACAATGAGAAGTGAATCTTGCTTATTCACTTTGCGTATTAGATAACCTAATCCGTGCACCTGTACATTCGCGGTTGTCTTGTCTATGCCTGTGTAGTGAGACGTTCGAATTGCAATGTGATCGGTTTCAACACCCGCGTAGTCAAGAAATTCCTGCACCGCAATGCCAACGGGCGTACCACCACGCCAAATTCCTACGATATAGTCCGGGCGGAATCCACTTTGAAGGATATTGCTTGCGAGCAAGAATGAGTCCCGGAGCAGTTCTTCGGCTGCAATAAATATTTTTTCGTCCTTCATAGTCCTTTTGACGGCTCCCGTTTGTTGTTAACAGTCAATCTCTATCCCTGTTAGGGATCTCTGCAGCGCCTTTATCCGGTTCAAGTTGGCCTACACCCTGTGTCTTCTTGCTGCTGGCTTCGATGATCAACACTGGCACAAGCGTTTGGGACTGTTTGCTTACAGTGGTGGTGTGAGTCGTTTGAGGTGGAACATATCCTGGGTAGTCGATACCGCTGGCGCTTCTTTCAAATCCAAAATAGTAGGTGACTTGTGTCGGTAGATCATTTTCTGGGTGGAATGAATAAAATTGATCTAAGCTAGAGCGGATAATTCCATAACCGAGACGAAGGCGACAACCCCGACAAGTTGTACCCGTATAGTCAACTTTCTGGACATCGTTGACCCATACCTTAAAAAATCCACTATCCGACCCCCACTTCGCATGCACACTCAATTCATGCCATTGAGTCAAGAGTTCGTCCTCATCGATTAGCGGGTAGTAGATGTATTCATCCGAGACATAGCTACCCAACCAGAAAACGCCAGTACTCCCGATTTCGAAGGACCAGACTAGTTTGTCGCCTTTCTCAACAAATCGAATGTGATGTGTCTTGGCCGGATAGATGTTGCTGTAATTCTCAGGGAAATACATTTTCCAGCGATACCATACTTCACCGTTTAATGGGGCAGCAGGTCGATCAAGTTCGACTAATTCTATTCGTTCCTGACTAGATTTACAGTCATCTTCATGTTCGTTTTTGCTGCAATCCCCCATCCGGAGCTCAAACCTTTCAACCAACCCATTTGATCCGTAGTCACTGGGATCGTCAACTCGACTATAGCCCCAGGCCGTACTGTTCAGATTTCGAACCCAATTAAATGGGAGGTCACTGTCTGCTTGGATCGGTAAGGCGACCAGTCCAGCCAGAACCAATCTCACAACTCCCATTACCGTCACTAACTTGGATCTCACAGGCATACCGTGTGCTACTCATGGCAATATCCACCTGACAACCATAATTGCGCCAGGGGCTTTACGTTCATCGGGATACAACTATATCCGCAATCAGAGCGTGTGAGAAATACTGAGCGTGAGACTGAATGTGTCAAAATAGATCTTTTTGACCCAACCTGGGTCCGATCACGGCAGGTCCAAATATTTCAAATTCATTCTTACGTAGTTACATCACTATAGACGTATAACAGGTTGATATATATGACTAATATATTGGATAATAAAGTGGCAATCATTACCGGGGCTGCATCGGGTATTGGCAGGTCTACAGTTGAGCGTTTTTTGTCAGAAGGCGCCCGAGTATTGGCAGTAGACCGTGAAGATTTTACTTTGCCCGAACTCTCCCACGCTCCGGATTATTTAAAAATAGATCGAGGGGATGTGCGCGTTAGAAACGACTGCATCAGATGGGTGGAGAGTGCCGTAGGCTTATTTGGTTGTCTTGACATCGTGGTCAACTCAGCCGGCATAAGTGCTAGAACAGTAGGCGACGATGTCGACTTTGAACGCAAATGGGACGAAGTGCTGAGTGTAAACCTGAAAGGCACGATGCTGATGTGCCATGCCGCGGTGCCAGCCCTACTCCAATCAGGCGGAGGAGCAATTGTTAATCTAGCCTCAATAATGTCATTTGTAAGCTACGATCCAGCGATGTCTTTATCGGATGGGTTTTCACCCTACCCTCCCAGTAAAGGCGGTGTTTTACAGCTGACACGAGACCTTGCGCTACAAGTGGCCAGTAAAAAGATTCGAGTTAACGCTGTATGCCCGGGATTCGTCTATACTAATTTGACAAAATCAGTTACAGATTCTCCAGACTTGCATGCAGCTTTGGTGGCTAAACATCCCATAGGTCGTTTAGGGGAACCCGCAGAGATCGCCAGTGTGATAACGTTTTTAGCTTCCGATCAGACCTCCTTTGTTACGGGAGCAGCCTGGACAGTTGACGGCGGCTACACGGCTGCGTGAACGCCACGCGCCCAGGATCGATGAACACCAAGCGTTGGACCACACGTAGACGATTAATCTCCTATCGGAAACGTAGGCAAATCAATTTTGATCGCTACAACAAGCAAATACCGTTGCCCTTTCCGGATCTAATACGGACGGGATGGTTGGACTCACGTGAAAGGATTGACGAATACGACTGATCGATAATTGGTATTAGCGTGAGCCAAGCCGGTGGCTAATATTATTACAGACTAGGTGTTGTTAATCACCAAACATCAGCGATACGTAGTAGTACATAGACACCGCAATAACAATCACCCAGGCCAGCGCTGTTAGATTTTCCTTGATGTAGTGTTTGATTTTTTCGATCGTCTTGTTCATGGATACGCGCGCTAAGTTTGATCTTTAATTTCAGCCCACTGAAATTTCTAAATGACTTCGAACTAACGATCAATTATCGGATGTTAGACCCAGTATTTGCCGGGCTTCATCGACTGTAGCAACTTGTCCGCCAAGGCTTTGTATAAGCTGAACGGCTTTGTTCACCAGAGCGCCATTTCCGGGTGTTTTAACTCCTTTTGAAAGATAGACCGTATCTTCCATACCGACCCGACAGTGGCCGCCTAAAAGAAATGCCTGTGCGAGCATTGGATATGCGTGTCGACTTGCTCCGAATGCAGCCCATTCGGACCCCTCTGGAAGCATTGACCGTGCGTAAGCGAGCGATTGAGGAGTTGCATCCATTCCATAACTTACACCCATGACCAGTTGGAAAAGCATGGGCGGCTTGAGGGTACCATCGTGTATTAAGTCTCGGGCGAGACGAATGTCACCAGTATCAAAAACTTCTAATTCAGGCTTGACGCCAGAGGCATAAATTCTCTCTGCCATCGCTTTTATCGCTGGCGGATGATTGATCACTGCACCACCACCAAACCACATGGTGTTGAGGTCCAAACTACAGATTTCTGGTTTAAGTTCAACCACGTGTTCTGTCCTAACAATCGGCGAAACCAGTGTGGTGGTTGGGGCTGCCTGTGCAGGATCCTCTTCCGAGGGTACATAACGCCCCCCCGGACCGGTTGTAAGATTGATAATCAGATCCGTATTACTTGCACGGATCCGTTTTACAACATCCCGGTAGTATTCGATATTCATACTGGGAGTGCCCGTTTCAGGGTCACGAACATGGATGTGACAGATCGCAGCACCGTTTTGTGCTGCAGCAAAACATTCGTTGGCAATTTCTTCTGGAGTAACAGGTAGACTGGGATTGTGTTCTCGTGTCGTAAAACTACCAGTCACGGCGCAACTCAAGATCGTTGGTTTCATAGCGATTGTCCGTTGTGTTGTTCCGACTCCGACGTCCGGTTCGGTATATCATATACCAATCATACCGGCTTAATTCGATAACGAAAACCCAGAATTAGCTTCGACTGGTGCCGGGGACTTGCCTCTTTGGCGTAGGGTGTAAATACCCTGAGCTAAGCTGGGTCAATTTCTAAACATAGAAAAAATCACAAAAGAGATTAAATGAGTCAGACCACCTGCATCCGTGGTGTCGATTGGCTTGTTGGCTGGGATGGTCACCAACATGTCTATCTACGTAACAGTGATCTTGTATTCAAAGGCTCGGATATCATTTTTGTCGGCGATCGCTATGTCGATCGCGTCGACATCGAACTTTCTGGTAAAAACACCATGATTATTCCGGGCCTGGTTGATATCCACGCCCACCCTACTACCGAACCGATCCGAAAGGGGATTACCGACGAGACACTATCTCCAGGTTTCTGGCACAGTTCGCTCTACGAGCATCTGCCGGTGTTCGATCCTGTGGACGACCAAGGACGTTTAGCATGTCTCAAGGTCGCCCTGGCTGAGTTATTGCTGTCTGGGGTCACAACGCTGGTTGACCTTTCTTCGCCTTTTGAAGGCTGGACTGAAACACTTTTAGACAGTGGAATCCGGGGCTTTGTAGCCCCCAGCTTCCGCGACGCACGCTGGTTTACATCCAACGGGCACTCGCTTGAATATGATTGGGATTATAAGGCCGGACAAAAAGCTTTTAGCACGGCGCAGAAGATAGTCGAGCGCGCAGAGAGTCACCCGTCTGGCCGATTGTCCGCGGTGGTATCGCCATCCCAGGTTGATACTTGCTCAGAAGCATTACTCCGTGACAGCCACGCTTTTGCTCAAGATCACAATCTCAGTTGGACAATACATGCAGCACAGTCAGTTACCGAATTCCATGAAATGCAACACAGACACGGCATGACCTCGATTCAGTGGCTTGACAGTATTAATGTCTTGGATGAACGAACTGTGATCGCGCACAGTGTTTTTCTTGACCATCATCCTTGGTTACACTGGACCAGTCAAAAAGATCTTAAGCTGTTATCCGACTGCGGAGCAACAGTTGCACACTGCCCAACGGTATTTTCAAGGCGTGGTATAGCTTTGAACTCTTTTGGAACTTATCTAGACAACGGTGTACGGATGGCCATCGGCACAGACACCTACCCCCACAATATGCTGGACGAATGTCGCACAGCTGTCATGGTCGCCAGAATCATTGGCCAGAGTGTTACTGACCTCGACTGTGTCGATGTATTCAATGCGGCCACAGTCGCTGGAGCACATGCTCTCAATCGCAGTGACATTGGACGAATAGCCGTGGGCTGTAAGGCCGACTTTTCAGTAATCGATCTAACGTCGCCAAGTATACGCCCCGTTCGTGAACCACTTAGAAGTCTTATCACAGTTGCGGGTAGTCGCCCGGTTACAGATGTGTTTGTGCATGGTGAACAGGTCGTCAGTAAAGGGGTTGTGCTGAACATCGATTTTGAACTCGAGTTGACGCGCTTGCAGATGGCTCAGGAGAACATGTTGAGCGTGGTTTCCGAAAGAGACTGGGATAGCCGTTCCGCTGAAGAACTGGCGCCATTAATGTTGGATACGGTTGAATCTATCTAGACAACAACAAACGAACGTTTCACTTGCAGCTGATAGAATTTAGAATGCACTGAAGTCAGCTGATTTTCTAACCGCGACCAAAACAAAGAATCCAGTTTATGAAAATTTCGCTCGAAGGAAAAACTGCATGGGTAACAGGCGCCGGAAGCGGCATTGGGCGGGCCGCTGTAACTGCATTAGTAAAAGCAGGTGCACGGGTCGCGTTGTCCGGCCGAAGGCGCGAACCACTTAAAGAAACTTCAGCGGTGATTCAATCCCTTAATGGCGAAGGGATTATTGTGTCCGTCGACGTTGCTGATAGTGAAGCTGTTTTAGCTGCTGCGGAGAACATTCGCGTTGAATTCGGTGAAATAGACATCCTCGTAAATAGTGCGGGAATAAACCTGCCCAAACGACGTTACAGCGAAATGAAACTAGGTGACTGGCAGATGGTCATCGACGCAAATCTAAATGGGGCCTATAACTGTATACACGCTGTGTTGCCACACATGAGGAATAGAGGAGACGGCCTTATTATTAACGTTTCCTCGTGGGCGGGGCGACACGATTCATATGTTGCGGGCCCGGCTTACGGTGCCTCAAAACATGCACTGTCCTCTATGACCGCAACCATAAATCTCGAAGAAGGACGTTATGGGATCCGTTGTTGCTCCCTTGAACCTGCCGAGGTCGCCACAGAGATTCTTGACCGACGCCCTGTTCCCGTGTCGGATGAAGAACGAACTCGCATGCTGCAACCCGATGATCTTGGAGAGACAATTCGTTTTATTGCAGAAATGCCTGCGCATGTCTGTTTGAATGAAGTACTAATAAGTCCTACATGGAACCGATCCCATATGGGAGGCTCGGACTGGTTTCCAGGTCCCCCCAGTTAGCCGCTCTAGGCGTTATTATTGCGGGATCCCATTAGATCAGAGATAAGGAGAGACGAACATGATCTGTGTCATAGCAACGATAAAAGCCAAGGCGGGCCAACGAAATGCATTACTGGCATGTATCGAAGACAACCTATCCAACGTGCACGCCGAAATTGGGTGTTTGGAATACCAGCCAATGGTGGACACTGAGTCCTCACTCGGCGCCCAACAGCTGGATGAAAATATCGTGACTATGGTGGAGAAATGGGAAACCATGTCGAATTTGAATGCTCATGCAGTGGCACCACATATGCTGGAGTACCGTGAGAAGGTAAAGGATATTGTCGAAAGTGTGTCTTTGAAGGTTCTGACAGCTGCCTAACACCAAGACCAGGAAGAGAAATTTCGTGTGACTACAGCAAAACGTTCGCAAATTATTCCGTACTAATTTTTGCCTGGACCTTGGACTCGATAGAAAATACGTGTGAATCTGACACGCCCAAGGCCCGCAAGGAGCTGGCCAGATTGCTCAGATACTCTCGGTTGGTTCCACTGGGCCCTTGAGCCGAAAGAATCTGCGTGACAATATCGACCTCATCTGCTGGACCAAGATAATCTGAATTATCTGGACCCGCTACATACACCAGACCTTGGGTGGCACTACCGTCAATGAAATTCAGTTTTACCGACTCGCGATGGTAGCCCCCCTTTTCTCGATGGTCTAGCTTCTCGATAACTTGCTGACCATCGGAATTTCCACAATTGTATGCAACACCCCAGCAGTCACCCGTCGGCTCAGATATCAATGTTACAACGCGGCCGGGATGGCCTGGCACACCCCTATGATCGGTCGACCCTTGCCAAAAACGTCGTACCCAATTGTCTAGACGTGCCAGACGACAGTCACGGTAGGAAAAACTTGGATTCCATATTAATGAGCCATAGCCAAAAATCCACATGATAAAAGGCGTCACTTCCGAGTTTTCAAAGTGATCGAATTATGCCCCTAATCGCTCGAAAGTACTGGTTGATTCTCGCGACTGCATCGTCCGGGATGCTATTAGCCAGCTTGGATTTCAGTGTTAACGTCGGGCTGCCAGAAATTGCAAGAAGCTTCGATGCCAACCTTTCTTCAATCTACAAAATTATTACTGTTTATCTGGGGGCCACTGCCACGATTCAGTTGATTCTCGGCAGAATCGCTGATGTTTATGGACTGAAACGAATTTACATCTTGGGATTAGTTGCCTACGGGGTTGCAGTATTTTTGATTGGGATTGCAACAACTCTAGAAAGTGTTATAGCAACCAGAATTCTACAAGCACTGGGTAACGCCTGCTAGTTCTTGGCCTGTTGCTTTCAATGTTACAACGCGGCCGGGATGGCCTGGCACACCCCTATGATCGGTCGACCCTCTTGGTTCATTCGGGGCTGGCTTTGTCATCGACCACTACGGTTGGCGTTGGGTCTTCCTGGCGCGTGTACCATTGACAATTCTCGCTTTAGGAATGTCCGTCTGGATTCTTCCTGCAATCAGAAACTCGCCTGAAGCGAATCTAGATCTAATATCCGCATTGCTGATAGTTGCAAGTATTCTATTTCTGATGTTTTTTCTTCATCAAACACAGGCAACCGGCTGGTTTTCGTCTAATACCATGGGTTACCTCGCATCATCATTGATTGCATTCTGTTGCTTGATCAGGCGGCAGATGACCATAGCAACACCGTTTATACCCAGAAGTTTGTTGCGTCGAGGTGAAGTGTCACTTGGATTAGTTTGCAATTTTCTAATGTACCTCGCTATCTTTGTAAATTGGTTTGTTCTGCCATTTTTCGTTGCTGAAATTGCCGGCATGGGCCCTGCCAGTATTGGTGTTTTTCTCACAATTCCTGCGCTATTTTTATTGATTTCCTCGCCGCTCGGTGGTGTCTTCGCAGACCGCACTCATCCCGCTCTTGCGAGTACAGTGGGGATGTTTATCATTGTTATCTGTTTGGCCTCTTTTCAGACCGTAGACAATCTATCAACAGGTTTGGGGTTTGCAGTAAGAATGGCCGGATTAGGAATAGGCATGGGGATTTTTCAGAGCAGCAATCTTAGTCTCATTATGGGGAACGTCAGTACTCGTGAGTTGGGTATAGCCGGTGGGCTATCTGGACTGTCACGCAACTTGGGAACGGTCTGCAGCGTCGTATTTCTAGGATCGATTTTCGTAACATTGAAAGCAACAGGCCAAGAACTAGCAGGCGTCAACTCTGCTCACATAAACGACTCAGTAACCACTTATATTGAAGCATTTAAATTTGTCTATGCAATTGCTGCAGCTGTTGCTTTATTAGGCACTGTACTCAACTTCTGGTTGTGGCGAAGTCGAAAGATGTAGTTTTTGTTAACTTTTCAACATAAACGTCGTTGGACCATCATTGACGAGTGTCACCTCCATATGAGCGCCGAACACACCTGTTTGTGTGGGTATGCCCACAGATCTTATTTGCTCGACAAAAAGCTCATATAGGGGCTCAGCAATTCCAGGGTCAGCCGCACGTAAGCTTGGTCGTAGCCCTTTTGTTGTGTCTGCGCTCAACGTAAATTGTGAGACCACGAGAATTTCTCCTTTGGCCTGGCCCACATCTAGGTTGAGCTTACCTTGTGCATCCGTAAATATTCGGTATCCGATCACCTTCCTACAAAATTTTTTACAAACTGTATCGTTGTCACCGGACTCAACGGCAAGAAAGATCACCAGGCCTCGCTCAATGCTTGCGACTGTTTTGCATCCTACCTCTATGCTGGCTTCAGACACTCGCTGGATCAGAGCAATCATGATTGTTGTCTAGAGAGGCAAGAAATGAATATATAGTCAGCGCAAGCTCACTTATGGCGTTATCTCGTTATTCGGATTTGGTTTCTGATCAACTTGTGCAGAACTGTAGTCCCCAAACATCTCGTCTCGTTTATGAATAACTGTCCCTACGCCGTCTTTGATCGCCGTGTCCAGAAATGCTTTCCCCTCCGGTGTATTCCGCATGTACCCGTCCAGTAGCGCGCCTAACGCTTGGGTATTCGCGATACCCTGGTTCTCATAAGCTTTATTAACGACTAGTTTCATTGCAGCAAGTTGCGATAGGGGCAACTGTGCTAATTTATGAGCTAAATCATTGACCGTCTTTTCCAGTTGCTCAAATGGTACAGCACTATTAATTAGTTCTACCTCTGCCGCTACCTGGCCCGACAATGGTTCCCCAGTTAGGGCATGCCATTTGCACCGACTGAGTCCGAGTCGATAAATCCACATCCCAGACAAATAACAACCCCACAACCGAGAATAAGGTGCGCCAATTTGAGCATCGTCAGAGGCAATAATTAGATCGGCACACAGAGCCAAATCCGATCCTCCGCCGACGCACCAACCATGTACTTGTGCAATCACAGGTTTTGGGCTGTGCCACAGACTCATGAACTTGGGTACATAGCCGGTCTGATGGTTGATTGCGCCGATCATGTCTTTACCAGGGTCCCATTCGCCATCGGTAGAGTATTCATCGCCATACCCTGTTTCAAACTCTGGTCCAAAATCAAAACCAGCACAAAAGCTGCGTCCAATGCCACGTAAAACGATAACTTTGATAGCGTTGTCGAGGTTAGCTGTATCTACGGCGGCAGCTATTTCTTCGGGCATTGGCGGAACAATTGTATTCAGGCGCTCTGGCCTGTTGAGTGAGATAGTTGCTATTGCATCATCGGTCGAATACAAGATGGTTTGATAATCCATAGTAAACCTCAATTCAGTTTCTGAGTTCAGGGATTATTGTCTTTCCATATGCAGCAATTAGTTTTTCTTCTTCTCCATTATCGATATAAATATTGAATTGCGTGATCCCCGCTTCTTTTAGCCGGTGAAGTTTTTCAATGTGCTGTTGAGTTGACCCAAGCACCGCGAAATCTTCGACAATATCGGGAGTTATAAAATCCAAGAATGGGTTATCACTCTGCCCATGTTTTTGGTAATCGTATCCACGACGTTTTTCAATGTAGCGGGCAAGGCTCGCCGGTATTGCTGAACTTTCAGATCCGTATCGCTCCACAATATCCGCAACATGGTTTCCTACCATTGCTGGGAACCACTTGGTTCGTTCTACGCAGTAGTCCATCGAACCGATGTAGGCCGGGGCTGCAGCCATGACTTGGTAACCTCCCATGTCTCGATCCTTTTCTACACCTGCTTTTAGTGCCTGGCCGACCAACCATTTACAGATCATGGGCTCCGCGATCTGAAGCACAACGCCATCACCGTGTTCAGCGGCGACTTTGATCGCTTTGGGTCCATAGGCTGCGATCCATATGGGAAGCTTGTAACCACAAGCCCATGGAAACTCTACCGGAGCTGGGCAGTTCGCATAACGTGTTTGATCTCCGCGAACCATCGATCTGACTTTGTCACAGAAATCGATCACCTCACTGAGATCCGCGGGCTTTTTGCCCATGACACGAAGTGAACTGTCTCCTCGTCCCACGCCGATGTCAAATCGACCTTTACTCTGGAAGGCAAGACTTCCAAAAAGACTGGCTGCGACCGACCAGTCCCTTACTCCGGGGTTGGTCACACACGGTCCAAAGCGCATGGTCTGCGTATGTTCGATACACATAGCGATGGTTACGTAGCTGTCACGCCAGAGGATGTGGGAGTCAAAAAACCAGCAGTACTCAAATCCAGCCGCTTCTGCTTGCCTCACCAAGTAGCGGGTGCGTTCTGGGGAACCCTCACCTTTGAACGTGATGCCAAACTTCATAATCAGACCTCCCTCTGATGTCACGAATTGTCATCTAACAATAAGTGGCGCGATCGTGTATTTTTACGACAATTTAGGAGCTATTCCGATGAAGAACTCCGTCCAGTCTGGTATAAATGGTGCGGTATAACCTCAGTAAAACGCAACTGGCCTAAAAGTATGACATTCTCCAAATCTCTTATATGCCCAGAAGGTCCGAATCACAACACCTTTGGCCAAGTTGAACCCAAACTCGCCACAGAGCGCTTACAGAAGCTCTCAGGGGCTAGCCTACGACGATTTACCATTCATTACTCTTTGATTCCTTACGACCTGCCGTTAAAGGCTCCAGGTTAATGCTATGAATCCAGCGTCTTTAGCGGGTAAGCGAAGTCGAATCGTAACCGATTCAGATTTTGACGTGCTTATCATCGGCGGTGGCGTAGCTGGTCTCTATCTTCTGTATCGATTAAGGGGACTTGGCCTCTCAGTTCTCGCATTTGAGGCTGGACCAAACGTGGGTGGAACATGGTATTGGAATCGATATCCTGGTTGTCGGTGTGATGTTGAAAGCCTGGAATATTCCTATTCTTTCGCGAGTGACCTGCAACAGGAATGGAGTTGGCCCGAACGTTACGGGACCCAACCAGAAATACTTAAATATATAAATCACGTCACAGAACGCTTTAATCTTCGCCGCGATATCCGGTTTAACACACGCATTAGATCTGCCATCTTTTGTCGCAGAAAAGTCTTATGGACTTTAACCACCGACAGCGGTGAGAACATCCGAGCGCCTTATTGTGTGATGGCGACTGGCAACCTTTCCTCGCCCCAAACCCCAGAGTTTCCTGGCCTTGAGTGTTTCCAGGGGGATTGGTTCCATACTGGGTTATGGCCGCATGAAGAAGTTGACTTTACGGGAAAGCGAGTTGGAGTTATCGGCACCGGTTCCTCTGGTATTCAAGCCATTCCGCACATTGCACGACAGGCGAAGCACCTCTACGTGTTTCAGCGTACCGCAAACTTCAGCTTGCCGGCACGCAACGGCCCCCTTGATCCTGAAATAGAACGACGACATAAGTCTGAATATTCGGTACGCCGAAAGGCTGCTTTCGATACACCATTTGGCATTGCAGGCTATCCACCACCAGAGAAATCTGCCCTGGAAG
>JYMV01037573.1_pt1 | contig 16212 bp, 9 predicted proteins | sample 338911 | NCBI WGS metagenome assembly JYMV01 (sample SAMN03354496, study PRJNA234377) | hydrothermal vent metagenome | biome: Deep sea; feature: Hydrothermal plumes at the Eastern Lau Spreading Center, Western Pacific Ocean; material: Seawater | place: Tonga | collected 2009 | depth 2000 m m
GTTGCTGGTTGAAGAATCTAGGCTGTTTACATGTATGTTTGTGCGGGTAAATATTTTCCATGTAACTGTTACTGGTTGTAGAATCTAGGTTGTTTACATGTATTTTTCTGCGGGTAAATATTTTCCATGTAACTGTTACTGGTTGAAGAATCTAGGCTGTTTACATGTATGCTTGTGCGGGTAAATATTTTCCATGTAATTGTTACTGGTTGTAGAATCTAGGCTGTTTACATGTATTTTTGTGCTGGTAAATATTTTCCATGTAACTGTTACTGGTTGAAGAATCTAGGCTGTTTACATGTATGTTTGTGCGGGTAAATATTTTCCATGTAACTGTTACTGGTTGTAGAATCTAGGCTGTTTACATGTATTTTTGTGCGGGTAAATATTTTCCATGTAACTGTTACTGGTTGAAGAATCTAGGCTGTTTACATGTATGCTTGTGGGGGTAAATATTTTCCATGTAATTGTTACTGGTTGTAGAATCTAGGCTGTTTACATGTATGTTTGTGTGGGTAAATATTTTCCATGTAGCTGTTGCTGGTTGAAGAATCTAGGTTGCTTACATGTATGTTTGTGCGGGTAAATATGTTCCATGTAACTGTTACTGGTTGAAGAATCGAGGCTATTTACATGTATGTTTGTGCGGGGAAATATTTTCCATGTAACTGTTACTGGTTGAAGAATATAGGCTGTTTACAGGTATGTTTGTGCGGGTTAGACTGTTTACATGTATGTTTGTGCGGGTAAATATGTTCCATGTAACTGTTACTGGTTGAAGAATCCTTAGGCTGTTTACATGTATGTTTGTACGGGTAAATATTGTCCATGAAACTTTTACTGGTTGAAGAATCTAGACTGTTTACATATTTTCCATGAAACTTTTACTGGTTGAAGAATCTTGGCTGTTTACATGTATGTTTTTATCAGATAGTATACTACGTGGACACCTGGATGTGCCATTTATAAAGTTTTGTTTATTTCTTGCTTACGATTTGTTTATCTATTACATCATAATTGTTTATGTTGCAGAAGTTGATGTATTCACGCAATGTTATATAGTTTTCATACATATCATCCCATTATCCTTGATAATAACATTAAAAGTCAATACATTCAATTTATGATATGACATCTTGCAGATATACATAACAAGAAGTCACGTTCTCTTCTTCGCAACTGGTTCTGTATGTATAAAATACCCTTCTTAAATTCATGTTGTGTCTGCGTTTCGACTTTTTGAAATGGTTACATACTATGCTTTCAGCATTCGGGTTATAAAAAGCAATCTAGATTTGTATAAAAAAAAACATAGGTGTGAGATACATCTGGTACCAAACTAATATTTTCTAATATAAATTCTAAACTTGATGTCCACCAGCCCATGGTTTGAGTATGTAAATCTCGTTTTTTGTAGGACAAATGAAATGTACACATACCATGTGATTATAGGAAAAATGTAAATATGCCGTTGTCTTAACATTCTCGGGTGTACATTTAATTTCGACTATTGTGTTGATAGCGAAGAGCACAAATGTAAAATACCAATTTGAGGGACAAACCATTGTCACATCTTATGAGGGTAGCTTTACAATGAAAGCTAAGATACCAGCAAGAGGGAATTAATCATTGTCACGTCTTATGACAAGGGCTTTGCGATGAAAGCTAAAATACCAAGTAGAGGGAAATAATCATTGTCATATCTCATGACAGGGGCTTTACGACGAAAGCTAAAATACCAATAAAACTGGCGTTAAACCCTTAAACCAACAAACCATGAAATACCAATAAGAGGGTATTAATCATTGTCACATCTTATGACAGATGACTTACTATAAATGATCAAATACCATTAATAGGAACTTATCATTGTAACTTCTCATCAGAGATGAATTACGAAACATACACACAAAACACAATAAAATCTCGATATACAAAGACAACATCAAGTGAAACATAAAATAAATAGAAACAAAAACAAAAGGTCGGACAAGACAGACTTCTACAAACCAAACGAGAATATGAATCGGTGATTCAGTACAGTCAGTATCTGATGCACCATGCATGACAACCACCGAAAGTTTGGAAACTAAGCTACTCAATTAAATACTTGCGAGTACATAACCTCGAACGACCAAAAACACGTTAAGCCAACTAGACTAGCGGCGACCATTAAGAAAAGTCTGAAAATACCACAAGGGTAATCAGAAAAAGTAATTCGAAGAATGATAGACAATACAATGGCAACACACACAAAAAACAACAAGCAACGATTGACAGCACAGAAAACCAAAGACCGATCAACACTAACCCCACTACAAACGGGGGTGAACTCAGGTACTCTGGAAGGGTAAGCAGTTAAACATCCGGTGATAAGTCTGAACGAGAAAAGGGTGTGATTGTGATAAGGGCAAACGGAACATATGCGTGGTAATTTGTGACACAGGTATTCCGTTACAGTTAACCAAGTCATGATATCGACCGTAAAATAGGCGAACGATTGGCTTTCGTAGTTATGCGAATTTCGTTATACAAGTTATTGTTATCAGAGGTAAGAATACTATTCAGATATATGTAAGTTATACAACCTGTTGATTCTTTTACAAGAAACGTGTTTACTTCATTATGGAGCCTCTGATTTGATTACTAAAGCAGTCTTGTTTTGTAGAAAATATAAAATAGTAAGGTCAAAGATTGTATACTTGTTTATATACACTTGAATACGTTGTAGTGAACAAACGTAAGAGAAAACCGAAGGAGCAATCAAGAAAGAACAACCAAGAGGCACTGGAAATATTGGACACACAGACACAGGACGAAGACAACCAAAACACACACAAAATTGCATATCCCGAAATGTGCGCAACGTGTAAGGATTAATGGTATTAAGTAATATGTTGTTTCAACATTGAGATCACAACATTGACTGTTGTTGGTAGAGTTCGGAATTGTTTTTCCATCATAATAACATTCAGTATTTTGCACGGATGCCACTGGTTGAGAAAGAACTGTTTACCCTTCCAGAGCACCTGGGTCCATTTCCAGTTTAAGTGGGTTCATTTCTGTGTTGTGATGTCAACGTAAAAGCGATGTTTGCTTCGTCTTTGCTCCCTTTGTTTTCTAGAGGGTTCATATTTTATTTGCTATTTGTATATATTTACGTATACTGGTGTACAACACTATTTCCATAACATATGATGCTCGTGTCGTTTAGCAGTAACACGACAGTTGCCACAGGTAGAGCAGGAGCTACATGCCCATAACACGACGGGTGTTCATAGCGGAGAAGGAACTGCTTACCCTTCCGGAGCACCTGAGTTCACCTCCCGGTTTTTAGGAGGGTTCGTGTTACTCGATCTTTAGTTTTATGTGTATGTTTTGTAGATCGTTGTTTGCCATTTTGTCCTTTTTCTTTTTGTCATTGTGTTGTCTGTTCTTCTTCTGTATACGGATTCTGATTACCCCTTTGGTATCTTCAAACTGTTCATACCTTCCCGGGGCACCCGAGTTATTTTGTGTGGATCCATCTTCGGGTTTCTTTGTAGTGTTTTATTTATCATTGTTTGTCTGTTTTTCCCTTTTTGGATCATTTTATTGTATGTCCTTCTTCGATTTACGGCTTCTGATTACCACGTTGGATTCTTCAAACTTTTATTGGTTGTTTCAATTGTTAATTTGTAATGTTTTTGGTACTTCCTACTCATATCGCGGGCCCGGGTGTCTCAATGAGTTAGGTAGTTGGATTACCTAACAACTCATACAAGCCTATCACCAATACGACGTAGGTTCGCGCCCGGCTTTGTAGATTACAAAAAATGGTGCACTCGAATCGCAGTCACATGTGATAAAGTTTACCAGTTGCTTGCCCATGGTCGGTGTTTCTCTCCTGGTAATCCGGCTTCTTCCACTACTAAAACTGGTCGCCATGATATACCTGAACAAATGTTGAAAGTGGCGTTAAACACAATAAAATCCCAATTCAAATCTTACTCATATCTCGATATCATCAGACGGTGGCAGATTTGTAATATGCATAGTCACTCATGGAGATGTTCCGTGTCATGTTGCTTCTGGAATAATAGACAATCTCTGTTCAACTTTTATTAACTTCTCTTGAAACATATATTATATGCCTTTTTTATCAGACTATATAATCTTCATATTTCTAATATGATTCAAGATATATAGATAATATTATATGGCTCTTTCCGTATCACATCCCGTATGAACCCGAGACACCAATATCATCCCGAGAGCTTTAGCTCGAGGGAATATATTGGTCGAGGGTTGATACGGGATGTGATACGGAAAGAGCCAATCATATTATGTTTATCATATACTTAAACATGAGAAAGTCTTGTTCTATATTATGAGCCTTTAGTCACGTGATCAATATCATGTTAAGGGGTATGATAAAGGGGTGATGATATCGATATCAGTCACGGCAGAAAAATACAGTCGTAATGTTCTTTCAGTATTATATATGCAAATTTCCTTTATTTAGTACTAAGTATATGATAAATAGAGAATATTATATGGCTCTTTCCGTATCACATCCCGTATCAACCCGAGACACCAATATCATCTCGAGAGCTTTTGGTCGAGGGTTGATACGGGATGTGATACGGTTGGTTGGTTGGTTGGTTGGTTGGTGATTAACGTCCAGCGAGCAATTTTTCAGCTATATTCAGGACGACGGAAAGAGCCATATCATATACTTAAACATGAGAAAGTCTTGTTCTGTATTATGAATTGTGACGTCGACACGTGATCAATATCATTTTAAGGGGTATGATAAAGGGACGATGATATCGATATCAGTCACGGCAGACAAATACAGTCGTAATGTTCTTTCAGTATTATATATGCAAAGTTCCTTTATTTAGTACTAAGTATATGATAAATCATCATACCATTTATGTCTACTAATTGTTTGCCTAAAAATCACAAGATTATCGTGACATGAAAAACGCACTCAACGAAATCATCCATACATCCTATTATTTTTATCTGCCAATCGTGTCTGTTTCTGCATGTGCATCGTGTGTTTTTCAAGCATGTTTATTACGTGAGTATCTGCATGCAATTATTTTTATTATGATTATTCGTATAGTGTCTTTCCAGAGTCTGATGAAATATATGTATTGGTATCGTAAAAAATGTATAATATACAATTGATGCATCAAATTCAGTGCGCGACGTGTTTCTGGAATAACCTTCATTAAGTACGTATATGGTACATGCAGGCCCACTGAGAGGGGGGCTCAGCCGGGGCGGAGCCCCGGTGCCCATCAGTTTATCACAATTCATCAATTCATTTTTGTTGTACTGATTCCTTGCTTATGACACACCGTGGTAGACTTAGTTTGAGTATCATTATTTGGAGATTTGGAGGAGGGGGAGGCAAGTTTCTTTTCGCCCTGGGGCCCAAAAATTCTCTTGGCGGCCCTGGGTATATGTATGTAATGAAAACATAGATGTCTAAATTAATGCCCACGTCGCAGGTAGCATTAGCCCATTTTTGTTATCCTGTTTGGGTCCTTTGGTTTTCTTTTCGCCAAAGACTTTTAACTTATTAGGCTATCGACAGTGAGGTACCCGATGAATTTTAATTCAGAAATGTGTCGTACTCATAGTTTTAGATGTCTACTTTGTAATGCAACCAACAGAAATACCCATTTTGTTTTGTTGGTTTCATTCCTTTTATTATTTTTGTTTGGTGCCGTCGTGGTCGTGATCGTATGGTAGCAGTATTTACAATTACCTATGTAATCAGTGCCTATCACCACTATAGTTGTGAGTTCGAATCCCGCTCATGACGAGGTGTGCTCGATAAACATTATGTGATAAAGTTTGTCCGCGACTTGCGGCAGATCCGTGGTTTTCTCCGGTTTCCCCCACCAATAAAACTGATTGCCACGATAGAACTGAAATATGGCTGAAAGTGGCATTAAACATCATAACCCTAACTCTATTAATGTTTTGTTTAGATCATGTTGTCATATCTGCCGTTTATATTTACTTTGGTTTCGTTTATGATTGATATTAACCTTTTATTATAATCTATAATCAGTCAAGTCTAGCCTTAATTGGAGTTACGTGACGGGTGCCACTAGTGGAGTAGGAACTGCTTACACTTTTAGGGAGCACCTGAGTTCACCCCCGGTTTTTAGTGGGGTTTGCGTTGCTCGATCTTTAGTTTTCTGTGTAGTGTTTTATCCTTTTTCTTTTGGCCATTGTGGTGTATGTCCTTCTTCGATTTATGAATTCTGATTAGCTTTGACATCTTCAAATTCTTCTTAGACTGTTGTGTGAATCATACTTAAGATAGAGCAAATTTATACTTCATCATTATATTGTTTTTATTGAAATTTTATGAAAGAGTCTTCCTTATGCCTATTGATATGTGTAACACAGTTAGCATGTCTAATTAATTCTGACATTTTCGAGATAAACATGTTCAATGACTGAGCTTTCTTTAATAAAGTATTTCGTATTTCATATTCCAGCTCCTCGCTTTTGGGCGAATGTGGAAGACCCTTGTATGACCACATCATCTCACTAAGAGGGGAAAATTGGGCACATAAAATTAGCTTAACCGCGCCACTTTTACTTGCAAAAATCGGTTGGCGTTAAAGGTTACATGAAATCAGAGCATAGCCAGAGAATGGCAACTGGTAAAACAATTGACGTTTAAACAGATTCCCCATACAATTATGCAACACTAAGATTCCCAGGGGCAACAATACTGGATAGATGTACGACATTTCATCACACCCTTTTAGGAACGTTTCATGAATACTTCAGTTTCAATCCATAATGCTTTAAAACTTCACCCTGCCGTAAAACATAGGCTGTCGTTCGATTTGTGGTGGCATTTTTTTGCAAATTTGGATTAGAAATGATGTAGTGAAATCAGAACAGAAAAGCGACATAAATGACGGTATACAATGAACGATAAGGCATGTCAGTCATAGAACCGCTATTGTTTTGCTAAAAATCATAAATGTTGCAGACGATAGCACAGGATTGCGTCATTTGTAGAATATACTCGATGCAACTTTATTTGATATTAGATTGATTGATTGATTATTGTTGCTTAACATCCAGCTACAAATATTGCATGAATATTATACAGAAATGAGATACGAATGGGGCAACTGGAACAATGACTTTTGACTACTATACCAAATATTTAATATCAGATAATTGACCCCATTAAAAAATAAATATCGGAATCTTGATATCTCCCTCATATTTCCATTCAATTAGCTTTTATTTAAATTTTATATCAACAAATGCTCGTAAAAAGACCGTTCGTATTGGCCTCTCTTGAACACACATTTTCATCCCCAGCTTTTTGTGTATCATTTTAATTTTTATAATTGTATGTTATGTTCTTTTGTTTATGTAGTTCTTGTACTGTTTCTTATTGTTGTATCCAGTTCATTTATTATCACTTCTAACAATGGAGCGGCATGTCTAACCGCCGACTGTTGCTTCAGTGAACTAGCAATATAACAATCCACTAAGCGTGTTGGTTTAGTACAAAACAGACATCATTATCATGCCATTGAAATGAAGCTTGTTCTCGCCATGATATATCTGAAAATCTGTTTTCTTCGAATCACTTCTGATTCGCAATAAGCAAGTAGTTACTGAAGAGAAAATGCATTGTGATATTGCTGCGGTGAAACAAAAGAGTTGTGAGATCCGTAGCTTTGTCACCAAGTATTTACATATGAAATATTTTTGATTTAAAAACCTTTGTTTAGTTGGTATAAAATGGCGTCTTAATATTATATATGATTTTGGGGCGGTTTTGATTAATGTGGGGGCGATTTTGATAAATGTGGAGGGCGATTTGACCAGGTACCGATTTGAATTGTAACAAATTTGGAGAAAATCCATCCTAATATATTCGATAATTATTGTGTTGTCTGTCCTTCTTCGATTTACGCAATCTGGTTACCTCTTTGGTATCTTCAAACTCTTCTTATTTAATTTATCTAAAACAATTAATGCAGTCGATTTTACACATAATATTTTACCCCAAATATGATATACTAGTATAACACTTAACAAGAGCTTTTAGAAAACAATTCATGTCATTTAGAACTGTATCATGTTCAACAATGTAATGATCTTGAAAATCTGGAAATCACATTAAATTAATTGACTGATTGAATTTTCAACCATGATTTAAGGACCAGTTTTAGTGATGAAAGAAAACATCGGGCGACAACTCAGCTACCAGTATAGTCAACTGTCTGTTTATAATGTACATGTTTGGTTGGTTTATAGTGTTTAACACCACTTTCAACAATATTTCAGTTATATCGTGGCGGTCAGTTTTATTTGTGGAGGAAACCGGAGTTCCTGGAGATAAACACCGGCCTGTCGCAAGTCACTGACAAACTTTATCACATAATGTTGTATCGGTGATAGGCACTGATTCCACAGGTAGTTGTACATCCAACTACGATACGATCACGAGGGCACCCATAGAGAGTTGGAGGGTACCATATCAATCTATTAATTTTGTCGAAATTTGGCTCATTTGTAATAATTATTTTATCTATGTTTCCATCCTTTTTACCTGTTTTCTTATATAACAAAAACTTCGTTTATAGAATAAAAATAAATCATAATATTTTTCTGGTATTTATTACTGTCATAGGTTATTATGACATTAATTGGAACACTTAATAAATTATCTTTTTTTATACAACATATGCTCTGAGAATTTATTGTGGTCTTCCCAAATTAAACAAAAAATATCTACGAAAAGAAATATAACGAAATGATCACGTTACGAGTCGATGGAACTCTGGACATGCTGGAGAACGTTGGTTGTTTGCAAAACATGCATTCATAATGGTCAACACAATCTAGTGACCGAGAGGAACTCTGGAAAAAATATGACATTTCTATCAGTGATCTGATTTGTCAAAATTATAGACCAATGAAATGGTCTGGATTTGGGTTTTAAATCAAATTGATTGCATCCCAGAATTCCACAGACTGTAATTGACTAATAACATCGATAAATTAATCGTCCTTATAATACATTAAGAAGCATTAGTATATGTTTTCGTGCGTGTTTTGAGCAGTACTTGTTGTCATGCACAGTGCTTTGTTTACTCTGTAAGGAAGTGAAATTGTAAATATGATGTGCAGTTTTAAAAGATTACTGATAATAAATTAAGTACAAAGCAAATGGCAAATGTTTAGTTGGTGAATTGGATAAACAAAATGCAATTCGGATTTATTCATCTCGATATCTTAATTATAGTTAAGACATACAAGTGAACATGGATGATATATGATGGAGATGGGGTTCCATATAAAAACAATAGACTGAACGAAATTTTAATATGAAAACAACAAATAAAAACACACAATTTTTTAATTTTTTTTGGTTTAAACATTATGTAATGGATAGGCCAGTGAGAATGATGTTTGAATTAAATACATTATCTATTTAGTAATATTCTATAATATGCTGCCATAGGAACAATATATTCTCATGTTAGTAAGCTTTGGTTTTTTGGTACTTGCCCTGTAATAAGATATTGAAACACCAGGTGTCGCCATTACCAAATATTTGAAATTTTGTATTTTTTTTGTAATAATTGATTAAATTTTATATTTATTCTATCAACTACTTGTTACAGGGCAAAAGAAACAGTACTTTATTATTTTAAATCTGGCCTATGATATATTAAAAGTTCTTGGTATATACACATCACTCAATGTACCGAATTTCAATCGATTCGAAATATTCCCTTTCCGTGGAACGTCGAATATTAAGTTGAATTGGATATTTTCTCCATCGTCAGGCTCAACCCATCATCAGTTTACAAAATTCTGGAATTGATAGAAGAAATAATACAATTCAGCAGCGCCAAAGACAAGCTGCATATATCGCTATAACGAATAGCTTGACATTGTACCGCTTCCATAAATACTTTCTATTTTAAATATTTACTTATATTACAATAGCAGTCAGTGTCAAGCCACTATGTAAAAGTGTTAGCATAATGCAGGCAGAAAAGCAGACAGAATTTCTAACAGACAAGAGAGCAGGAAATGAGACAGGCAGTTAGTGCGCATGTTAAATATGGAATGATGGGAAGACACAATCATCTTAATGATATAAACATCGAAACATTTTCATACAAAATTGATTGTTTGAATATCATGAGGATGGGGCACGCAGGAGTATTTCTGGCTGATAATTGCTCAAATAAGATGTGGGATTTATTTACTGATCAGGATGGCTTCCTTCTACGAAATATTGATATGGCGACCAGTTGGAATCACGCATGCATGCATGTGTAGCAAACAACCGGAACTTGTACCCTCCCTCATGTGACAATCATTCGTTCAATCAGAGGTCATCAGACTTTTGAATTCTGTAAAAAACAAAAATGAATATACTAAATACACATGCAGAATGCAACAACTAATTATATAAAAGTGTGGCCTAATAAATACTAAGAATTCTGAGATGTTGAACTAAACAAAATCATGTGTCAAAGATTTCATTATTATATATATATATATTATACTTTATAATAGGTTTGTTAGATTTCCAAAATATATTTCAATAAATGTCATAACTGACTTAATAATAAATCGTGCCAATAAAATCATATCTTTGTCCTAAGTACTTTGACACATTTGAAATAATAACTAACTATACTTTGATCTCTAGAACTACGATAAAATATATAAAACGAAACTAAATGTAAATATATTCTACATATTACACAGCAAGAGCATACAGTAAAGAAATGAGAACAAATGCTTAAGAGTATTCCTGATCTAAATGAATTCTCAATACAGATGTGCTAGCCATCAAAATGGTCTTGGAACACCATGAACATTTTTTTGTTGTAACCAATCAAAATTCTATTTTCTGTAGCCATTTATTGTTGGATGGCAGCTGTTGACCAATCAACGTCCAGCTTTTCACGAGAACGTCTGATAATATCTTGTTTTTTCCCTTTTATTTCATTTTTAATATGAGGATAATCTTGATTTGTAAAATCACAAATACCAATACCGATAATCAGTGGATATTTAGACTTTTAAATTAAAATATGATTTCATCAAACATACATTTACGTATAAAAAATAAAATGAAAGTTAGTGACCAACGTGCTGTTATCGGGTAGTCCCCTGGGGATAGAGCTACAAAAAAGAATCAATAATATAAAATATCATTGTTTTACAAGATAAAACACGCAAGCACCTTAACTCTCCAGCCAGATCCATTTATGAAAGGACAGCATGGCACTGATTAAAACAAATCAAATTGGATGTCCGTCTTTATATAGAGAAAACTGGAGTTATTTCCCTTTGATAAGCCGCCCTGATTCAAATAAGTGCCAAACACTGAACTGGTAAAAAACCAGCTGATATTAATCGTGCAAACCCAATCAAAACCCTACAAAGTGACGTCATGATTTTTCTTGAATTACTCCATTGCTATGATCTACCAATCATTTAATGCAGATGATTGTGGTACTGTTACAGATACGCAAGCAACTATATCACACTAATGTGCACATTTTGTTGTGTGTATTTCCGATTTAAAATATGTCATCATATATCTAGATATGAATGTTGTTAAGGACAAGTGTTCATGTATTCAAATATCAATATGTTGCTATGGGAACAACCATTTAACTTTAAGAGGCTATCTTCTTTCATTTTTGTTTATTTCTGTTGCAAAATTTTGAAGAACAACATAAACTGACCTGAAAGATGCAAAGAATTTATAATTAGACCCTGCAGACTTCAACTAGACATTTTGTCCAAAAAAATACAATCTTCGTTTCACGTGGAAAAAAAATATGGCTCCAAGAGGTGGTGGAAACGTACTCAATCTGAAAGTTAAATGATCGGCCCTTACATATTGCTTGTTGGAAAATGTGGTGTCTATTATTGCATCATTATGTCGAAAAGTAAAATGACTTGGATATCAGCAATATCTTCTATAGAGGTCGTTACTCTGTGGCACACTCGTGTAAGGAACGATAACTCTGTTGGAGAGATTGTCATATCAGAAGTATTAACAATATATGTACATGTATATGATGTTAGGTTTGATATCAAGTTTGCCACACAACTTACCTTCGTAATCAACAGTTCCACTTCCGTCGGTATCCGTTTCGTTTATCATATCATCTAATTCTTCCTCTGTTAAGTCATCTCCTAAACTTTGCAAAATCCATCGTAAATCATCTACTGGAATTGTTCCTTTATTTTGTTTATCTAACACTCGGAAGGCCTCTCTTAGTTCTCTTTCGTCTTCATCTTCTTTTAACTTGCGTTCAAATAATTCTTTAAAATTTTCCCATACGATATATCCAAGTGCTATAGATTAAAATATGACAAGTAATAAGTTACCTTTTAGATTTCTTAATACCAAATTAAGCAAAAGAGGTGGAAAAGCAAACGTGGTTAACCTGCAGGGACGGATCCAGGAGGGCGCCCCTCCCCCCTAAAATTGGAAAAAATATGATTTTGTGGCGTAAAATCGTGATTTTTCACACGAAATACCCCAAAAATGTTCGCGCCTCCCTCCGCTCGTCGCAATTTTTTTAAGTGTGCCCCCAACTTGAAATCCTGGATCCGCCCCTGACCTGTGTTGTCTATTGGTAACATGATGGCATAACTTGGTCAACATGTGTTGTCTATTGGTAACATGATGGAATAACTTGGTTAACATGTGTTGTCTATTGGTAATATGATGGCATAACTTGGTTAACATGTGTTTATTGGTAACATGATGGCATAACTTGGTTAACATGTGTTGTCTATTGGTAATATGATGGAATAACTTGGTTAACATGTGTTGCCAATTGGCTATATGATGGAATAACTTGGTTAACCTAGGTTGTCTATTGGTAATAATATGGGATAAATTTGTTAACCTACATTTTTCGGAAATTATTATGCCTAATCAATTTCGAACGTGTTTTCCGCTTTATAGTTTTTAGTGCTTTTTATTTTTATGGCCAGTTGTGATTCAACGTTCTTTCCGAAAACCTCAATATTTTCATTTCAATGACTTATATCAGCATCGTCGGTACCACACGACTCTTATATCAGCATCGTTGGTAACACACGATTCTTATATCAGCATCGTCGGTATCACACGATTCTTATATCAGCATCGTCGGTACCACACGATTCTTATATCAGCATCGTCGGTCACACGATTCTTATATCAGCATCGTCGGTATCACACGATTCTTATATCAGCATCATCGGTACCACACGACTCTTATATCAGCATCGTCCGTACCACAAGATTCTTACATCAGCATCGTTCGTACCGCACGATTCTTATATCAGCATCGTCCGTACCACACGACTCTTATATCACTATCGTCGGTACTACACGATTCTTATAGCAGCATCGTCGGTAACCCACGATTCTTATATCAGCATCGTCGGTACCACACGACTCTTTTATAAGTATCGTCGGTACAACACGATTCTTATAGCAGCATCCTCGATAACCCACGACTCTTATATCAGCATCGTCGGTACCACACGACTCTTTTATAAGTATCGTCGGTACCACACGACTCTTATATCAGCATCGTCTGTAACCCACGACTCTTATATCAACATCGTCGGTACCACACGACTCTTATATCAGCATCGTCGGTACCACACGATTCTTATATCAGCATCGTCTGTAACCCACGACTCTTATATCAGCATCGTTAGTAACCCACGACTGATCACGTTAGGATACTCTCCATGTTTACAATCTGTTATGATTATGATTTTTATTGCAGTTGTATTGTTTTGCAAATAATTTCATTTTTATCTTGATAGTAACCTCATTCACGGTTATAATTTATATTTCACTTTCTGCAATTTTCAGCTATATCTTGCCTACCAGACTTACTGGGAGAGGGGGAGAAAACCAGGACATTTATAACGACGTGACCATTAATAATTTTGATATTTTATAGATACGATTATGAACTGGATTTAAACAGACATATACGGGTTGTGTCTCCTTAAAAAGATATGCTTCTCATGAAAACGGCTTGAATCATCTCATGAATGAACTCATTACTTTCCCACGGACAAAATTTACACAAGATATCTACGATATGATAAACGGCTAATTACAAACATATAGTTAAAGTGTGTGGGAATTCTGCCAAGCATATTGTGTTTTCTTGTGCATGCCATGGTGCTTTAATTTAGCATTAGAAAGAGTTTATGATTTTAATATGCTGGAAATTATTTGATTCGAAAATACAAATTAACATAATTATTTCCCCTTATGTATGAATTAGTAGAAAATGGAATATGCGATTTCGTCTCCCTTTCTATTATCATTTTAAGTCAATTTTACATGTTCGTTCGGGTTTTTGGAACTATTATAATGACCTTCTGATATGATAACAGATTTATAATACACAAATGACCCCCTCTTTTGATCACACAATGATCCTTTGAGGTATTAAAAGACTTCAAACTGTTCATGCTCCCTGATATCTCTTTACCGAACAACAAATGTATTATCCAAGTTTTCAATCTTTCCAAAAAGCACTACATATGCAATCAGTGCCCATCATCACTATAATGTTGCGAGTTCGAATCCCGCTCAAAGTCGGTCGTTTTCTCCGGTTTCCTCCACCAATAAAACTGACCGCCACGATATAACTGAAATATTGTTGAAAGTGGCATTAAACAACATAACCCCATAGCCCAACCCATCCTAAACAGCACTGTGCTACATATGTTACGTTCCTTCTAACTCGAATAATTCAGCGCCTTATGCCGGTCAATGTGTCCTCACGTTAATGCAGCGTTCCGGTGGAGAGTGGTGGAGTATAACGAATGGATTTTTCGGGTTACGTCCCTTTCTAATGGAATGGATACTAAAATAGGATTTCAAACATCAAAAGTATTAACGCAACAAATGAAAGCATGTTCGAAACTGTACATATTTGACTTGTTATGGAATCTTTAACAGCCACCAGAATATATTTTTCTTTCCATATGTTGTAAGAAGTCAAACGATGCTCACCACTGAAGGGTCTACAAAAACTATTTCGCATCAAAGATGTTTTTTTTTTTGTGGGAGAATGCGTTCAGAAACAAAATATATTCACAAAGATCTATTTTATTAGACAGATGCTGTTTTATTTTATGATGGAAGAAGGGGGTGCTATTAAACATCTGCAACAAAGTTCAGTCCTGCACTATAATAAAACATAGATGACTTCTCTGATGGTAATATTCAAGAAATTAACGATTATCACATACTTCGGACACGATTCGGAAGTCGAAACATCCAGTCAATCTACACACATAGTCCCCTGGTGTTAAACTTTTCAGGTATGCTACAACATAAATACAGCGGCTGGTGTTCGAAATTCAGAGGAAAGAGGTTTTCGATACTCGCTAAAACTCGTCCGATTCCGACAAAAGCAACGGATTCATCCGAGGTTTGCCGATTTGTGTTTTCGGACTTCCGGTTTTCAGAGGGGTCGGATTTAGGGATTTTCACTGGAACGGAATTACCAAGTCTACACATGATAATACATACCTTCTTCGTCTACTTCGTCGGCCCATTCTTTTAATCTATCTGCAGGTATTTGTAAAGCTAAACTCTTGAATATGTTTCCTAATTCCTTTGTTGACACTTGGCCATTTCCTTTTTTGTCGAATAAGTTAAATGTGTTGTGTGCATCTGCAAGGAAATAAATTATTGATATGAGTATATCATATGTCAATTGCATTACAGGAAGCTGACGTATATACAAAACTAGAGTGTTTATTGTGGTGATCGGCACACTTCACTAAATCTCCAATCATATGTCAGATCGTCCAATTGTTGCATCACACCTAAATCACTCAGTTAAATGCGAAAAATCTAAACTACGGAAATTTTATTATATACCAGTAAACTAATTTTATGTTGTCAGTTTCTCTGGATTGTCCATTTTTGATTGCCAGTTCGGTATTCTCTAACATTTATTTACGCCCAAGCTATAAATATAAAAATATATTTCGTTATTTCTATTAATACTTTTTGGTTTCCAAATGAAAATGTTGAAATAGAATGTTTTTCATATTTATTTTGAGTGTCTAATTTCTAAAAATAGAAATATAACATCCTTTCCATAAAAAAAATAGCTCAATGAACCGATTAACTTTCACAAC
>JYMV01006385.1_pt1 | contig 16208 bp, 18 predicted proteins | sample 338911 | NCBI WGS metagenome assembly JYMV01 (sample SAMN03354496, study PRJNA234377) | hydrothermal vent metagenome | biome: Deep sea; feature: Hydrothermal plumes at the Eastern Lau Spreading Center, Western Pacific Ocean; material: Seawater | place: Tonga | collected 2009 | depth 2000 m m
ACATTTAAAGAAAAAAAAAAAGGTAAAACTTTTTCTATTCTTAAAAAGCAAATAAGAAGTTCATTAGAAAAAAAATTTAATATAAGCAAAATTATATTTGCATATGAGCCCGTCTGGTCAATTGGAACAAATAAAATTCCTAAAATGAATGAATTAGAAAATACTATCAAATTTATCAAAAATGAATTTAAGAAGACTTTTAAAACAAAAAAATCTCCCAAAGTTTTATATGGGGGTTCTGTTAACGATAAAAATATATGCCTGTTTTCTTTAATTTCTGAAATTGATGGCTTTCTAATTGGAGGAGCGTCACAATATCCTAAAAAATTTATTGATATAGTAAAAAATTACTATAAATAACAGTTATGGAAAATTTCATTTTAATCCTGAACATAATCTTAGCCATCCTTTTGATTGGTGTAATACTTTTGCAGAGATCTGAAGGTGGAGCTTTAGGTTTGGGTGTTTCTCAGGATAATTTTATATCTTCTAGATCAGCTGGCAGTTTTTTAACCAAAACAACAGCAATAATAGCCGCCTTATTTATTATAACGAGTATTTCATTGACAATTATTTCTAAAGAAGAATTTTCCAGCACATCTGTTTTAGAAAAAGTCGAAAAAGAAGAAAAAGATTCTTCCGAGCCTCAAATTCCAAAATCTGATTAATAATTTACCTTTATTTTTTATTTAAAATTTACTATACTGCACTTCCATGGCGCGATATATATTTGTCACTGGCGGCGTGGTTTCATCGTTAGGGAAGGGTCTCACTTCAGCTTCGTTAGCATCTTTGTTACAATTAAGAGGTTTTAAAGTCAGAATTAGAAAACTTGATCCCTATTTAAATGTAGATCCCGGTACGATGAATCCTTTTCAACACGGAGAAGTTTTTGTAACCGATGATGGAGCTGAAACAGATTTAGATATAGGTCATTACGAAAGATTTACTGGAATTTCAGCTACAAAATCAGACAATATTACAACAGGCGGTATTTATAGCGATATTATAAAAAAAGAAAGAAAAGGGGATTATTTAGGTGGAACTGTCCAAGTAGTTCCACATGTGACTGACCGTATAAAAAAATTTATATCTCATGATATAAAAAACGAAGATTTTGTAATTTGTGAAATTGGTGGAACTGTTGGGGATATAGAAAGCTTACCTTTTCTTGAAGCAATTAGACAATTTTCAAATGACTTAGGCAAAAACAATAGTTTATTTATTCATTTAACTCTAGTTCCTTATATGAAAGCTTCAGGAGAACTTAAAACAAAACCAACTCAGCATTCAGTTAAAGAACTAAGAAGCTTGGGTATTCAACCAGATATAATTATCTGTAGATCAGAAAAGAAAATTCCAGTACCGGAAAGAGAAAAAATATCTTTATTTTGTAATGTAAATATCGAAAACGTTATAGAAACTATTGATGTGAGAACTATTTACGAAGCACCAATTAGTTTTCACAAAGAAAAACTTGACGATAGAGTCTTAACATATTTTAACATTAAGAATAAAAAACCACCAAATCTTACAAAGTGGAAAAATATTACTTCAAAAGTTCTAAATTCAAAAAAGGATGTAAATATATGTATTATAGGAAAATATGTTAATCTTAAAGATGCATATAAATCTCTAGATGAAGCACTAATACACGGAGGAATATCAAATAATCTTAAAGTTAATCTTATCAGAATAGACTCAGAAAATTTAAAAATTGAAAACTTAAAATCCTTATTGAAGAATGTATCAGGAGTACTTATTCCTGGTGGTTTTGGTAAAAGGGGTAGTGAGGGAAAAATCGCTGCCATAAAATATGCAAGATTGAACAATATACCTTTCTTTGGGATTTGTTTTGGTATGCAAATGGCTGTAATTGAGGCAGCCAGGAACTTGTTAAATATAAAAAATGCCTCGACCAGCGAATTTGGTAATAATTGTACTCCTGTTGTTGGATTGTTAGAGGAATGGCAAAAAGGAAAAAAAATATTTAAAGGAAGTGAGAAAAACTTAGGTGGAACAATGAGATTAGGTTTGTACGAAGCAATATTAAAAGATAATTCTTTAATATCCAAAATATACTCAATGAAAAAAATTAGAGAAAGACACAGGCATAGATACGAAGTAAATATAAAATATAAAGAGGAATTTGAAAAAAAAGGATTGATTTTTTCTGCTTTATCGCCGGATGGAATGTTGCCTGAGATAATTGAATTAAAAAACCATCCATGGTTTGTTGGAGTTCAGTTTCATCCCGAATTTAAATCAAGACCTTTTACACCTCATCCTTTATTTTCGTCTTTTGTTAAAGCGGCAGAAATAAATAAAGGAAGAAATTGATGCAAAATAAAATAGTTAAATGCGGCAAATTGAGTATTTCAAATACTAGTCAATTTACTTTGATAGCTGGGCCTTGCCAATTAGAAAATGAAAGGCATGCAATTAATGTTGCAGAAAAATTAAAAGAAATTACTGAAGAACATAAAATAGGTTTGATTTATAAAACATCTTTTGACAAAGCAAACAGAACTAGCATTAAAGGCAAAAGAGGAGTTGGTCTTGAAAATTCTCTACCTGTTTTTGATAAGATTAGAAAAAATTTAAATATACCAGTATTAACTGACATTCACACAATAGATCAATGCCAAGTAGTTTCCAAACATGTAGACATTTTACAAATACCAGCATTCTTGTGTCGACAAACAGATTTGTTAGTTGCGGCGGCCAAAACAGGGAAAATTATTAATGTTAAAAAAGGTCAATTTTTAGCACCATGGGACATGGTTAATGTAACAAAAAAAATAGAAGAGTCGGGAAATAATAATATTTTAGTTACAGAAAGAGGAGTTAGTTTTGGCTACAACACTTTGGTTTCTGATATGAGATCAATACCGATAATGGCAAAAAATGGTTACCCTGTAGTTTTTGATGCAACACATTCAGTTCAGCAACCTGGTGGTATGGGAGATAAAAGTGGAGGACAAAGAGAATTTGTAGAATATCTTGCTCGAGCAGCTGTTGCTGTGGGTGTTGCTGCGGTCTTTATGGAAACACATCCGGATCCAGATAATGCACCATCAGATGGTCCCACTATGGTTCCGTTATCAAAAATGTCAAATTTATTAAAACAATTAGTTGAAATTGATAAATTGGTTAAAAATGTCAAAAATCAGTAATATCAAAGCTCGGCAAGTTTTTGATAGCAGGGGGAATCCTACAATAGAATCCGAAATTTATTTAGAAGACGGTAATAAAGCTTCAGCTATTATTCCATCGGGTGCGTCTGTAGGGACACATGAAGCATTCGAGTTAAGAGATGTTGAAAATAAAAAATATTTAGGAAAGAGTGTTCTAAAAGCAATAGAAAAAGTAAATGGTGAAATATCCAAAGAATTGACAGGTTTTGATATAGAAGATCAAAAAAAAATCGATGAAACTTTAATTAAACTTGATGGAACTAAACAAAAAAAGAGATTGGGTGCAAATGCTATTTTGTCAGTTTCATTAGCCTCGTGTAAAGCAGCAGCGCTTTCAAAAAAAATACCCTTATTTGAAAATATAGGTAGTGGAAAAACATTACCCTTGCCTCTAATGAATATTATTAATGGTGGAACTCATGCTAACAATTCATTAAGGATTCAAGAATTTATTATGCGACCTGATAAAGCAAAAACCTTTAAAGAAGCTCTCAACATATGTTTTTTAGTGATACAAAAATTAAAATCTCTTTTAAGTGATAAAAACCTTTCAACAAATGTTGGAGACGAAGGTGGTTTTGCACCATCACTTTCAAGTAATGAACAAGCGATTGAAATTATTTTAACAGCAATAGAAAGAGCTGGATTTAAAGCTGGCACAGATATTTCTCTGTGTTTAGATGTAGCTGCCAATGAATTATTTAAAGAAAAAAAATATGCTGTAAATTCTTCAAAATTTATATCATTAGAAAAAACGATCGAATATTATTTAGATTTGATTAAAAAGTATCCAATCAAATCCATAGAAGACCCATTTTCTGAAGATGATTGGAATGCCTGGATTAATTTAACTAAACTTGTTAATAAAGATATTCAAATAGTTGGTGATGATTTATTTGTTACCAATAAAGAACGCCTTCTAAATGGCATAAAATCAAAAGCTGCCAATGCAATATTAGTTAAACCAAATCAAATAGGAACTTTAACAGAAACTATAGAGGTAATTCATTTAGCTCATCAAAATGGTTATAAGACAATTATTTCTCACAGATCGGGAGATTCTGAAGATACATTTATAGCTGATTTGGCGGTAGCTACAAATTCATCTCAAATTAAGACAGGATCTCTGGCTAGGTCTGAAAGAGTGGCCAAATATAACCGTTTATTAAGAATAGAAGATGAACTTGGAAATTCTGTAAAAATAGCTAAAGTTTGAATATATGAAATTTGTAGAAATAATTAATCACAAAAAATTTACTTTAATTAGTATTTTCTTATTTCTTTATGTCATATTCAATCTTTTAGACGGAGAAAGAGGACTCATTTCATATTATGAAAAACAAAAAATAAAAGAACAACTTATTCAAGAAAAAAAATCACATGTCACACAGTTGAATTTATTTGAAAAAAAAATCAATTTACTTACCGATAGACTAAATCTTGATTATCTAGAAATATTATATAGAAAAAAATTTATGGTTGGTAAAGTAAATGAAAAAATTTATGTGAATATCAATGAATCTAAGACATCCAGAAAAAATTAATAATCCAATAAGTCCAATAAAAAAAAAACCAATTTGGATAAGAACTAAAATTACTAATACTCAGAATTATTTTAAGACTAAAGAGATTATTGATAAAAAAAAACTTCATACTGTTTGCCAAGAAGCTAGTTGTCCTAACATTTCAGAATGTTGGAGCAAGAGACATGCAACATTTATGATAATGGGAGATATTTGTACTAGAGCATGTTCTTTTTGCAATGTTAAGACGGGTAAACCCACTTTTTTGGATCCGTTAGAGCCATCAAAAATAGCCCTAGCAACCAAGGAATTAAATTTAAACCATGTCGTAATCACTTCTGTTGACAGAGATGATCTTGAAGATGGAGGTGCTAATCATTTTTCTAAAGTAATATTAGAAACGAGAAAAATGAATAAAAAAACAACCATAGAAGTTTTGACACCGGATTTTTTAAGAAAAGGAAAATCTTATAAAGTAGTTGTTGATGCTAATCCTGATGTTTTTAACCATAACATTGAGACTGTTCCTAGTTTGTATAGAAGTGTTAGGCCAGGTTCTAGATATTTTGCGTCAGTTAGTTTATTAAAATCAATTAAGGAAATAAATAAAACAATATTTACTAAATCTGGTATTATGCTGGGTCTTGGAGAGACCAGAGATGAAGTTCTTCAAGTTATGGATGATTTATTATCTGCAAATGTAGATTTTTTAACAATTGGCCAATATCTCCAACCTTCAGTAAAACACTATCCATTAAAACGTTATATTCACCCAGATGAATTTCAAGAATTTAAAGAATTGGCATTATCAAAAGGTTTTTTAATTGTTGCTTCTTCACCTCTTACAAGATCATCTTACCATGCTGACGAAGATTTTTCTGAAATGAAAAAATTGAGAGATAAACAATCTCAATGCCATCCGCTTCAATAAAAAAAGAGATTCCCTGTTCTAAAGAAAATTTAATCAAAATGGTTCTTGATATAGAAAAATATCCAGAATTTATACCATGGTGTCTTAACAGCAAAATCCACAATAAAAATGATAAAGGAGATAAAGTTGAGATTACAGCCGATCTTACTATTGGAAAAAGTTTTTTTAACGAAACATATAATAGTTTCGTTATTTACGATAAATCCTCAGATTCAATACATGTGACTAATATGGGAGGTCCATTGAAACATTTAGAAAACAAGTGGTTTTTTAAGCAAAAAGGAAATAATAGCGAGGTAGATTTTCACATTGATTTTGAGTTAAAAAATAAAATTTTAAATTTATTAATGATTAAGTCTTTTGATATTGGATTAAAAAAAATAGCTAATGCTTTTGAAAAAAGAGCAATAGAGTTATTCAAGAGAACTTAGAATTAATCTTAGAGATTTATTTACTGCGGCTTTTTGAATAAAAGTACGTCCTTTATTTTTAAATAAATATTTCCTAACACTAATTTTATTCCGCTTTTTTATACCAATGTAAACTAAACCCACAGGCTTTTTCTTTGTTCCTCCACCAGGACCTGCTATCCCTGTTATGGAAATAGATATGTTAGTTTTGCTGATTTTATTTAAGTTCATTACCATTGCTAAGCAAACTTGTTCACTAACAGCTCCATATTTCCTTATGATATTTTTTAAAACTTTAAGAACTTTAATTTTAGATTGATTGGAATACGTAACTAAACCAAGTATAAATACTTTAGAAGAACCGACAACAGAAGTAATAGCGCTTGAGAGTAACCCTCCAGTACAAGATTCTGCAATAGAAATTGTTAATTTTTTTTTAGTCAACCTATTAACTATACTTTTACCAAGCACTTTCATTAATTTATCCACCTAAAAAGAAAAATATTATGGTTAAGGAAATAATTGAGTAATTACTTGCAAGAATATCATCAAGCATAATTCCTAAAGCTCCCTTAACGTTATTATCTACGTAGCTAATAGGATAAGGTTTCCATATATCAAATAACCTAAATGCTAAAAAAGCAGCAACGCAATAGTATATCTTAGGAAGAGGGTATAAAGTTTCGTAGATTGGTATAGCCAATAAAGGCAACATTTGACCCACAACTTCATCTATAACAATTTCTTGAGGATCTTCTGTATCAAAGTTTTCAAAGGAATTATTTATTGCCACCAAAGAGTAACAAAAAATTATTAGAGTAAATAAAAGTATAACAGATAAATTAAAAATATTAATTAACAATAAAAATGCTAAGCATGTTATAAAAGAGGCAACCGTTCCAGGTGCATATTTTATTTTTCCAATCATAAAAAATGTTAGAAAAAATAAATTAAATTTCTTAATCATTATTTGTTACCGAAGCTATAACCTCTGACGCTATAGCTTTTTCTTTTCCAATTAAACCAAGTTTTTCTGTTGTCTTGCCTTTGATATTTATTTGATTAGGATTTATTTCACATATCTTGCTTATTACATCTGTCATTTTTTTTGAATATTTTTTTATTTTAGGCTTTTGAGAAATAACATTGATATCAATATTATTTATTGAAAAGTTTTTAAGTTTAATTAGTTTAATTACTTTTTTAAGTAATATTGTAGATCTAACATTTTTATATTTTTCATTTTTATCTGAAAATAATTTTCCAATATCACCCAATCTGCATGCGCCAAGCAAACTATCAATAAGAGCATGAAGTACTGGGTCAGCATCAGAATGACCTTTTAGTTCTAGCGTAGAAGATATTTTTATTCCTCCCAAGTAAAGTTTTTTTCCTTTGATTAATCTGTGAATATCAAAACCAATACCAGAATAGGTTTTTCCTCTTTTTAAAGATTTAAATATATTTAAATCTTCTTTATCAGTTATTTTTAAATTTGTTTTACTGCCACTTATCGTTAATACTTTTTCACCATCTTTAGTAAATAATGCAGAGTCATCATCAAAAGGTATATTTATATTTTTCTTATGTTTTTCATAAATTTCCTTAAAAGTGAAACCTTGGGGAGTTTGAGAAAATCTTAAACTGTTACGTTGAATATTTTTAAAAATCATTTTTTTTTTGACACGCTTTGTCGCGTCATTTATTTTTATTATAGGTACTACAGCATGATTTCTTTTAAGGTTGTTAATTATTTCATTTATAATTTTTTTGGAAGGAAAAGGTCTAGCAGCATCGTGAATTAATACTTTTTTACAATTCATTTTTTTAATCTTTTTTAAGGCTTCAAAGGTAGATTCTTGCCTGGTTTTGCCGCCTACTATCTTTAAAGTGTATTTAAGATTTAATTTATTAAGGTATTTTTTATGCTTTTTATTATAAACGATTACAGTTTTTTTAATTTTACTAAAATTTTGAAATGCATCTAATGAATGCTCCAATAATGTTTTATTATTAACCTTGTTGTAGGGTTTAGGAGTATTGGATTTAAGCCTTTTGCTATCTCCAGCAGCCAATAGTATAAGAAATAAGGTCATTTTTTTAAAATTGCCATATATTTATTTTAAATGTTAACTATTATTTATTAAATGATTCATACCATTAAAAATTATAAATGGGTAATAGCAACATCTTTGATTTGCATAGTATTTGGGCTGTTAACATTTTTTACTTTTATCAATCAAGGATTTATTAAACTAAATGATTTTAACCTACAAATAATACTTGTTGCCGACCTAATTTTGTTGATTTTATTTTTTACGTTAATTATTTATAAAATATATAAGATTTTAAGTGAAAGAAGGAAAGGAAAATTAGGCTCTGAAACAAGCTTAAGATATATACTTTTTTTTTCAACAACCACTCTGTTGCCTTCAATTATAATAGCAATATTTTCTCTTATTTTATTTAATGTAGGTCTACAAAAGTATTTTGATAGTAAAATTAAAACAGTAGTTAGCAATTCTGCAGAAGTAGCAAAAAATTATGTTGATCAGATCAGAAGTTCCATTGAGGCTGATATTTCGTTAATGGTTTTAGATGTTAATAATCAATCAGCCTTGTACTATGAAAAACCTAAACAGTTTTTAAATGTACTTTCGTCTCAAAGATTGTTGAGAAGATTAGATGAAGTTCATTTATTAGATAGTTCTGGCAACATAATTATGTCCAATATTGTGGATATTTCTATGAATTTTGTGCCTCCTCCAGAAGAGGCTTTTATAATGTCATTAGATGGTAGACCGGTAAGAATAGTTGATCCTCGTACTAACAGAACATCGGCTCTAGTTAAACTGAATAATTTTATCGATACATACCTTTATATTGTAAAGTTTATGGATCCTAAAGTGATAAATTATCTTAAACAAACTGGCGAAGCAGTTAGTTTTTATTATAGTGTTCAAGAAAGAAAAACAGGAATAAAAATTACATTTGCAGTTATCTATTTATTAATTGTTTCTCTACTTCTTTTTCTTTCAATTATTCTTTCAATTAATTTTGCCTCAAGATTAACTACACCAATTATAAATTTAATTACTGCTTCAGAAAAAATAAGTTCCGGAGATTTAAATGCTAAGGTGGCACAAATTGAGACAGATAAAGATTTTAAAAAGTTAAATTTAAACTTTAATTCAATGATTGAAAAACTAAGAAAACAACAAGATAAATTACTTTTGTCGGAAAGGCATGCAGCATGGGAAAGCGTTGCAAGAAAGTTGGCACATGAAATAAAAAATCCCCTTACTCCAATCCAACTATCTATTGATAGAATTAAAGAAAAATACCTAAATAAAATAGATGGTGATAAAGATTTTTCAAACTACTTAAATACTATAACAAAGCAAATCAAAGATATTGAATACTTGTTAAACGAATTTTCAGATTTTGCTAGAATGCCAAAACCTATCTTAAAAAAAGTTGATCTAAATAAAATAATTTCTAGATCTGTGAATTTACATGAGATGTCAAACACAGACAAAACTTTTAGATTATCAAAAGGAAAATTATCTAGTGATGTAAGTGGTGATGAAGAACAACTTAACAGAGTTTTCATAAATTTGATTAAAAATTCAATAGAGTCAATTGATGAGAAGAAAAGCAAAAAGGATGATTTTAAAGGAGAAATTAGCATAGATATTAAAGCAGATAGTGACTATATATACGTAACCATTATTGATAATGGAGTGGGTTTCGAGCAAGTTGACAAAACAAAAATGCTTACACCTTATTATACGACAAAAAAAAAAGGTACAGGCTTAGGTCTGGCTATTGTAACTAAAGTAATAAGCGATCATAACGGCACAATTTTATTTAATTCTATTAAAAATGGAGCAAAGGTAGATATTGTATTACCAAAATATTATGGCTAATGAGATCCTAGTTATAGATGATAATTTAGATATAAGAAAATTAATTTCAGTTATTTTAAAAGACCGAGGAATGATAGTCAGAGAAGCAGCTAATTTTGACCAAGCTTTGCTAGAAATTAATAAAAAATTACCTGATGTTGCTGTCATAGATGTTAAATTAGATAAAGGCGATAATGATGGTATCGAGTTGCTGGTTCATATAAAAAAAATCGATGAGGATATTCCCGTTATAATGATATCCGGTCATGCGAATGTTCAAATGGCTGTTGATTCCTTAAAACTTGGGGCATTTGAATTTATACAAAAACCTTTCTCATCCGAAAGATTGTTAAATTTTGTTAATAGAGCTATAGAAAATATAGATCTAAAAAAAGAAAAAAGTGCACTGGAAAATAAGCTTTTTCATTCATATGATATTATAGGAAAAGGTCAAGCAATAGAGAAAATTAGAAATTTAATTACTAAACTTAGCAACACTGAAAGTAGAGTTTTTGTTTCAGGACCAGCAGGATCTGGCAAAGAACTCGTGGCAAGGCAAATTCATAAACAGTCATCAAGGTCAAATAAACCTTTCGTAGTAGTAAATGGAGCACTGTTAGATCCACAAAAATATGAATTAGAACTTTTTGGTTCAGAAAATGCAAACGAAACAATAAATTATGGTTTTTTTGAAAAGGCAAAAGACGGATCTTTATTGATAGATGAAGTGACAGAAATTCCTTTAGAAACACAAGCAAAGATTTTAAGGGTTTTAATTGATCAGAAATTTCGGAGAGTTAATGGATCTAAAGAAATTAATGTTAATGTAAGAATCATAAGTACTTCAAGTAAAAATATTAGAGAAGAGGTCGATAAAGGAAATTTTAGAGAAGATTTGTATCATAGATTAAATGTTGTTCCAATTTTTTTACCATCATTAAAAGATAGAAGCGAAGATATTCCTCTTTTACTAAATTATTTTTCTAAAAAAATTGCTGAATCAAATGGAATTAGTGAAACTAAGTTAGATACTAATTTTGATCTATATTATCAATACGATTGGCCTGGCAATGTTAGAGAATTAAGAAATTTAGTTGAAAGAGTATCAATATTATCACTCAACGAAAATACAAATAATATTAATCAATTGGTACACGATTCTTTGTCACAAAAAAATGTTTCTAAAAACAGCGATTCATATGAAAATGTACTTTCATATCCTTTAAAACAAGCTAGAGAAAAATTTGAAAAAGATTATTTAACTTCACAACTAAAAATACATAAAGGCAATATATCCAAAACTGCAGAATTTATTGGAATGGAGAGATCTGCTCTTCATAGAAAACTTAAAACTTTAGGTATAAAAGGCGTCAATTAAATGAACATAATTATATGTGGAGCTGGGAGAGTCGGCTTTTCAATTTCAAAACAATTGTCAGCTCAAGGTCACTCAATAACAGTAATAGATCAGTCTAGTGAGTTTATAGAAAAAATTAATAACACCCAAGATGTAAAAGGTGTTGTGGGAAGAGCTACTTTCCCTTCTGTTTTAGAAAAAGCTGGAGCAGAAGATGCTGATATGATTATTGCAGTGACTCAAAATGACGAAACAAATATGGTTATTTGCCAAGTAGCTTATTCTATTTTTAAAATAAGCAAAAAAATTGCCAGAATAAGAGGACAAGAATTTTTAGGCAAAAAGTGGGGTAAATTATTCGGAGAATCTAATCTTCCGATTGATGTTATAATTTCTCCTGAATTAGAGGTTGCCAAATCATTACAGAGAAAATTAGATGCACCAGGTGCGTTAGATAGCGTGCCTTTTGTGAATGGAAAAATAAAAGTTTTAGAGATTAACATTGGTAAAAATTGTCCTTTAGTTAATACTGAATTAGGTAAACTTACAGAACAATTTCCAGATTTAAGAGCAAATGTACTCGGAGTAATAAGAGGTGAAAAATTTGTGATACTTAAGAAAAAAGACAAGATGTTAATTAACGATAAAGCATTTGTGGTTATTAATGCTTCGCAAATAAAGGCTACTCTTTCAGCTTTTGGTCATGAGGAGAAAATGGCGAAAAAAATTCTAATTGTCGGAGGAGGAAATATCGGTTTTTATTTGGCAAAGAATTTAGAGACTGATTCTGAGGGAGTTAGAGTAAAAATTATTGAAAAAAATAAAGATAGAGCCGAATTTATTGCAAATGAACTTAATACTACAATTGTAATTAATGGCGATGGATTAGATGAAGATGTTTTGAAGGAGGCTAACATTGAAGAAGCTGAAACGATTTTATCCCTTACCAATGATGATGAAAATAATATTATGGTTTGTGTTCTTGCTGAAAAAAATAATCCCAATAAAAGAACTATTGCCTTGGTAAATAAGCAAAATTATAGTTTATTACAAACTTCCTTAAAAATTGATGACTTGGTAGATCCAAGACTTACTACTGTATCAACAATATTAAAACATGTTCATAAAGGGACTATAGAAACAGTTTATACACTCTTAGATGGTGAATATGAATTTATAGAAGCTGAAGTGTTAGAAACATCAGAACTAATAAGTAAATCTATAAAAGACTCTAATCTTCCCAAAGAAATAAGAATTGGCGCGGTTGTTAGGAATAAAGATGTAATTATACCAAAATCTGATTTTAAATTTGAAAAAAAAGACTTAGTTGTATTTTTAAGTAAGAGAGAACATCTAGAAAAAGTAGAAAGTTTATTTAGAATAAGTTCATTGGTTTAATGAATTATAAAAGTGTACTATTTTTTTTAGGAATTAATTCCTTATTTGTTTCGTTTTTTTCTATTTTAAATATTTTGTATTCGATTTATTTTGATTTTGTTTTAGATCTCAATTCCTATTTAATAACACTTATAACTTCTTTGATAATTGGATCTTCATTTTGGTATGTAGGTCGTAACTCTAGTAAAAATATTACTTTGGTGGATCAAATCACCTTTATCGTATTAAGTTTTTTCCTAATACCTCTATTGTTTAGTATTCCTTATTTTTTTAGCATTTATAATATTAGTTTATTAAATTCTTATTTCGAATCTGTATCAGGATTTACCACTACAGGTTTTACCATTATAGAAAATGTTAAAAATATTGATGAGCCGCTCTTATTATGGAGATCCAGTTCTCAATGGTTAGGGGGGTTGTTTTTTTTATTAGCTACCATTGGAACAATAGGCTCAAAACAAATTAAAATAAAACCAGCTTATTTAATTTCAGGAGGTGCCTCAGGTAGAAATTTTTACAATAATTTTAATTACAATTTTATTAAAATTTTTTTCATTTATTTTTTTTCAACAGTTTTTGTTATTTTTTTATATAGCTTAATTGATGTAAGACTTCTTGATGCCTTTAATCTGGCTTTCACAACTATATCTTCGGGCGGATTTATACCAACGGATAATTTATCTAATATCATAGAAACCAACCTACAGGTTTTTGTTTTATCAATTACTTTATTATTTCCAATATTTAATTTCTTTTTAATACACGATGTTATCACAAGACAATTTTCATTTAGATATCACCAAGAAGACCTACATTTGGCTTCATTAATCATATCACTGGTTTTACTCATTTATTTTTTTGTAATTCCAAATGAAGAATTTGCTAATGTGGTTTTTGCAATTACTTCATCAATTTCTACGTCGGGAATAACAACCTACTCATCAAATGTTGATTTATCTTTATTTTTTATTTTATTAACAATTGTTGGCGGATCTTTGATATCCACATCTTCAGGATTTAAATATACAAGAATTTATATTCTTCTTAAAATTTCTTACCAGGAAATTCACAGACTTGTTAAACCAATTAATGTTATTGATAAAAATTTGTATAATTCAGAAGCTAAGATTGATGATCAGGATGTAAAAATTGCTTTTCTAGTTTTTATTTCTTTTATCATTTCTGTATTTATTTTATCAGGCATATTAACGTTGGATAATTTAACTTTCGAAAATTCTTTTAAATTATCCATACTGACACTTACTAACACAGTAAGTTCGGCATTATATGGCATGGATAGTTTAAGTTTTTTTGATTTAAACAACTTTACAAAGATGTCATTAATCCTTTTTATGATATTGAGTAAAATTGAAATAATTGCAGTGGTATATTTAATTAAAAGGTCTATTTTTAGAGAGTAGTTTATGGCGAATATCTTAATTTTGGGTGCTGGCTCTATGGGAATGACTTTTTCATTTCCTTGTTCAGATAATAATCATGTTGTTTTTATTACAGGAACCCATTTAGAAAATGATTTTATTGATCAAATTAATTCTAAAAAGAAACATCCAGCATTAAATTGCGATGTTCCAAAAAGTGTAAAATTTTCAAAATTTGAAAAATTAGGAGAAGAAATTAATAAAAAAGTCGATCTTGTTGTGGTTGCGGTCATCTCCAAAGGCATCAAGTGGGCCTCGATAGAATTAAGCAAAGTTATGAAAAGTTCTGAAAGATTAAATTTATTAAAGGGATGGTCTCAGGCGATAAGGAGAACTTTAATTCAATAACGATCTATAAACCAAATCCACTAGGAATAATTATATAATGGATTGCTAACACGATACCAACAGAAACACTTAATCCAAAGATCATTTTAACGAAGTCTTTACCGATAAGTGGAAACACGTATTTAAATTTATACTCTTTATTCATCGTAGAAATTGCTAGCTCTCTTCCACATAATAACCCGACAAAAACCCATGTGGTAGACATAGGAAGATCATTCAATTCTCTAAAGTAATAAAGCACTATTGCGTAAATTATATTAATGATAGTTGCTGATCGTGCGTATCTTGTACCTGTTTTATCTAAAACAACTTTCTGTATGGGTCCGCCATGAATGTAAAAAATATAAAAAATAAGAATTGAAAAATAAACAAGAACAATCGCTAATAATGAAGCATCAAGTTGCCTTGGTAAATAAACAGCAATATTTGCAACATCGTGCATTAACCAAGTAGCCCATAAAAAAGCTGCAGTTACCCAAACTGCATTTCGCCAAAAAGCAATTTTCCATTTTGGAAATAGCGATCCAACAAACATAAGCAGCAATAGTGGCGACACCATAACCAACAACACTTTTTATTAGCATTTCTTCTAAAACAACCGTTGAAGCAAACGCAGACAATACTAAAAACGTTGTTGAAACTGGAATTCCAATTCTTGTTAATAATAATAATATTGCAGGAGCCACAGCGTGGTACCATTGAATTTCTTGATAAGGAATTCGTGTTAATCTTCCGTATGAAATATCTCCATCATAAGTCCACCAACCATAACTTACTGTAACGATCATAGCCAAGGATGCTGAACCAGCTAACGTGTACCATTTAAACCATTTTTGTTTAGAAGCAATGAAGGTACCTAAAGTTTGAATAGAATCATTTGCGATTACTGACCAACCTGCTAATGCAAAACCGACAATTGTGTAAAATAATGTTAGTTCCATATAGCCATTTTAGTGATTGTTTTTATATAGGTCTTTGTTCAAAATTAATCTAGCAAAAAATTAAATTATTTTAAGAATCGTTAGAGCGAAACTTCCATCATTAATAATATTTTTAACTTTTGTCTAGTTGTATTGTATAAGTAATTTTGACACATATTAATTATGGAAAATTTAATTGATCAAATTGGATGGCTACAGGATAAAATCTTTTTAAGAGGATTTGTCTTTGGGCTTGTTCATGTCGGTATCATGCTGATAGGTTTTTATACCGGTTGGAGTATTAATCGATTATTAAAGATCGTTTCTAGTGGATTTATTGCAGGTATTGTTGGTGTGGTTATTGCTCATGTAATTGCTGATTATATTGCTGCAACACTCGATCCAGATCTTAGATCAGCAGCTTTAGGTATTGTTATTGGTGGTCTTATACCTTTGATATTTATTCCACTCCTAGAAAAGTATGTAACCAAAAGTGAACATCATATCGCGATTGGTGATCACGAAGATCTTAAAAAAGACTTTGAAAAAAAACATAAATAATTATACAAGTAGCTAGCGAGATCTTAAAATAGACATTTTATTTTTCTATTGCGTCTTTTCAGCAACGGGTTTAAATAAGTTTAAATATTAGCAAAGAGCGCCCTTAGCTCAGTTGGATAGAGCATCGGTTTTCTAAACCGAGGGTCAGAGGTTCGAATCCTCTAGGGCGCGCCAATAATTTAAGTAATTTTAAGATTATAGTTAATTTATCTTTTT
>JYMV01047148.1_pt1 | contig 16206 bp, 10 predicted proteins | sample 338911 | NCBI WGS metagenome assembly JYMV01 (sample SAMN03354496, study PRJNA234377) | hydrothermal vent metagenome | biome: Deep sea; feature: Hydrothermal plumes at the Eastern Lau Spreading Center, Western Pacific Ocean; material: Seawater | place: Tonga | collected 2009 | depth 2000 m m
TGGCTGTGTCACCTTCCCAGCGAACAACTTCGCGAGTGTTGATGTCTTTCCACTGCATCGATTGACGACCTAGTACAGCACTTGCTGTTGAGACTAGGAGAAGGGTTGGGATGATGAATGAAATTAATCGCATAGTTTTCTGACAATATCCAAAGCCTCTTCGATTTGTATCTTACTAACACCAAGGTGTGTCACAAAACGAATACGCTGCGGATCAAGGGCTTCTGCTAATACGCCCTCATTCCACAATTGTCGGCAAAAGGAGGGCCCATCTCCAATTTGAGGGTCCAGATCAAAGAAAATAAGGTTCGTTTCAGTATTTTCAATACTACAAGTGATGCCATCAATGTCGTCAAGACCCTCTGCCAAGAGTTTTGCATGTTGGTGATCTTCTTGGAGGCGATTCAGATGATAGTCAAGTGCATAGTTTGCAGCACCTGCAAGGATGCCTGTTTGCCGCATTGTTCCACCAAATTGCTTTCGAAAGCGGTGCACTTGGAAGATTGTTTTGTTGCTTCCAACGACGATCGAACCCACTGGACAGCCCAGTCCCTTGGAAAAGCATGCCGAGACAGTGTCAAATGGTTCTGCCCACGTTGCTGCGTCAATGCCCGTTGCTACAAAAATGCGTGCACCATCGAGATGTGCCAAGAGCCCAAGTTCCTTGGCCGCGTTACAAACTGAAATAAGTTGTTCAAGTGGCCAAATAGAACCACCACCGCGGTTGTGTGTATTTTCAAGCGAGACGAGTTTAGAGTGACCGAAATGCGCGTCCTCATCTCGAAAGAGAGATCGAACATCGTCACTCGTAAAGAAACCCCTCTCACCAGCTGCAGTTGCAAAACTACATCCACTCAATGCTGCAGCACCTCCTGCTTCGTAGCGGACGATGTGACTTTCCTGATGAATGATGATCTCATCACCCGGTTGCGTTTGAGCGCGGATTGCAAGTTGATTTGCCATCGTGCCAGATGGAACGAAGCAGGCGGCCTCTTTGCCAAAAAACGCCGCGCATCTTTCTTGTAGTGCATTGACAGTTGGATCATCTCCCCAGACATCATCACCAACCGGTGACGTAATCATTGCCTGCAACATTTCTTCCGTCGGTTTTGTGACAGTGTCGCTTCGTAGGTCGATAGTCATCCCGATATTGTAACAGGGCAGTAATTGTGTTAATAAACGTATCTAGTCCAGTGCTCGGTACTGAATAAGTGCAGTGGCGCAGTCCGACTCAATCCGCGTGCGTCGTCCCAGACAATGTCGCCGAACCGGTATCAGGTTGGGTATCTTTACACAGATAGTTTTGCGGCGCAACCCCCACGGCCAGCTTCGATCGATGTGCGAGCAAGTTTTCTCAGTCGCTGAACGCGGCAGAGAACATCTGACATGGACATGTTGAGGGCAACGTGGATTTCCCAAGCAGAGAGTCGCTCAGCAAAATGCAATGCGAGTATCTGACGATCTGTCCACGATAAACTTGAGAAAAACGTTCCAAGGCGATCGGGCTGTTGATCTTTTTGGAGACGAAGCGACGGTTCGTTGGACTTTTTATTGATTGATTGTGGGCCTATTCGGCCAAGGGGAGCTGTGTCGGCGATCATGGGCGACTTCCTGTCTGGTTAGGAATGAGCACTCCGCTCATTCACCTAGATAATCCATGTATCTCCTTCTGCGCTCAAAAAAATAAAATTCAAATCAATGAAAATATCTCCCTACAACTGGATTATCTGGAAGTGACTTGCATGTCACCAAACATAAACTCCTCTCTCTTTTCTCTTTTTCTTCCTTCTCTCCACCGCGAGCCTCCCCGAATGGGGAGGCTCGCGGCGTTTTTAGACCAAAGATGAAGGATCACCTGATCCCATATGCTTGAAAGAGGTTATGGGGTGCCAAAGAACCAGATACCGCAATGGTATCCATCATCGTCGGGAGTTGAACTGGCCCAAGCAACCATGACGGGCTGGTTCACCGATCTGCCTTCTGGTAAATATCGAGTAATTAATCCCGTCATACCCTCTTGAAGCGGGAATTGAGAGATAATTCGCAACCCACCACCACTCCGATCAACAACTGTATAACGAAGAGGTGTACTAAAATCGTGGCTCCACCGAAGCACAGCCTCGCCATCGTAGGTCGATCGCAATTTGCCTTCTCGTTTATCAGTTGTCGGGGAATTCGTCCTGCCTATCGTGTTATCGTTGATCATCCTGCATTATTCGACCGTAATGGAACATGCCTAAACCCCTGTTATACAAAGATTTACTAGATGATCGGATTATTCCGATTGCTTGCTTCTGTCCAACGCTCGAACTTGCTCTTCTGCGTGAAAAGAACTCCTAACGAGTGGTCCTGACTCCACAACCCTAAATCCCAAATCTAGACCCATGCGCTTATATTCAACAAATTTGTCAGGATGAACCCATCGATCAACGGGCAAGTGGTTTCTTGTGGGTTGTAAATATTGCCCAATCGTGATTATTTCAGTTACAGCCCTCTTTTGGACATCCTCAAGTAGGGCGAAAACCTCATCATCAGTTTCACCAATCCCAACCATGATGCCGGTCTTGCTCACGAGCCCAGAATCGCGAATCTGTATGAGAACATCCATCGATCGCTCGTATTTTGCTTGAGGACGGACTGTGCCGTGCATTCTTGGCACTGTTTCAAGGTTATGGGCGAGTATTTCAGGTTGGGCATCAATGACAGTTTGCAGTGCCATCCGATCACCACCAAAATCACCCACCAATACCTCAACAGAGGTCTCAGGCGCTTGTCGATGCGTTTCTTCTATTGTTTTTGCCCAAATTTCTGCGCCCCCATCATGCAAATCATCTCGATCCACGCACGTGATAACGATGTGCCGTAATCCCATAAGAGCGACGGACTTGCCAACATTCTCTGGTTCGTCGTAATTAGGTGGTTCTGGCTTTCCTGTCCGAACATTGCAGAACCCGCAAGAACGAGTGCATACGTCGCCAAGGATCATGATTGTCGCTGTACCTCTTGACCAACAATCACCAATATTTGGACAAGATGCTTCTTGGCAAACAGTTGAAAGTCCATGCTCAGCCATAATTTGACGCACGGCTTCGTACCCAATACCACTAGGAATTTGTGATCGAATCCAAGAGGGCTTCCTTGGCTGCGTAAGCTGGTGTACTGACGAATTATTTAGAACCTGCTCGCTGAGATCAAAAATTGACGAACCGCTTGTACTTCTTGCCGTATCACCACCTAGCGGGCGGGGGTGTCGGGGTTCTCGGGCTTGTAATGCGTCTTCGTTTTGAGTTGAAAACTGAGTTTGAGAGTGAGAAGTGGACATGAAAAGACATTCTACCAATGTTGTACAAGTTTCATTTGTACTGCCTTCTCTAGTCGATAAAGTCCGATACCATCTGCGATATTGATGGCGTAGTGGCAGTATGCCCACTTGGACGACGAAAAATACCCCCTCCCTATTTGGGACAGAATGGCTGGAAGAACATGCGACAAAGAGTGATTGCAAAAACCCTCATAACCACTACATCAATGCTGATTTGGACTTGGATGATGTCCGGATGCAATGCAAATGCGTGGATGGGCGAGCCCTCCTCCGTTGGGTATTACAAACCAACACCAACAACTATACCCATTCTTGATCGAATTGACATCATTGAAGAACCGCAACAAAGAGGGTCAATTTCGAAGGTGACACCTGCTGATTTAATGCCAGCAGATTTGACCTATCGCATTGCTCCGGGCGATGTCGTCACTGCAGACATTTATGGTTTGTACAACTCGCAACAAATTCACCCAGTAACAAGACGAGTTGACCAAAGTGGGTATTTCCGAGTTCCCGAAGTTGGCGATGTTTTAGCAGCAGGACTGACGCAACAAGAATTCCAAGATCGCCTCGTTGCAGAATATGGAAAAGTGTTGATGACACATCCAAGTGTACAGGTAAGCATGTCTGATTCCACGGCGTTTACGTACACGATGTACGGAGAGTTGCAACGGTGGGGCGTTTTTAACCTGATGGATCCTAACCTTAGACTTGTTGATGCACTTGCACTTGCAGGTGGTGTTCCACAAACTACAAAGAAGATATATGTCATCCGTCAACTGCCAGTAAGCAATGATGTCATCCCATCGTGGGACAGAGATCGCACGCATACTGGTACAAAGTTAGATGAAACACAAAGTACAAACAATTATGTTCTGCCATCGGCAAACACTGCCCCTGATACAACATCTACGAACATCAGCATCGAGGACCTCATCAACCAACTTGATATTGGCGATACTGCTCCGAAACAAAATACAGTTCCCCAAGAGCCTACTGAAGACAATGTAGATTCTGTCGAAGTCGAGTTACCTGAAACGCCTGCTATCTCTCCTGGGATTCTACAAGCTGATCCCAATGAACTCATCGACATCGATGACCTTGTTCCAGTAAGAGCAACAACCAAGCCCCCGGTTGATATCGATCATTTGATGGATCCTAGTTCTGGTATCCCCGAAGTTGCACCAGCATTTATTTATGTACCCGAACGCGACGAATGGATTGCAGTTGATGCAGGAGCAAGTAAAGGCAACAAAAACGGAGAACAACAGGTTGACAAGCAAGAAGAAAAAATCCCTGATGTCATGCTTGAACGAATCATTGAAATTCCATGGGAGCGATTGAAGCATGGAGATAGTTCATATAACATTGTTATCCGTCCAAATGACCGTATCTATGTTGCTGCTTCACCATTGGGTAATGTGTATCTTCGCGGTGAGGTAGCAAGACCTGGCGTCTTCCAACTTCCAGCAACCGGTGGTTTAACGCTCGCACGTATGATTGCTGCAGCGGGGGGACTCGGACCAACAGCTAAACCCGAAAAAGTAAGTTTAACAAGGCGTATCGGGACGAATCTTGAAGCTACGGTTACGCTTAATCTTGCAGCGATCATGCAAAAGACTGAACCAGATATTTTTCTCAGAGCAGACGACCTCATCAGTGTTGGAACCGATTGGGGATCAACACCAATGGCAATCATCCGAAATGGTTTTAGGGCTTCCTACGGCTTTGGCTTTTTGTTGGATCGTAATTTTGGTAATGATGTATTCGGTGCTCCACCAAGATCAACTTTGAACTAATGTCTCTTGAGATCGCGACAAGGTTTGATAACAGAACTCAGAGCATGTATTTCTCTTTCACATTCCAACTACAGATGAAGTATTCGACAGTAATAGACGATCTACGAACGTTATGAAAAATGTACAATCAAATACAACTGTATATGCCCCGACCTCACAACAACTTTTGTTGTGGAGCGGGTTACTTGGGATAGCATTTGTTTGGATTTTTTGGGATTTTATGCAAAGGCAAGTTCTATTTGCAATCAAACAACAGGCTGATTGGGGGCACACACTTGTCATCCCATTCATCGCAGGTTACTTCGTTTGGCTTTGTCGTGATCGACTGCTTACACAACCTTTCGAACGGTCTTGGCTTGGGATTTGTGTACTACTTCTTGGTTTAGGATGGTATATGCTCTGTTCCCTCGGTCCCATGGCATTGCAACATCATAATCTCATGGGATTTGGTGTTGGGACATCACTTGTTGGTATCGTGCTATTTCTTTTTGGCTGGAAATCAATGAAATTTCTTTGGTTTCCCCTTCTATATCTTATTGTCTTTGGGCAAACAGTTTCTGACAGATTGATGGAAGTCATCACCTTCAAACTTCAAGATATTGCATCGATTGGTTCTTATTTTGGATTAACTTCCCTTGGTCTTGACGTGACTCGTGCTGGAAATACGATTGAGATTCTGTACAACGGAAAGCAATATCCCTTGAACATTGCAGAGGCATGTTCAGGTATGAGGATGCTGATGGCATTCTTTGCGCTTGGCGTTGCGATGGCATATACCGGACTGAGTCACGTTTGGCAAAGAGCCATTTTAGTATTGCTTGCAGTTCCAACCGCGGTTTTTGTTAACATTCTTCGGGTGATGACGTTGGGCTTACTGAGCATCGCAGACAAAGGTTTTGTGACAGGTGATTTTCATACTTTTATCGGGACACTTTGGTTGGTTCCAGCATTTCTCATATATTTAGGTATTGTGTGGTTACTAAAGAATATCATTATTGAAGAAGAAGTTGATGAAAAAGAAGAGATAGGGAAAAAACAACCAATTCGTTTCACGAAGTCAACAACAGTAGGGTTTGTGGTCATCATTGGCTTGCTCTCAATTGCTGCTGTTGGTTTTCAACTAGGTGTTCAACAATTGAATATCTATCTTCACAAAGAGGCTGTCTATCCAAGACGGGATTTGGCAGTAATTCCAACACATGCAGGGAAGTGGCGGTCAATTGGTGAAGATAGACGGATGGACAAAGCTGGGGTTGAAGCACTTGGGACAGAAATATATTTAAGTAGAACGTATGACGATCAACTGAGTTCAACTCCTGCAGTGCAATTACACATTGCGTATTACACAGGACAAATCGATGCGGTTCCCCATGTTCCAGACCGCTGCATGGGTGCTGTAGGATTCGTGCCACTTACAGCAGAACCGATTAACGTACCGTTCGATATCGGAGCATCTTCGTGGAAAACAGATCCAGAGTATGCACTTGAAGAAACACCCTATCCCTTTGTTACAAAGAAAAACAGAGTGACAGGGGAAGAAGAGATCGTTCACATGCCGTTGGGAGAATTCGAAATTCGTACTACCCAGTTTTCTCATCCTCAACTAGGGGATGACCACGTCTTTGCAGGTTACTTTTTTGTTGCAAATGGAAAAACAACAGCATATCCAGAACGAATACGTTTATTAGCCTTCGACCCATCTTCCAAGTACGCATACTATTGCAAAATACAATTTACAATTCGGGGAAGTAAAAATTTTACGATAGTTGATTTTCAAAAAATTGTCTCAGAACTTTCAAGCGAATTGATGCCAGATATTATGGCATGTCTACCGGACTGGCCTGAAGTTACAGAACAATATAATAATACTAATAATGAATGAACAAAAGATACAATGAGGAGTATCCATACAAATGGTTAAGAAGAAATCAAATCTGAAATCAAAAAAGAAAGCGCAAGCAAACAAAAAACTCATTGCCATAGTGGTTGTTGCAGTTGTTGCAACAGTAGGCTTAGTAGGTGGATTTTGGTTTTTAAACATGTACCAAAGTGCAGAGCGTAACATCACTGCTGGTGATGCGCATGTGGCAGAAAAAGACTATAAAAAAGCACGAAAAATGTATGGGCGTGCTGTGCGAAAGGAACCAGCAGATCCCCTGTTTATTAAAAAGTTGCAGGACGCAACATTAGCAATCGTTCCAGTGACACCTCTTGAAGCTCGAACCCTTTACAATGATTACCTTGGCACTCTTGTTCATGATGCAAAATACAACCCACTTGATGCCGAAACGCAATACAAGTATATTTATGAACTGTACAACGCGGCTCGTCTAACAGGCAGTGACCTTTACTGGCAACAATTGCAGAACGCATCAAACACCGTTCTTGAGAGGCTTCCGCTTGACGATTCGAGACGCTATGAAGCAAATATTTACCTAGGTCTATCGCATTTGCATCTCGAAGATAATTCGATGACCGACAAATTTGATGATGACGGTAATATTAGGTTCCCTGGTGAATTAGATTTGTTTGAAGCACTTGAGCATGATCCAGGCAATGCGTTGGCATGGACCGCGCTTGCGCATGGAAGGATGGCTGTTTATTATCGTCTCGCAAAAGATGGTCGTATTGCACAAGCCAAAAAGAATCGCGAACTAGCAGACAAAACAATGCAAAATGCTCACGACGCTGCAGGGGGCTCAATAGAGATGTCGATTGTCCTTGCTCGGGAAGCATTGTTGAGAAGAAACGAAATTATCACGTCAAATCAATTCAAGCGGGGCTCCTTTTCAGATGCAGAAGTAGATGAAGCCATAGCGGTTGCATCGAAAGCAATCGAGATGCTTATTTCTATCTTTGATCCTGCACTACATCAGTTTCAGACTCTTGAATTGATCGACCTTATTAGTCGAAGCAGTAGAAGCCGCACAGGAGGAAGAGAACTTGCAGTTGGTGTTCTGAACGAATATCTTGACATGTTCGATGATGATACTCGCATGCGATTTCTGCTTGCTACTGTGCTCTTCAAACTATCACGACTTGATGAAGCAAAGATTGAGGCAATAAAAGTACTCAATGCACCTCAAGCCACGGTGAGTATTCAAGCAATTGCACAATTTGCGATAAGTCCTCAAACAGCAAGCATTCTCTTAAAGATTGCTCGTGACAAAATTCGCGAGACTGAAGATGAAGAAGAAATTGAAGCATTGATTTTGGAAGCAAAGATGTATCGTGAAAAAATATTAGATTTTGTTTCTGGTGATCTCGAACATCCTTTGATACTTGAGGCTGATGGTGATCTTGCGCTGGTGCAGAATAATTTCTTGGAGGCTGCCGAAAAATACGAGAAGTTGATATCTCGACACCCACATCCAGAAACAGCTGGTGATATTTATAGGAAGTCGGGGTATTGCCTCTTAGAAACTGGTTCAACTGGTCTAGCCCAAGAGCGCTTGTCACAAGCGCTTGCCATCGACCCGACTATACTTCACAATTACATTTTGAAGGCAAGGATAGAAATAGCGCTTTCAATGTACGACGATGCGTTTAACACTTTATCGCAACTGTCCCCAAGTATTATAGAGAGCAGTTCAGAAATTAAATCGTTGTTGGATGAGATTTTATATGCAAGGTCAGACGAAAATGCTTCGTTTAATGACCCGTTCATAGCAATCATGAAATCAGCAGATGCATTGTTTTCTTCTGGAGATTTTGAGGGAGCAATTGCAACATTGAAAGACGCAATGGAGACAGCAGTTGAGCCCGATTGGCGTATCTATAGGCTCTTAGCAGTTGTATATTACGAAAATGGAGAAACAGAACAGTCAATTGAATGGATTGATAAAGGCATCGCCCTCGAGCCAGATAATCAACAATTAAAAACATATAAAATTGCATTTCAATCTGAAGATCGAGTCGCTGCGATTATCGCAATTAATGAAGAAAGCGATGCATCAGATTCTGAAAAAGCAATCAAAACCAGTGTTCAGCTCTATGTTCAAGCAAGGAATTCAACAGTTGAAGCGGCACGTTGGAAAAAGATTGGGAATAATAAAAAGGCAAATTCTGCGCAAGAACTTGCTGATAGTGCTATTGCCCAATACCGCAAATTTTTTGCGATTGCTGAAGATTTAGGTTCTGATCTTTCTGACCTATTGCTGCTTCAGTTTAAAAATTCCATCATAGACGACTTGGAAAAAGCGATAGAAGTTCTATCAAAACTGAAATTAGAAGAAGTAGATGAATCAATAATTGATGATTGTGAAGTCCAATTACTTATCGCTAAAGCAATCAAAGAGAAAGATAATCTTCAAGTTGATTCCATAAACTCTGCAATAGAGAGCGCATACAAACTGGCATTAGCGTCAACAATAAAGCGACCATTTTCTGCTCTAGGATGGAAGAATCTCGGATTAGTACACGAGTTCAACCGAAATAGTGCGGAGGCTCTTCTTGCTTATGAAGAAGCTTACAATAGAGCACCTGATAACAACGCCTACGCACTCAAGTACCTTGGAGCTCTGCAAATGACAGACTCCGATCCACAAAGAATTATGCGTGTTGTTCGCGACGCAAGAAAATCATTTCCATACAATTCTTTATTGCTTGAGCAATGGCTCTTGCTAGAGAATAGATTTGGTGATGTTGCAGAGGTCGTTAGGTATCGCACTAAACAATTAGCAACAAATCAGAAAGACCGTAACAATGCGTTGCAACTTGCTTTATTACTTGTGAATACAGAGCCCGAACGCGAATTAATCCTCGATGAGAATGGTAGTGAATTGATTTCGCCCAAAGCGTGGGTAAGAATGAACAGGAAACAGCAAGCCAAACATCTTGAATCATTGAGAAAGTCGTGGGAAAAAATTGTTCAGGGAATCATAGAACTAGTTACAAAGGAATCAGATCCAGATTTACGATCTGCAATTACGCACGCATCTATCTGGCGAGATCGTGGTCAACTTGATGCTTCCTCAGCAATTCTTGACAAGTACATAAGTGAGCAGGTAGGTCAGGAGGGTTATACAATAGCAGTGATTGCTGCAGCAAATTTCTTGCAGAATGCTTCTCGTTTTGAACAAGCCAAGACGCTCCTTGAATCAGCAATGGATGTACAGAGCGAAAAGAAGGAAATTAGTGCGGCGCTTGGATCACTCCTTCTACTCAACCGGACGGATTTTCCACGAGCAGCACAAGAGTTAGGTATTGCTGCACGAGCAACAGAGAACCCTATTACGTATGCTAATTGGATTCAAGCCCTCGCTCTCTCTGGAGATTTTGACGGAGCAGAGTTGGCAATTGGAGGCTTCAAGGGCACAAAGATTGACTACACCAAAACGATGTTGCAGGCCTTAATACATCGACGCAAAAGCAGTATTCTACTTGCCCAAGGTAAAACGGTAGAAGCAAGGGATGAAATCGAAAGATATAGAATGATGTTGAATAGTGCAATTTCTCTTGACAAAAAGAATCCCGTACCATATTTACAACTTTGTCGATCGCTCATCAGTGAATTTTCGATTACGCAAAATAAGGAACTTCTCAGTGAAGCACTAGAGGTTTCTGACAAAGGTTCTGAATTCAATGAATCATTTGAAGAATTTGCAACCTTACGAACAGATATTTTGCAATTAGATGGACAACTCCGCCGAGCAATTGAAAGTCTTGATGTATATCTAGTAAAAAAACCGAAGTCCGACAAAGTAAGGCAAAAGTTGATCGATGCACATCTAGACTTTGACGATCTTGATAAAGCCGTCGCAGTGGCTGTTGCGGGTGTAGCGGTTAATCCAGCATCTGCAACGTGGCACAAAAGATTAGGTGACTTGCATTTAAGAGCAACAGATAACCGAGCATTAGCAACACAATCTTATCTAAATGCGATTGCACTTGAACCAACTCCAGATCTTGTTTTTACTATTGACACAACAACAAGAACGGACCAATCACTTCCGTATCGAAATTTATTGCGTATGACGCGTGGGCCAGTGTCAAACCAACACCCAATTGTCAAAGCAATCGAGGCAAAAGCACTTCGTGGGTTGGGTCAGAAACGTGATGCTGATATTGCTATGAGATCTTCGTGGGAAAGTTATCAAAAATCAATCGAAAATGGTTGGGATGCACCCACATCGATATCGCGTTGGTTTGCAAATCTAGCAACCCTGTATGGCGAAGATGTTGAGGCAGGGGAGCAGTTTGCACTGCAATTGATAGGTTCGAATCCCACGCCGGAGGAACATGTTGGGCTGGCTGACTACTGGTGGGAATTAAGTCATGAGAATATCAAAAAGTCCCTGACCTATCTCAATCAAGTGATTGACGATGCAGATGTTAAGGGAAATGCTCGAATAAGTGCGCTCATGAATAAGGGTGGGTATCTGGTCGAGGTTAGGCGATACGTTGAAGGCGAGGCAGTATTCAGGTTGTTGAATGAAGAAAACCCAAACTCGCCCCTCATTATGAACAACCTTGCATATGTCGTTGGTGTCTACCTTAACAATCCCCAAGAAGGACTTGCTCTGTCAATGCAAGCAGCAGAAATCGTACCAAACCATCCATCTATCATTGATACAGTTTCAAAATTACATGAGTTGTTAGGTGATGACGTAAAAGCTGCACAGACACTAGAGTTTCTTCTTCAAATTGATCCTGTGAATGCAGATGCTATGGCAAGGTTGTCTCTGATTTTAGCGAACAGTTTGAATCAACCCGAGCGAGCGTTACTTTTGGCACAAAGAGCACGTAGCCAACAACCTCGTTCACCAGCAGCACTCGATGCTCTGGGATGGAGTTATATCCAAAATGGACAACTCGCTAAGGGTGAGCGATTTTTGCAGCGTTCAATTGCAAATGGAGAAAACGCATTAGCGTATCTGCATATGGCGCAGTTAGTTATAAAAAGAGAAGAGTATGAAGAGGCATTAGGTCATCTGAGGGTTGCTCAAGAACTAGCAAGTGACCAAGGTACTTTAGACAGGATTCATGACCTAAAGGACGATATTCGAAAGACGCAAGCCACTGTAGGCGACTAAATTGTAAAAGGTACATCATAAAATGGCAGCACCACAAACCAACAGAGTCATGGCTACACCAAATAGACCAATGCCCAAAGGACGCGCTATCGATCCAATCCGTGTTCTTCGCCGGTACTGGAAGGGTATTCCTGTATTTGCTGTGATAGGTGGCGTGATCGGGTTTGGTGCATATTTCATTTTTGCTAGGTTATATCCACTCTACACAGGCGAATTGTTATTTGAGGTTCGTCCGGGAGTCTCAAATGCAACAGATGTTGGTACTTCAGATACTACTAATGATAAAGTAGTTGAACGAGTTCAGAAAACGCAAATAGTTCTCATCAGAAACCGTGTGGTTTTAACTGAAGCAGTGACCGATCGGACAATGTTACAGACGACATGGCTTAAACATTTTATTGATCCAGTGTCAGGTACTCTTCTCGTTGATGATGCGGTTGATGAATTAGAAGAGGATATTAGAACACCCATCAGAGCGAACACAAACCTGTACGGAATTAGTTGGTCCGGACATATTGCTTCAGATGTGCCAATTCTTCTGGATGCTGTTGCAACATCGTATATGGCAATGGTTAATGAACAAGATAACAAAATTTTTCGAAGCAACGAAAGGCTTTTTGATGAGGAAGGTGAAAACATCAAGCTGACCCTGCAGGACTTAAATGATGAATTGCAGTCATTCATTAGGATGAAGGGTATTACGACATTAGATGACACGCGGTTCTCACAGGACATGGTTGAAATTCAACAGTTAACGTCAACCCTAACTACAACGCGAACTACTCTCAGTACGACAGTACAGATTTATTTACAAATCGCAGCAAAACTCGATGGTACGCTTGAGCCAACAATGGAAGACAGGCTTGAAGCTGAACGCGATCCTATTCTTGCACGCCAAGTACAAACTCTCGAAGCTTTAAAGGGCAACTTGCGAGCACTTCGTGAACGTCTAGCTACCTCGCATCCCCAAGTGCAAGATGCAGAAATTTCTGTGCGTGCAATCGAAGATCAAATTGAATCAACAATGGATGTGATTATTCGACGTAACTTGAATGCTCATTTAAAAGTACTATCAGACTCTCGTCAGCAGTTGGTTGCTCTCCTTGAAGAGACTGAAATGGAAATCGAAATGAAAGATGCGGGCTTACGCGAACTCGCCGCTGATCAGTCTCAATTTGAACACATGATATCCAAAAGAAAACAACTAGAAGCACAACAAGATGATAATTTACGACTTGTTGCAAGTTTGAGACTCATGAAACTGCGTGCTGATGCTGGTCGTGTAAGACAAGCAACTCTAGCACTCGAGCCAAGAATAAAATCGTTCCCAAGACTTGAAATTATGATTCCTACGGGAATGTTTTTATGTTGTGTAGCGTATGTTGGGATAATTTTCCTTCGAGAAGTAACAGACCAGAAGATACGTAGTGCGAGTGATGTGATGATCATTCCTGGCGCGAAAGTTGCAGGAGTATTACCAGATATTGAAGAGGACCCAGAAGAATTAGAAACACCATCACTTGCAGTATTACACAGCAGCGAAGGTGTTTTTGCAGAGTCCTGCCGACAAGCGTGGGTGGGTATTGATCGATCGCTGCAACGATCATCTCACCAAACATTGCTTATGCTTGCTGCTGCTCCCGAAGCAGGCACCACAACCGTCATCGGGAATCTTGCAATCTCCGCTGCTGCCGCTGGGCTGCGAGTCGTCGTAGTTGATTGCAATTTTAGACGACCCGCTGCTGCTTCAATGTTTGAGTTAGATGATGCTTCCCCAGGTGTCGCCGATCTACTCACAGGTAGTGTAGAAATTGAAACTGTTACACAAAAATCAGATTCGGGTATTTCGGTCATCTCTGCGGGCACGCCTGCAAACAGATTGTTCCAACGGCTCGGCAGCGAACGAATGAAGAGTGTTCTTGCACAACTTCGGTCTACATTTGATCTGGTTATCATCGATGCTCCTCCATCCATTGTTGCAGGGGATGCAATTTTGCTCGCTAATTTGGTGGACGCGATAACCCTTGTTGTAAAAAGTGACCGTGACGAGAGAGGGTTGATTGCACGTGTATTGCGAGAACTTGCTGATAGTCGCGGTGAGATGCTTGGAATCACGCTCAACGCAGCCAAGGGAACAACAGGTGGTTATTTCCGCAAGAACTATCTAGCAATGGTGAACTATGCTGAGGATGTTGAAGGCGATGAGGACGAATGACCCTCGATCAACCTTACAGTGATGAAAGTAATACGGATAAGCAACAACGTTCAGTACTCGTAACTGGTGGCGCGGGCTTTATTGGCTCGCATCTCGTCGATAGACTTCTTGCTCAAGGCGATTCCGTGACTGTCATCGACGACATGTCTACAGGCTTGAGAACGAACTTACCTGAAGAGCACGAGTTACTGAACGTTATTACAGGAACTGTAAGTGAATCACTAGGATCTATAGACATTGATGTTGACGTTATTTTTCACCTTGCAGCCGCTGTAGGTGTAAAGTTGGTTGTCGATGAGCCAATCAGAACAATAGAAACCAATGTGTTAGAAACATCTGAAATTCTACGATTTGCTTCATTGCATAACACACCGATCTTACTTACGTCAACGAGTGAGGTATACGGAAAGTCAACCGCAATTCCGATGCAAGAAGAGGGCGATCTTGTATTCGGAGCCACCACTAAATCTAGATGGTCATACGGTTGTTCAAAGGCTCTCGACGAGCATCTTGCAATGGCATGGTTTAATAGAGAGGGAGTACCAGTACGAATCCCAAGACTCTTTAATACGATCGGACCAAGACAAAGGGGTGGTCTTGGTATGGTTGTTCCTCGTTTTGTCAAAGCAGCAATGAACAATCAACCCTTGGTTGTGTATGGAGATGGGCTGCAAACGAGGTGTTTTTGTGATGTTCGAGATACCGTGCCGATGCTTCTTGATTTGATGGGAACAAATAAATCCATTGGTTTGGTAGTTAATGTAGGGAGTAATGAACCAATTACTATTATGTCTAAAGAGTAAATCTACAATCGAGTGCATTTCGATGGATGACGCCTATGGAGAAGGATTTGAAGATTTACAAGTTAGGCAGCCGGATCTTGAGAGAATTATTTCGTTGATTGGCAATAGAACAAGAATACCGTTACAAGACACAATCCTTTCGATTGCCGAGTCTCGTTCGATTGATATTGAGAAATGATGATGCAATCAATGACCATGTTCGCTTTGAGTGAAACCGAGGTTCTTTCTCCGAGTTCCTTGTTGAAGTCGTACTTTCCAATATTTCTTGTTTCGTTTGCTGTTGCAGTTGTGCTCACACCAATCATCAGGTGGGCAGCACGAGAAACTGGCATTGTTGATCACCCAGATGAAGCGAGAAAACTCCATGTAAAACCTATTGCCTATCTCGGAGGATTTGTGATTTTGTTTGCGACTCTTGTGGGAATTGGTCTTAGTTTTACAGGTATTGTAGATCTTCCGACAGTGATGCGTCAAGTTCCGTATGTCATTGTCATTGGCATGATTGCTGTTGCATTTACTGGTTTCATCGATGATGTGTGGGGATCATATTCTTGGCACAAGACAGCAGGTCAACTTATTGCAGCTGCAGCAATGGCTCAGCAGGGAATTGGAACATCAGTTGCTAAAGGCTTTTTAAAGGGCGTTGGAATTCCAGAAAAGATCTTGGTGTATGAGATATTATCCCCATCATTTTTCTTTTCAGCCTCAATTACACCTCCATATATTATTGGAGTCATTATTATTGCAATGTTCATCCTTGGAGCATGCAACGCGGCTAACCTTATTGATGGACTCGATGGGCTTCTATCTGGAGTCGTTGCTATTACGGCGATTGGGATATTGGCGATTTCCATTTTTGCTGTAGTAGCACTTACTCCGGAACAAAAAGCAGTAAACTTTCTAGGCGAAGGAATTACATACTTGGGTGCGAATATTGTGCTATGTATGGCTGTCTTAGGAGCAGTACTGGGATTTCTTATTTATAACTTTAATCCTGCTTCCATCTTTCTTGGCGATACAGGAAGTTTGCTTC
>JYMV01044436.1_pt1 | contig 16203 bp, 16 predicted proteins | sample 338911 | NCBI WGS metagenome assembly JYMV01 (sample SAMN03354496, study PRJNA234377) | hydrothermal vent metagenome | biome: Deep sea; feature: Hydrothermal plumes at the Eastern Lau Spreading Center, Western Pacific Ocean; material: Seawater | place: Tonga | collected 2009 | depth 2000 m m
TCTGTTGAACATCGCGTTTGTGAATACGGATGCTTCCGCCCCCAATTTCGTATCCATTGGTCCGGTCACGCGGCCATCGCTGAAGATCCTGCGGGAAGCTGACACCATCGTGCAAGAAGAGGTGAAACCAGCCGGCTTGGGACGCAAGGTATGGCAAGCGTTCGCAGTGCTGATTCCGGTGAGAACGGTGGGCATTCGAGGCGATAAACGCTCGTACGAACATGTGGTGGCGGTTCGCGCCGTACAAAGCGATGATGGCATGACCGCAGATTGGGTCCGGCTCCCACACGACCTACTCGGACGCATTGCTCATCGCATTACCAACGAGGTCAAAGGCGTCAACCGCGTAGTGTATGATTTGAGCACGAAGCCACCAGGAACCATCGAGTGGGAATAGAATTATGATTCGCATTCAAAAAGTCATCGCCGACGCTGGAATCAGTTCTCGCCGGGCGGCAGAACGCCTTTTGCTCCAAGGCCGAATCATGGTGAACGGGCAGGTGATCAACGAATTGGGGACCAAAGTCGATCCTTCCAGAGATCATATTCGCGTGGACGGGAAACTGATTCCCAATTCGCAACCGAAAGTATACATGATGCTGTACAAACCGCAGGGCTGTGTGAGCACCTTGCATGATCCTGAGGGACGAAAGACCATCAAAGACTTCTTTCATGCAACGTCATTGCGGTTGTACCCGGTTGGACGTTTGGACTTCAATACCGAAGGCCTCATTGTGCTCACCAATGACGGGGACTTCGCAGCGCGACTGCTGCACCCTCGCTCTCACGTTCCCAGAACCTATACGGCTAAGATCTCCGGGATTCTCACGGATCAGATTATTGCGCAGCTTCGAAAAGGGGTTCAGCTTGATGACGGGATGACGGCCCCCTGTCGCATCAACAAGATAAAAAAACTGGCGACGAATTCGTGGCTTGAGATCACGCTCTTCGAGGGCAAGAAACGTCAGATTCGACGCATGATGGAGAGCGTGGGATGCTCGGTCATCCGGTTGAAACGAATCGGTTTCGGACCGCTTCGTCTTGGAACGCTCTTGCCGGCACAGAGTCGACCTCTTGAAACTGAAGAGCTCGCGCAGCTCCGTGCTGCACTTACGACGTCGTCGAAACGGACACGTTCCAGCACACATTGACATGATGACACGAACTCACCACTGCGGCGATTTGCGCAAAAAACAGGCGAGCCAGACCTTGACCCTCATGGGCTGGGTACATCGACGGCGCGACCACGGAGGCTTGATTTTCATCGATCTTCGTGACCACACCGGCATTACCCAGATCGTCTTCAACCCCGATATCGATGCCGCAAGCCACACTGACGCTCACGCCTTACGCTCGGAATACGTCCTTGCGGTGACTGGAACAGTCATGATTCGTCCCGCCGAGACGGAAAATCCGGCGATCTCAACCGGTGCAATTGAGGTGTTTGTCACCCAACTCGATATTCTCAACACCTCGAAAACACCTCCCTTCCTCCTTGAGGATGACCCTGGTGCCGACGAGCCCATCCGTATGAAGTATCGCTATCTCGATCTCCGGCGCGCTCCCATGCAGCGCACGTTGCGGATGCGGCATGAAAGCCTCCACATGATTCGTGATTACCTCCATGCCCAGGGCATGATTGAAGTTGAAACCCCCATGTTGACCAAAAGCACCCCTGAAGGCGCGCGCGATTACCTAGTTCCCAGCCGCACCCATCCTGGGGAGTTTTTCGCACTCCCTCAATCGCCGCAGTTGTTCAAACAATTGCTGATGATTTCCGGGATGGACCGCTATTATCAGGTCGCGCGCTGTTTTCGCGATGAAGATCTTCGGATGGATCGGCAACCTGAGTTCACACAAATCGATATCGAGTGTGCCTTTATCGACCGCGAGGACATGTTCACGCTGATCGAACCCATCATCGTGAAGCTTCTCAAAGAGTTTCGACAGGTCGACGTTCCACAGCCGTTCCCACGTATAAGCTACCAGGAAGCCATGGAGCGCTATGGTTCAGATAAACCGGATCTCCGATACGGTATGTTGTTGCAGGATGTGAGCCACGTTGTCGCGGAGTCTGGTTTCAAGGTATTCAAAGATGCCATTGCCAAAGGTGGTGTGGTGAAAGGACTTGCAATCTCGGGAATGGCCGGTGCCTCACGTGGTGAAACTGACGGTCTGACCGCGACCGCTCACAAACTTGGAGCCAAGGGACTGGCCTGGATTAAGGTGACGGACACGGGTTTTGAATCCCCTATTCTTAAATTCCTGGGTGAGTCTGTTGCTCAAGAATTGGCGAAGATTCTCGGGGGGAATGCCGGCGATTTGCTTATCTTTGTGGCCGATCGTTATGAGGTCGCGGTCTCCGTGTTGGGAGCCCTTCGCATTGAGTTAGCAGTGCAACGCAACGTCATACCCAAAGATACCATGTGTCCGCTTTGGGTCACAGATTTCCCGCTCCTCGAAAAATGTCAGGGTGACACTCGTTATACCGCCATTCACCACCCCTTTACGGCACCGCTTGATGAGGATCTCGACACACTAGACTCCGATCCCACCAAAGCCAAAGCCAAAGCCTATGATTTGGTGATCAATGGATACGAAATTGGGGGCGGAAGCATCCGTATTCACAAACGCGATGTTCAACAGAAAATGCTCGCCCTCCTCGGAATCAAAGAGGAGGACGCGCAGGCAAAGTTTGGTTTCTTGCTCGATGCATTGGAATACGGTGCTCCCCCGCACGGCGGCATCGCGATCGGGTTTGACCGCCTGGTAATGCTACTCACCGAAACCACCTCAATACGCGATGTCATCGCATTTCCAAAAACCCAGTCCGCCACCTGCCCACTAACCGATGCCCCATCCTCTATCAGTCCCGCGCAACTTCGCGAGGTTCATCTCAAGCCAGATATCAGGACCGCAGAGCCGAGCCCTCAATAAGCGCTATGTCACGATGGGTTATTGTCGCTTCATTCATTCTTCACCAAAGGGCCTGAATCCTCTCATCGTCATCAGCATGGACGGGAGAGGCAAACCCAAGCACCGATAACCCCGCGATTACCGGGACGACCCATGTCCATTTCCAGTGACAAACAGTGTCACGCTCCATTCGCCTGCTCATCGTTTTCTCATTCTCCTCACAGGTTCTTTGAGATTTATAGGGGTCCATTTCCCCGCCACCAAGGTAAATCATAGAGCTCCATGTAGCGAGTGCCTATCACCGACCAGTCCAGCGTTTCGACGAGCGCAAACGCATTGTCGGTTAACTCGCGGCGACGATCCGGGCTGTTGATCAGCTTCACAATCGGTTCCACCATCTCCTCAACCTCGTCGACCATCACTAAATGTTTCCCATCTTCGACCGGAAGACCTTCAACCGCTTTTCTGGTGGCGACAACCGGAATACGTGCCGCGAAGTAATCAAGAACCTTCATCCGTGTGCCTCCGCCAGCCGTCAGCGGCACTACAGCGATATCACCGCGTTTGAGATGCGCCGCAATATCGTCAACGGGCCCCACAAAGGTCAGGGATGGATGTGGTGAGTGCGCCGGAGGACTGTCTCCGATGGCCAGACATGCGACGTGATGACCGCGCTTCTCAAGTGCAGGAAGAATCACGGTGCCCAGAGCCATCGCTGCCTGCAAGTTGGGTGCGTAGGAATAGGGGCCGTGGTACACCAAGACGGGTGCTCGCGAGGAAGAACCATTGCTCATCTGCGACACAGCGGGAACTGCACCGGCGAACCGTTTGATGTCAACGCCATGGGGGATCAGGGTGATTTTTTCTGGTTGCACGCCAGCCGCAACAAGCGCTTCCTGATCGACGGTCGAAACGGCGATGACGTAGTCAGCCCGATTGCACAGGTCTATTTCAACCTTCTGAAGAAACTGCCGAGCCTTCGATGGCATGCCCTCTGTTTCATCGATGCGTGAAAACTCGACATTATGCTCAACGAGGGAGGTCTTCCCTCCAAAAAACCACCGCGCAATGAGGGCCGGCCGAAGGAAGGCAGGAAACTCTGCTTGGTACAGGGTGATGCGGTGTTGATACGCGATAAATAGAGTCCGCGCCCACATGTTCAAATCATACAGCGCATAGAAGAGATAACATTCATTGGGGGGGAGTCCGCGGTGCTGCAGGATGTATTGAATGATTGGATTGAGCGGTAGCGGAAATACGTGAAGGAACTTCGGATAGTATTGCTCAGACATTTCACCACGGATAAACGAGAAGTACTTGGTACGATCATTGGTGATGAGCAACACCTGATCGCAGTGGCGGGAAAGCGAGCGTGCAGACTCAACAATTCTTACTGCGGCGCCGTGGTGAACGGGAAAGATATCAGCGCGAGTGATGATGGCAATGTTCTTCGCGTTCTTTCCAGAAAACAACGGCTTCAGGACCACACGATAGATTCGTTCCGGAATACGCCATATCCAGCGAAATATGCCTCGATTGGCCAAGATCGACACTCGATGGTCCAAATACTGTTGGGCTTGTATCAACTCACGTATATCGGCCTGATGCGCTTGGTTTGCCCGTTCGATGCGGTCGAGTTGCTTGCCCACAGAAACCAAGCGTGTCTCCTGACGGTCAAGCCAATTCCCTTGCTGAGATAATTGTTCAGTGTGCAGTGACGCCTGATCACGGAGATCATCTTCGAGTCTCTGTTGCCGTGCCAAAATGGTCGTCAGAACGTTTGGCTGCCGCTGAAGCATTGTGGGTTTAGCGCAATACTGGTAGAGCGGCTCGGTCGTACGCTCCCAGTTGAACCGTTCACGAACCAGGCGTTGGGCATTAGCACTGCGCTCGGCAATGCGATCCGGGTGGGTGAGAATATCGTTGACCAACGCCTCCAAGGCGTCAGGATCATCCTCGATGTTGATCACCCATCCTGCTTGATACGACTCAATATCCGATGCAATCGCCAGATAGTGATTGCACACGACCGGAAGACCACAGCGAAGGTATTCGATAATGCGATACGAAAAACTGAGTTCACGTTCAGGGTTTCGTTCTAAAAGATCGACCGCCACGTGCGCGTTGAGAAATGTTTGTTCCATCTCTTCGTAGGGAAGCAGTGGCTTGAGCATCAGATGTGGATTCGACACAAGGGTGTCGGTAAACGCCGATGCCGTCGCATCCTCTTGGGCCAAGGGGTAGGAGCCACCAATGACAAGCAGCCTCCCCTGACCATGACGCTGCAATGACGTTAGGACACGGTTAAGGTAGCTGGATGGACGCTGCCACGGCCAAAACACGCCACCGTAGATAAAGGTCAGCTCATTGGTAATTTTCCGTGTGCGTTGCGGAATGTCAGGGTTGGCCGAAATGGGAATGACATCGATTGGGTCATCTTCTCCATAGATGCCGCTCAGCATCAACCACGATCGGTAGAATGCTTTTTGTTTGTCCGTGCTGCAGAGAAAATGACTTCCGCGCCCTAACACCTGCATGTAATGCAACATCTCGGTGTCGATCGCAGTATGGGTCGCACGCTGAAATTGCATTTCAAGCAGACGCGGCGCGATGAGATCGAGTACGAGGGGAACTTCCAGCTCTTTAGAAAGCAGGTCGACGAGTTCCCAATTAACCCCGACGATCACATCAGGTTTGATCCGATCGATTGACGCGTTGAGATCCGACGCTCCGTCAAAGAACACGACGTCAAAGCCAGGCGTGGTGTAGGCTTCCCATCCTGGCCGTATGGTATCCGCAGGCGTGGCGTAGGTCACACGACATCCGCGTTGCCGCAATCCTTGGATTAATCCCCACGCCCGAACACCATTGCCGGTCACAGGATACCCCTTGATGGGATACAGCCCATGCGCGAGGAAAAAGACGTGCGGTTGTTCCGATGCACTCATAAGGTGTTGCCTTTTCGTAATACAATCTGCATCCCGGCACAGCTGAAATCCGATCGATCCCCATGCCTATCACGGAGACGTCGTTTTAGCTCTGGCGGGACAGGGATGTCCCAACTTTTTTCCATATGTAGCACCTCCAACGGAGACTGTCGCATCGTGTCGCAGATCTCATGGTGGAAGGTACGGTTAATATGGGAATGATCGTACACCGCTTTTACCAGATGGGTTACTGTTCGGTCATCCCAGGTTTTTGCCAATTTTGCGGCCAATTCCGTGCGGTCGTAAACGAGGTGATCAAAATCATCTAAGGGATTCAGCGCCGGATCGTTAAAGCGAAAGTGCCGGTCATCAAGATGACACCAAATATGATGCCCCACGGCCGACGACCAAATTGGCCCAAACTGGGCATACATGATGCCGTTTGGTTTGAGCAAACGATGCATTTCACGCATGGTCGTGTCGAGATTGTGGATATGTTCGAACGTCGCAATATTGAGGAGCACATCAAAGCTGGAATCTCGATACGGGAGTGACAACACATCCCCATGCGCTTGGACAAGCTTTCCGGAAAGAACACGAAACCAATCTTTTTTCTTCCACACGTCAATACCCAAGGCAAACTTCACACCCATCTCCTCAAGAGCGACAAGAACATTTCCCCCTTCATCACTCCCCACCTCAAGAATGGTCTTTCCCCAAATGTCGACAAATGACGCGAGTCCGCTAAGTGAAATCTCCTGATAATCCGCAAGCTGTGCCGACTGCGTACGCACACCGAGGAGTCGCTGGACTGTCTTAGCAGCGTTCGCCCCAAGAACAGAACGGAGAACATTATGTACCGTTAATCCATGAGATGGGCGCAGTGAAGGGTCACTACGCGAAACACGGGCGGTGGCCGCAACCAGATCGTCAAAATCAATCTGGCCACCGTTATTCGGAGTAGCAATCGGAAGCAGCGACGTCAGGACTGCTAAATCATGGTCCACAGTCACCTCAAATCCAGGGTAGGCAAAGCGGGTCACGCACGATCCTGAGCATAACAATGCCCTGAATTCGAGTCAATCAGGCCGTCATATACCATGAGGCATGACGTCGGCCCCTGAGAACCGGTAGTATGGCTTGTTTAGGATCTGACCAGAGCCAAGATGTCTACAAGAATAGTATGTAACGCAAGAAACATCAGCGCGCCTCTCACCGGAGTGCAACGCTATACTCGAGAATTACTGCAACGGGCGCCTGAGGGCGTCACTGAAATCGCACCACCGTATCCTCTATCCGGCGCCGCCGGCCATCTGTGGGAACAATGCGTGCTGCCGCTACACTCCCACGACAGAACTCTATGGAGTCCCGGTAACACAGGTCCCCTCGCAGTGAGAAACCAGGTGCTCACAATCCATGACCTTGCGACTATTGACCATCCGGAGTGGTTCAGTCGGCGTTTCGCGACCTGGTATAACTTCCTTCTTCCGAAACTCGTGCAACGCGTAGTCCACGTCATCACGATTTCACACTTTACCAAGCAGCGCCTTATAGAACGATGTGCGGTTTCAGAAGATCGGATTTCTGTCATTCCGAACGGCATTGTGAAATCTTTTGCGCCACAAGACACCTCCACGGTGCGACGCATGCGTGAACAACTCAAGATACCCTCAGAACACTACGTCCTCGCCACGGGATCTCTCGACCCGAGAAAAAACCTTGAACGCCAGCTTTCTATATGGAGAAGAATTCAGAACGATGTTCCCAACGATCTGTGGTTGGTGTTGTTTGGGGAAACCGCGAGCTCGGGCATCTTTCGTCATACTCATCCTCACGATCTCCCAGCACGTGTGCATGTTGCAGGCCATGTCCCTGACGACGTCATTCCCTCGTTGTACGCCGGAGCACTCGTCTTTCTTTATCCAAGCATGTATGAAGGCTTTGGGCTCCCGGTGCTCGAAGCCATGGCGAGTGGAACCCCGGTGATAACCAGTAATGTAAGCGCGATACCTGAAGTGGCCGGTGACAGCGCCATGTGCATCAATCCATATAATGAAGACGATATTGTGTCGGCATTGCTTACGATTATCGGTGATGCGTCACTTCGCGCGACGCTTTCAGAGAAAGGGCGTAAACGTTCCGAGCAATTTTCATGGGAGAAGAGTGCACATATGACGTTTGAAGTCTTAAAGAGCGTGTCATAGTGAAACCTGCTGTTCTGATCATCGCACCTGACTATCCCTACCCCCCAATCGAGGGAGGCCTCCTGCGTGTCTATCACCTTATCGCCGCACTGGGGAATGATTATGCAGTCGATCTGCTGGCGTTGAGCAGCCCACCGCCTGCATCACCCTGTGGCTACCCCTCAATCGAGCGATGGTGTCGGAGAATTGATGTTATTCCAGCCATTTTTCCGAAGAAGGACGTGCTCTCCCAATTTCGCAGAATCATGTACTGCATTCGTCATCGGCTGAGTCCAAGATCGGATGTCTACGTGAACGACACCGTCATGCGCCAAGTGGCGAACACGATCGCCGGCCGTTCGTATGATCTCACCATTCTTGAACATTCCTGGATCGCTAACTATCATCCTGTGGTTAAGAACGCGCTCAGCTCCGTTGGCATCATGGTTCTCGATCTCCATAATATTGAGTCGGACCTCAAGAAAGATTTCGCAATCCATTCAGATCGTTTCCCCCGTTCATGGATCAATCGTATGTTTGCCCGTTTCGCCACCCAACAGGAACAACGTTGGCTTCCCGAGTTCGACCATTTGTTTACGACGTCGGACCACGACAAACAGCGCATCGATGCCATTCTTCAGGGATTCGGACAGCCCATCAGCAGTTCGAGCATTTCGGTAATTCCAAACTGCATCGATGTTGATTTCTATGCTTCGATAGGTCAGGACACCAGGCAGAAGAAGCGACTCTTGTTTTGTGGCGGACTTGATTTTCCTCCCAACCGAACGGCGATTGAACTATTAGTGCGCCGTGTGTTCCCACAGGTCAGGAACGACCATCACGATTGTGAATTATGGATTGTGGGCAAAGACGATCCTCACTGGACTAAGCCCCAAACGGATGGTGTGACCTTTGCCGGCTCTGTCGCTGATATACGACCGTACATCGAAGATGCCACCATGGTTCTTGCCCCCATTCTTAACGGCAGTGGAACCCGTTTTAAAGTCCTGGAAGCCTGGGCCGCACGTCGTCCCCTCATTGCGACCACCAAGGCGGTTGAAGGGTTGAACGCGACGCCCATGACCCATTTCTGGTTAGCGGATACCGAATCAGATTTTGTGGAAGGGATCAACCAAATACTTCGTGCTCCCGAACAGACCAGGCAAATGGTTGATGCAGGGTATCAGTTCGTCAATGCACACTATGACGCACGCATGATCGGCAAACGATTTCGCGAGACCCTCGCGGCACTTTCCCACGAACCCTGATGAAGGTTGCGCTTGTTCATGACTGGCTTACCGGCATGCGGGGCGGAGAGCGCGTCCTGCACAGCCTTTGTGAACTCTTCCCGAACGCTGACCTGTTTACCCTCCTTCACATTCCGGGAAGCGTCTCCCCAACGATCGAGCGCCTGAAGATTACACCCTCATTTCTACAGCATGTTCCGTTCGTTCAGCGCACCTATCGAAACTTTCTCCCACTATTTCCCTTCGCCATTGAGCAATTCAAGTTGTCTGGCTATGATCTCATCATCAGCTCGAGTCACTGCGTGGCGAAAGGAATCACACACGCCCCAGACACGTGTCACATCAGTTACATTCACACGCCCATGAGGTACGCCTGGGATCTGTATTCGACGTACTTGACAACACAGAAGTCGTGGTTCCGGCGTATGGGAATGCGACTGTGTATGCCATCGCTTCGACGGTGGGACGTCGCCTCAAGCCGAAGAGTCAATTACTGGATTGCGAATTCCAGCCACGTCGCCGAACGAATCAAGAGGCTCTATGACAAAGATTCGCACGTGGTGTATCCGCCGGTTGATATTGAACAGGTCACTCCCTCACGCGATCACGACGACTTCTACCTAATGGTGTCCGCCCTCGTACCATACAAGCGTGTCGATCTGGCCATTCAAACCTTTACCGAGCTCAAGAAGCCTCTGGTGATTATAGGGTCTGGGCCGGAGGACACGTCACTGCGCGGGATGGCCGGACCAACCATTCGTTTCCTGGGATGGCAGCCGGATAACGTGGTCCAGACACACTACCAACGATGCCGTGCGTTGGTGTTGCCGGGGCTGGAAGATTTTGGAATCGTGCCCGTTGAGGCAATGGCAGCGGGAAAGGCAGTCATCGCGTACCAAGCCGGCGGGGTAATGGAGACCGTCGTTCCGTTGACCGAGGGGACACAAGACCAGCGCCAGCCAACTGGAATCCTATTTCCAGGCCAGTCAATCTCCAGCTTGTCACGAGCGATCGGAACATTTGAGGCCAATGAATTGGTCTTTGACCCTGACGCGATCGGGAAACATGCCCAACGTTTTAACACAGCAGTGTTTCGGACACGCATCAACGCTCTGGTTTATCAATGGCATAACGAGTTCACGAGAAATCGACCATGCTGAAACGCCACGCGAATTTTTTCAAGAGTCTGCTGTTTATTCTCGACCTTGTCACCATTACGGTCGCATGGATTGGAGCCTATCTCCTTCGTTTCGAAGTTCAATTTTTCCCGGTAACGAAAGGGGTCCCCGCACTCAGCGACTACTTTCTGCTTCTGATCCCCATCTACGTGATCTGGGTTTTTTCATTTCGGTGGTTCGACCTCTACCGACCTCGCCGAATTTCATCCCGCCTGTCGGAGGTGTGGGACATGGTCAAAGCCAACACCGTGTCCGTGCTTGCCCTTGCTGCGTTCTCATTTTTTATCCGAGACACTGAATTTTCTCGGCTCGTCTTCGCTTACTTCTGGGCCTTGAACATTACACTCCTGTGTCTCCTGCGTTGGACCTATCGAGAAGTTCTGCGGTTTCTTCGAAGACGAAACTATAACCTCCGATATGTCCTTGTCATTGGCGCAGGAGGCCTTGCCAAGGAGGTGATCAGTCGGTTCAACCACCATCCAGAATTGGGAATGAATGTGGTGGGCTGTTTGACCAGGCGTCCCGAGAAGGTCGGGCGATCAGTGGAGGGAACAGAGATCATTGGCACCTATAACATGCTTTCTAACATCCTGGCCCAACGGACAATCGATCAAGTGTTTCTAGCCTTGCCTTCAGATGCCCAAAACGAAATCAATGCGATCATGGAGGTGCTTTCCGACTATCCCGTTGATATTCGGGTCGTACCCGATGTCTCCCAATACATGCTGCTTCGAAGTGAAGCGGAAATGTTTGATGGGCTTCCCATCTTAACCCTCCAAGCCTCACCTCTCTATGGATGGAGCCGCGTGATCAAACGAGTCATGGATATTGGCCTTTCTGCTTTGATTCTTGTCGTCGCTTCCCCACTGATGTTTACCATTGCCATCGCGATTCGATGGACTTCCCCAGATCCAATCTTTTATCGGCAGGTGCGGATGGGCCTCGATGGAACATCATTCTCCATGTTGAAATTTCGTTCCATGCGGGTGGATGCGGAGCGGAAAACCGGTGCGGTGTGGACCACAGCCGAAGACGATCGACGAACGGCGATTGGGAAACTGTTACGACAAACCAGCTTGGATGAACTGCCGCAATGTTTCAACGTACTCAAAGGTGACATGAGCTTGGTTGGACCAAGGCCGGAACGACCCGAACTTATCGAACAGTGTCGAGCGGGTATTCCGACGTATATCTTGCGCCAGAAAATGAAAGCCGGCATGACCGGCTGGGCACAAGTGCACGGCTGGCGTGGGCAGACCTCGTTACAAAAACGCGTCGAGCACGATCTCTACTACATCGAGCATTGGACGCCATGGCTAGACATCAAAATTCTCGGGATGACGTTGATGAGGGGTTTTATCGATAAAAATGCCTATTGATTATCGACCAGGCGGCAATGGAAATATCGGCCTGAATGCAGCAAAATCTTGATTTTTCGAGGTATTACTGCTATATGCATCGGAATTTCGGTTGACTGTCCTGCTTCGAACGAGGAACGCGTGGAAACGACTCTTCTTCTGAGTGCAACGTACGAACCGCTTCGAATTCTTCATTGGCAGAGGGCGGTGACTCTTCTATGGCGTGAGAAGGTGGAAGTGCTTGAGGTTCATGACCGACAGATCCACGGTGCATCCAGCTCCATACCCCTCCCGTCTGTGATGCGGCTGCATTCCATCATTCGCCTTCGAGATCGGCATCGTGCCGTGAAGTTTTCACGGGTGAACATTTTTACGCGAGATGCATATTGCTGTCAGTACTGCACGAAGGTCTTCGGGTCAGCAGAACTCACCTTTGATCACATTCTTCCAATTTCTCGTGGTGGCCGAAAAACGTGGGAAAATATCGTCACAGCCTGTTGGCGATGCAATAATCGGAAGAGCGGCCGCACGCCAAAAGAGGCTGGGATGCGATTGCTGAAGAAACCCTTGAGGCCCCGCTGGAATCAGATGGCGGCCGTCACCTCAGACATTCGCGACGCTCCGGAGAGTTGGCGAGACTATCTTGCATGGAACACAAAAATGCCTGTGGCGATCGGCTAGTGTAATGTATTGAGCGTGATGTTAACCGCCTTGGTTTGACCCACCGTCGCCGGGTTTTTTCCGTACTGACCTTCGAGGTCGCCGGGTTGTGTCCCCACTGTCCCATCTGCATCCAGCTTAGCTTTTACGGTAATCTTCCCTTGAAATGGCGTCCCAGGTCGCATCACATCCTCACCTGATAACGTATACGCAAAGGGAAACTCCGGACTTTGGATTCTCTGGACGGCAAGCGGCGGCCCAAACGGAACGTCGGACTTGCGCGCAATGATAAACAAGGTAGCGGATGGATTGACCTTGTCAGCCAGACCTGGATCAACTGCAATTATCCCGGCAATGTTTCCCGGTGTGGGCGGCTTGCTACAGCCATGCGCGAGCCCAAAATACGATGCGATACCTCCTAATAAAATAATGCCTGCGCCCATTCCAAACACTTTCAATGATGGCATAGCACTCCTTTCGTTTCGCTTCTCCTCAGAACACTGAGAATTTGAAATATCTTGTCGGGTTCTCTTGGATATCCGTAATAAGAACCTCTATTTCTGAGAGGACCTTATCCGCTCTGGCGTACACATCCTCATCGACCAACAACTTTCCAACGGTCCCTTCACCCGTATCAAGCCGTGCAATAATATGTTCGCCATGGGTTGCGATGGTATCGAGCCGACGATACAGCGCGCCCTCATCGGTCGCGATTCGGGCAAGCGTCCCATCAGGTTGGTTGAACCGCACCTAACACTTGGTTCATACGTACGGTGACGATCATCAGTCGATCGTAGAATTCACCACTGGCCAAGAGCTTTCCGCCCGTTCCCTCTCCATGTTCGATGGAGGAAATCAGGCCTGCCATATCCTTCGTAATCCCGTCAACATTCTGAATGGCTTGCCTCATCTCTACATAAATATCATCCTTCGCAATCAAGCCGCCCAATGTCCCATCCCCTCTTCAAATCGATTCCACAAGCTTTCTGATCTCCAAGAGGGTCTTATTCAGGTTCAGCATGGTCGACTCTGCTGATGGACGCCACCACCAGTAGGCCGACCGTCCCAAGGAAGAGCAACCCTACCTTCAATCGAGACCACGCCAGTTGGCCTTTGCGGATCATGCCTGTCCTCCTGGCGCGACCTGGGCCGCAACACCATTCCCATCCCCTTGACCGTCGTTGTGGAGACCCACAACGTCAGCATCCGGTTTCAACAAGGCCAGCACGCTTGGATCGGTTGAATGGCGGAGTTCCTCCTCTTTGCCATCAAAGACAATCTGTCCGTCGTTGATGATGGCAAACCTCACCGCAACACGCTTGGCAATATCGAGATCGTGCGTCACCACCACTTGCGACACTCCCCCTTGTTTGTGGAGCCGAAGGATCAGCTCGCTTACCATCAGACTATTGGCAGGATCCAGCCCTCCCACCGCCTGAGCGGAAAAGCGAAGATACTCAACACCGACGAAGAGGCTGGAGCGAGCGGTATATTCAACGCTTGCAGTCATGTCACAGAGAAAGAGGTTGACGTACTTCACGTCCCAACAGGTCGAGAATGAATTCCAGTGAACCAACCGTCAACGCCGGAACATAGGTGATTACAAGCAGACAAATGATCAAAAGCGCGATAAACGGAAGCACCGCCCAGTAGAGCGTCACCACGGGTTTTCCAAAACGGAAACTGGCAATGAACAGGTTGATCCCCACCGGTGGCGTCAGATAGCCTATTTCGAGATTGACCAGAAAGATGATCCCAAGATGGTAGGGATTGATGCCAAATTGGCTGGCGACGACCGCAACCAGTGGGAGAACCACGACGATGGCAGAAAAAATATCCATGGTGGCGCCAACGATCAGAAGAAAGACATTCAGAACAAGCAGAAAGGTCAGCGGAGAGTGGATATAGTCTTTCATGAGCTCGAAAATCTTTTGTGGGACCTCGGCCTCGACGAAGAAGGCCGTCAGGCTGAGCGAGACCGCGAGAATGAGAAAGATCGCGCCAACCAGCACGGTACTCTCTCGCACGATACGCGGGACATCACGAAAGAACTTGAGATCACGATATACCCAAACCTCGATCACCAAGACATACAGCGCGGTCACCGCCGCCGCCTCACCGATGGTGATGATGCCACCATAGATCAACCCCAATAGCACAAACGGGATCGGCACTTCCCATTTGGCATCCCACAGCGCACGCAGCACCTCTTTCCCATGAAACGGCAATCGGGGAACGTTCGCTCGTTGCCCCACAAACATGCAATAGCCACCCACAACCAGAAGAAGGAAGAGACCTGGAACAAGCCCGGCAAGAAAAAATGTCCCGATATCAAAGGTGCCTCGGGCCATGGCCTCTGGTGTGCTCTGCATCGAAAGGGCATAGACAATGCCATAGAGAATGAGCGGGATGCTCGGTGGGAATAGGAGCCCAATCTTAGCGCTGGACGTCAGCAGGCCAAGACTGAAGGATTCCGGGTACAACTCTTTGATGAGGATCGGATAGAGCAACCCGCCAATGGCGATAATGGCGACCCCGGAAACTCCGGTGAACGTTCCGAAAAAAGCGCAGGTCAGCAACGCGACGACCGCCAATCCTCCAGGCAGCCACCCAAGCGCCGCTTGAGCCACCTTGACGAGCCGATCGGCCGTCCGCGCTTCGGCCATTAAATAGCCGGCAAAGGTAAAGAGTGGAATGGTAATCAAGATATGCTGCTGCGTCATCTTGTAAAACTCGATGCCAACGACCGCAAAATCGGTACCTTGCGTATAGAACCCGAGAAGTGCGAGTGCCCCAAGGACCGCGAACAGCGGTGCCCCGAAGAGCCCGAGAAGAATGATCAGACAGACGAGGAACAGAATCATCGGACCGGCGCCTAGGCTGAATCAGGAGGCTGACGATAGGTCAAGAGAATCCCAAGATCAAAGAGCCATCGAAGCGCTAGATGAGTCGCAATGAGGCCGAAGGTGATGGGAATAATCATAAGACTATCAACACTGGTGAGACCCAAGAAGAGGGGTTGCGGAAACTCGCGTTCCATCACATGGGTGTGCCATCCCGCTTGGATAATGACAACGCAAAAGCCGATGGTCGCAACGCCGACGACGAGGCGCGTCATGAGCCGTAAATGTTTAGGGAGCAACCTCGGGATGATATCGATATGAATCTGCTTATCTGCATGCGTCGCAAGCGACGCACCCAGCAAGCCGATCGCGAAGGTCATATGGCGAAGGATCAGGTCAACCCACATAGGGGCTGAATCCGTAATGTTACGCTGGAACACCTGCGCGACAGCGATGAGAAGCAAGGCCATCATGAGGACAAACAGAACGATTTCCTCAACCTTGGCAAGCGCGCGATCTGCCGTAGCCAGACCGCGTGTCATCCTGGAGATCATATCTTACGGGGTGGGCGGTTCCGTCAAGGAGGCTCGCCGGGCTTCGAGCAGCTCTTGTATGTGGGCAAGCAGTTCCGGAGAATAGAGTGTTCCTGCCAACTGGTCCCACACGGCATACGCTGCTCGCTCCATCTCCTGCATAAACTCCGGTTGGGTCTTAGTAACCTTGAGTCGATGCTTCTTCAACACCTTCAGCGATTCCACGTTATCACGACGCATCTGCCCAACCAGCAATCGTTCCATTGTTTTCCCTTCTTCTTTCAAAATCATCTGGAGGTCCTCGGGAAGGGCATCAAAGAATTTTTTTGAAACGACGACGGCAGCGTTGGCCATGGTA
>JYMV01043017.1_pt2 | contig 16196 bp, 14 predicted proteins | sample 338911 | NCBI WGS metagenome assembly JYMV01 (sample SAMN03354496, study PRJNA234377) | hydrothermal vent metagenome | biome: Deep sea; feature: Hydrothermal plumes at the Eastern Lau Spreading Center, Western Pacific Ocean; material: Seawater | place: Tonga | collected 2009 | depth 2000 m m
TAGAAAGTTGCTAGAACCAACAACCCGATCAGGTGAAAATTATCGAATGTATGACTGTGAAATGCTCGAAAGGTTGTTATTCATTCGTTCTGCTCAACATGCGGGGTTTACGCTCTGCGATAGTTCATCTCTTTTAGAATTTCGTGATGGGGACGATATTGGGCACTTGAAGCGACCGTTCAAATTCCAATTCACCAACGCTTAGATAACCGCATGGAACGTGATTACGTTATTGGAATTGGAGTTAGGTTTCGATTTTGATGTTTTTATTGGACGCGACATACTGCCTTCTGAATAATTATTTAACAATTATATGGACAACATGACCAGAATCGCCTATATTTAAGAAGTAAAGATGTTCCAACGAGTAACAACAATTCTGATATTGACTTCTATCACGGTTCAAGCCGTGTTTAGTGGACTGCAAAATTCCGTGTCGATTTGCCTTGGTGGCGGACACGAACACAACGTTGCTGAAGTTGTCGAACATTGTGACATGGAATGTACGCACCACAGCACTTGGCCAACACCAATTGCAAGTGTTGAAGATATTGACGATTGTGCATGCACTGATCTTGAGTTGAATCTCATTTCGTTACTTACGAATATTCGTAACACGAATGAATTTAATCTCATTTCCCCTTCATTTGAATACAACTTCGTTTACCTTTTTGATGCTCAGCCGCAATGTACTTTGCGAGGTCCACCCGAATTTTCTACTTTCGATATTCCGGCAAAACGGCAACAACTTGTTGCCCTGCGCTCCACGCGCCTCCTTCTTTAACACCTATCTCATATTCCGTTCGCCCCATGCCATTTATTTGCATGGATTGCGTTGTTGTGAATTTTAGATAGGAGTTACAAGTGAAATTCAAGTATTGGAGAAATTTTAGTTTCTTCGCCATAGTCATCTTCATTGCTGGCTGTCAATCTTACGAACCAAAACCGCTTGACATTGGTGTTTATCGCAATTCCTTGGAAACAAGGTTAATTGATATTGAACCAGTCACTGCGTTTGCTAATCGCCTTGGGGCAGTCGAAGGAATCCCTACGCAATTTGATATCAGTGATGGAATCTCACCTGCTGAAGGAGAGGTCATCGCCCTCTTCTATAACCCAGAGCTGCGTATCGCACGGTTAAAAGCAGGTGTTGCACTCGCTGATTTCGAAACTGCGGGGCTCTGGGAAGACCCAGTCTTCGGATTTGACGGAGCAGAAATATCATCCCCATCCGCTCCGTTTGAATTTGGGATCATGGGAAACCTCACGATTCCAATTTCAGGTCGACTAGAAGTTGAGAAAACCCGCGCAGGCTCAGCATATGAATCACAACTCCGATCGCTCGTCAACGCCGAGTGGAACTTGCGTGCAACTATTCGAACGCAGTGGTCTGCATGGACTACAGCGATGTTACGAAAGCAACTTGTCTATGAAGTCATCGATCAACTTGAACGTATCAATGCCCTTGCAAACACCCTCTACGCAGCAGATGAGATCAACCGTGTTGAGTATCGGCTATTGCAAGTTGAACTTGCAACGATCAAAGTTCTCAAAACCGAGATCGAACTCGAATTATTTCAAGAAGTAACTGCTCTGCTTGATTTGCTTGGACTTCCACAAGATGGTAGTGCGCTGTTACTGCCACAATTCCCTACCATTGCAATCACAGAGGTCGATGATGAGACGATTCGCCTCATCGATGCAAACACTGAACTGGCAATTCAATTTGCAACGTATCAAACTGCTGAAGAAACACTTCGACTAGAAATCAAAAAGCAATATCCAGATATTGTCATTGGCTCAGGATATGGCAGTGAATTTAACGACCATCGAGTCCTGTTTGGTCTTTCCGTTCCACTTTCAATCTGGAACAGAAACCAAGCCGGTATTGCAAAAGCAAGAACAACTCGAGAAGTTGCACGTGCGGAGGCCGAAACAACGTTTGCTCGTCTTTTCCGCGAACTTGCACTCGCAAACACAACATTGTTGATGAAGCAAACCCAACACACTTTCTTTAAAGATGAGATCATCCCGATGCTCGAATCGCAAGCAAGTGATGTTGAAAAAATTGTGAGCCTTGGTGAAGTAGACACGTTCATTTTGCTCGAGACTGTCACTCGCCAATTTGAAGCCAAGCAACGACTTTTAGAACTTAGCAAGGCTGAATTGCAAGCATCAATCACAGTGCAAAGGATTCTTGGTCCTGAATATCAACTTAATCCCTCGCCCATCAACAGAGAAATCCAAAATGACACACTTGGAGGTGTGCAATGAAAATCCAACTAACAATACTTACAATTCTTGTACTGCAAGGTTGCACGAACAACTCACAACCAGAAACACCAAGCAGTACATCTGAACAATCGCATTCGGCTGTCCCATCCAACCGAGTCTCAATCCCACCCGCCGTTCGTTTAAATTTAGGCATCACTTTTGCAACTGTCGAACGGCGACAACTTCAAGACACTCTCCGAGCGCCCGGCAGGTTTGAGTATTTACCATCAGCAAAAAGAGAGTATCGAACGATGCTCGCTGGAAAAATAGATCTTCTTGTGCGTCAGTTTGACAAAGTAGAGAAAGATCAACCACTCTTTCGCATTGACTCACCAGCGTGGCGTGAAATTCAACAGACAATTACAAATCAATTTTCAACTGTCCATCAACTGAATGCAAAAATGGAAATGTTTAACCCATTGTTTCTCGCCCATGAACAACACGAATACTCCGTCAAAGTGAATGTTGAAATGTGGGAAGAAAGAATAGCGCAACTAGAAGCGATTCGGGAAGCAGGCGGAGGCAGCTTGCGGGAGTTCACTGCTGCTCGTGCTGCGTACTCTGCTGCTCGCGCTGAGTTCGCTGACTTGCGCGAAAAAGATGCACAACTCGAGGCTACATATTCAGAAACGCTCGCTGCACTTCGGGGAGCAAAATCAACCTTAGATATTGCTCTTGAATCTGCAGCCTCGGTGATGAACATACAAATTCCTGAAGATAATCCAAATTGGTGGAAAGAGAGTAAACATATTGAAGTAACTGCAACACAAGCTGGAATAGTTGAAAATCTCGATATTACAAATGGTTCGTGGGCTGATGCACAAGCAAATATCATGACGATCGTACAGCCTGATCGACTTCGTTTTCACGCATCAGGTTTACAAAGTGATCTTGGCGTGTTGCAAAACGGTTTGCAAGTCAATATCGTTCCTCCAACACCGACTTCTGGTGGTAATGCCGTTGATTTGCAAGATACGATGCACGGCACACTACAACTTGGACTCACCGGTGATGCGAATGATCGAACCATCGATTTGTACGTCACCCCAGACAAACTTTCGTCTTGGGCAAGACCAGGTGTCACTGCACAATTAGAAATAATTACAGACTCAACTGGTGTTGCTGAACTCGCTATCCCACTTGCAGCAGTACAACAAGACGGACTTACACCAATTATGTTCCGCCGAGATCCAAACAGCCCAAATGAAGCAATCCGCATGGAGGCGGATCTTGGTTTGAACGATGGTCGGTGGGTTGCAATCCTCAGCGGACTTACCGATGGTGATGAAGTTGTTCTTGACGGTGGTTTTCAACTCATGCTTGCAACAAGTGGTTCAATTCAAAAGGGTGGGCACTTCCACTCCGATGGCACATTCCACGAGGGGGACCATTAAGCCATGTTGAAAGCACTGATTCGTTTTTCACTGAGTTATTCGTCGCTCATCGTTTTGATGTCGTTGCTCCTCACTGCGTATGCGGCGTACCGCATACCGAACATGAGCGTCGACGTCTTTCCTGAACTCAATGCTCCAACAGTTGTTGTCATGGCAGAAGCTGGCGGACTTGCGGCGGATGAAGTCGAACAGTACGTCACGTTCCCAATTGAATCCGCAGTGAACGGGATGACAGGCGTTCGCCGCGTTCGGAGTGCAAGTGCTATTGGTTTATCAATCGTTTGGGTGGATCTGGATTGGGATGCAGACCTCTACGACGCAAGGCAGTTGGTTGCTGAACGCCTATCAACAGTACGAGAGAATATCCCTTCGGGGGTTGAGCCTTTTATTACGCCGATCACTTCGATTGCTGGCGAAATTATGTTGATTTCACTCTCCTCTCCAAGTGGAAAGGCAACACCACTTGAACTTCGTTCGTACGCCGAATTTGATTTGCGAAATAAAGTATTGGCAATTCCGGGCGTTGCGCAGGTTGTTGCAATCGGCGGTGAACTTCCAGAATACCAGGTAAATGTTGATCAAGAGCGGCTGCGTATTTACAACTTAACGATCTCCGATGTCGTCGAAGCAGCTGGGAACGCACACTCCACTGCTAGTGCAGGATACTTACCCAACGTAGGCAGTCTTGAAATCCCAATTCGGCAACAAAGTCGCGTCACAAAGCCAAGTGACATTGCAAATACAATTATTACCTTCCACGAGGGTGTACCTGTCACGATTGGTCAAGTTGCTAATGTAAGCCTTGGGCCTGCTCTCAAACGAGGAGAAGGATCTGATGCTGGCTTCCCAGCAGTTGTTATTTCTATACAAAAATCTCCGAGCACAAACACTCTTGCATTGACAGAGGAAGTAGATCGGTTATTCGATCAAATAGAAAAAACGCTTCCTGCTGGAATGGTGTTAAACCGAGATGTCTTCAGGCAGGCGCACTTTATAGATCGAGCAGTGTCGAATGTGACAACTGTACTACTTGAGGCAGTCGTGATTGTTGCAATCATCTTGATGTTGTTCCTCATGAATATCAGGACAACGATCATCACTCTTACAGCCCTACCCGTTTCACTTGCTATTGGTCTCTTGATGATGGACGCTATGAATCTAGGTCTTAATGTGATGTCTCTTGGTGGGCTTACGGTTGCAATTGGTGTGCTCGTTGATGACGCAATTATTGATGTTGAAAATGTGTTTAGAAGGCTCAAACAAAACGCATTGCTTCCAAGTGATAAGCAGAAGCAATTCGTTGAAGTGATCTTCGAAGCAAGCAATGAAATTAGACCAGCAATGGTTTTTGCTACTGTCATTATTGTGTTGGTCTTTGTGCCACTGCTTTTCTTGCAAGGACTTGAAGGTAAATTTTTTCAGCCACTTGCTTTAACGTACATGATTTCGATTATCGCTTCGCTTGTTGTTGCTCTCACGCTCACACCAGCGCTTTGCAAAATACTACTCGGTTCGAAGATTGGAAAAGGGCATGATGGGGAATCGTGGCTCGTACGAGTTTTAAAGAGAATCTATACACGTGCTCTTCACAAAACACTTCAGTTCAGGGGGTTAGTCATCGCAGGCGCCACTGCAGCAACTGTTGCATCACTCCTCCTTGCAAGTACATTTGGCACTTCTTTTCTTCCATCGTTTAACGAAGGCACGTTTACGGTCTTTTTGTTTGCACCTCCCGGAACATCGCTCGCTGAGAGTAACCGCCTTGCAACGAATGTTGAAATGCAATTAACTGCTATTGAAGGCGTACGTTCGGTTTCGCGACGTACTGGTCGCGCAGAACGCGATGAACATGCTGAACCAGTGAGCAGTTCAGAAATTGAAGTTTCCATAGAAGATGGATTTAGTCAAATTGAAGTCCGTACACAAATTGACAAAATTCTTGCAGCAATTCCGGGCATCACGACCATGGTAGGTCAGCCTATTGAACACCGGTTGAGCCACTTATTATCTGGCACCCCCGCTGCGATTGCAATCAGTATTTATGGTGATGACTTAAACAAACTTCGAAGTATCGCAAAAGAAATTGAACAAGTTCTCAAAACACTTCCTGGGGAGGGGGCAAGAGATGTCAACGCCAATCGCGAAGTCATGATTACATCGTTGCCAATTCGATATAGACACGCCGAACTTGCGTCGTTTGGTTTGACACCCGCTGAAGCCGCAGAGCAAGTCCGCGAAGCGATGTATGGCGAAGTTGTTGACACAGTCAATCAAGGAACTAGACAATACGACCTTGTCGTTCGATTGGATCCATCGCAGCGTGAAACCATTGAACAGGTGAGAAACTTGCTTCTTCGTGGGCGAAACGGAGCGACGCTTCGGCTACGCGATGTCGCCGACATTGGACCGCAGCGCTCAAGTAATTTGATCACACGTGAAAATGCGCAGCGAAAAGCAGTCGTTTCGCTTAATGTTGCTGAAAATTCCAATCTAGGTGATCTCATCAGTGAAGTACGCGTGCTTGTTGATCCAATTGTGCAAGAAGCAGGCTACACGGTGCATTATGGTGGACAATTCGAGGCGCAGCAATCTGCTTCGAAAACAATCCTCACTTCTGGGTTTGCAGTTGCAATCCTTATTCTGATGCTTCTTCAAATTTCGACAGGTTCGATGCGTGCAGCATTACTTGTTATGGTGAATATGCCTCTAGCACTGATTGGCGGCATTGCTGCGATCTACATCACTGAGGGCGGCAATTTTTTCGCAAACACGATTGCTTTGTTTGGACTAGGAGGCACCTACATCGCCCCTGTCATTTCAATTGCAAGCATGGTCGGGTTTATTACCCTCTTTGGAATCTCCATCCGAAATGGTATTTTGCTCATCAACCACTACAACTATTTGATGGAACGTGAAGGCGTACCGTTCGGAGAAGCAGTCATCAGGGGGTCGATGGAAAGGCTTGTACCGATCCTCATGACGGCACTCGCTGCAGCCCTTGGACTTGCCCCCCTTGCACTCGCTGCGGGTAAACCTGGCAGCGAATTACTCGCTCCACTAGCAATCGTCACCCTAGGTGGGCTACTTACTTCTACAATACTCAATCTCATCGTCATCCCTGCTGGATTTTCACTCGTTTTTGGAAGAGTAGCGGCGAACAACTTAGGAAGCGTTTCTCATGCGTAATCACATATCACAATTTTCAATTTCAATCGCACTCTTTTGCCTTGCACTTCTTGGGTGCAGTGATGAAGTTCAGCAGAATTCACCAACGAAAGAAGTAGCACCCAGTTCGACTGTTAAAGAATCTTCACCTGAAATTAATAATGACTCAACTGCACAAACTACACATGTTCTGGGGGTTGCTGGCATTACTTTGAATGTCTATGTTAAAGGATCAATCGCGCCAAATGCAATGCTCGATGTATCGCTTGTTGAAACTTCTGGCGGTCGTGCATCTGCAATTCGCTTGTGGATTGGTGATAAAACAGGCGTCGGATCTGTAAAGGTTCGTGTACATTCACATGGTTCAAGTTCGCATGCTCATGTACAATCCCCTGCAACACTGCCAGCAGATAGTGCGCTTTGGATTGAAGTACAAAATGCTGATGGTACTTCCGGTTCTGGTTCATTGAGTTTGAAGTAAAAACACGCATGACTCATTGTGTGCGTGTTTATTTTGATACCACCGAGAAGATTTCTTAGTAACAGTTGCCCCACGCATTTAAGAGGTAAAGAAGATCCGAAACATTGACGATTGAGTCTCCGTTTAGGTCTTCTCGACCTGAACCGCCCCATTGGGAGATAATTCGTAATACATCGGAGACGTTGACACTGCCATCATTGTTGAGGTCGGCTGGGCATGGAAGCGTTTGGGCAAGTGGTGTTTGGAACACAACACCACTCGAACTGGAATATGCTGGTGCACCGATAAGGAGTGACCCACCGCCCATTTTTGTATTGCGACCAAAGCCAGTAGAACCATAACCAGATGGAATGGTCACTGGATTTCCTAAACGCCAATAATTTCCATTTTTCTGTGCTGTATAGACCGTGCGATTTGTCGTCGTATTCGTTTGACAGCCCCAGTAGGAATCACACGTTCCGAAACTCAGAATACCATCGGCAATTTGCATGCTTTCTGGGAAGTAGATGTCATATCCCCAACTAGCACTCGAGAGCGATCCATCATTAGTAAAAGAATTCCCTGTACGTCTCCAAGTTTCAAGATAGTCGAATGTGGAATTTGGTCCACTGATTGAACACCACGAAACAACGGTGTCACTATCACAAGCAACCCACTTTCCATTTGAGTCTCCGTCTAGCAATCTTGTGACGTAATCCCAACTTTCTTTACCGCGCACATAGACGTGCGCGCCATACGCAAGTCCACCAGAACATCCAAGTACTTTCGTAGCACCGATCACAAGCATGTCGGCGGCGGCGTCAATATCTTCTGCAAAAAGAGTGCATACTGCAGAAGATGGTGCAATTGTTTGCACGTGTTGCCAAATTCCTTCAACTCGTTCATACACCAACACCGCGTCACGGTACTGTTGCGTCGAGTCATTACACGCAATAAAGATTGCCTGATCACTTGCTGCAGCAAGACTAAATGAATTGAATCGGTTTGTGTCGGGATTAGGTAACTCGGAAGTCACAGTCCAACCGGATTCGGATGGTTCAAGGACAGCCCCCGCACTACCACTTCCAGAGAGCGCCAAACCTAGGAAGTCTTCTCCAAAGGCAAGTGACACACATCGGCGAGAGCCGATTGAAACGACTTGTGAAACATCCCATCCCGTCGGAGTATGTTGGTAAAAACGGATCGCGTATGTGCCTTCAATTTTATGTCCAACGGCCCCTAGGTTGTCTTTTACATCCAACGCTTGGCCAGCGTATGAGCCAGCTTCAGCAACAGGTTCTAGTGGAGTTATATCACCACCACTAAAAGAAAGGGAAATAGAAAGAAATAACCACAGAACCGTATTCATCCAACCGAGTATACACGCACTAATCAACATTTCCAAGAAAAAACAAACACGCGAATTGGATTCTATTTGCTATAATTCCGCGTTCCTGATCCCCTATAGCTCAGTTGGTAGAGCGAGCGGCTGTTAACCGCTAGGTCATTGGTTCGAGTCCAATTGGGGGAGTTCATAAGTTAAGCCCGCAGTAGCGGGCTTTTCTTATGAACTCTGCACCATTATTTCACAATGGCATAGCCATTTTGAAGTGTCGAGTCCAATTGGAGGCTAGATTAGGGGGTTGAACAATGAACCAATGAAACCTACAATACGGGGCTCCCCGCTTGAGAGGGGAAATTGGAGCCCTACTATGAAGAACGAAACCCATCCCGAATACTTCAACGACTGCAAGGTCATGTTCCGCGGTGAACACGTCATGACCGTTGGCGCAACTGTTCCTGAACTTCACGTCGATATTTGGTCTGGATCGCACCCGTTCTACACTGGCAAATCCACATTTGTAGACGCTGCAGGTCGCGTCGAGAAGTTCCAATCGAAGTTCAAAGGCGATTACTTCAAAAATAAGAAGAAATAATTAACCGAGGGTTAATTCATTTCAGTTGTTCGGTACTATGCGCCCATGTCGGATCGGATTCCAGAAAACGTAGCTGAAAAATTGCGTGCAATCAAAGATCAGCACGATGATCTTGCATCTCAATTGATGGATGTTGCGGTACTCAGTAATCATAAGAAGGTTACGTCACTTTCAATTAAGAAAGCGGCGATCGCCCCGCTTGTCAAGCAATTTGAATCTTACGAAGTTGCCCTCTCACAGGTAAAAGAATGTGAAGATCTATTAGGCGGTGACGATGCTGAACTTGCTGCGATGGCAGAGGAAGAATTACCGCAATTAGATATAAAACTGAGTAATCTCACCGAGTCGATTCAAAAACAACTCGTGACTGCAGATGAACAGGCTGTTGGTTCAGTCATCGTGGAAGTTCGCGCAGGTGTTGGTGGTGACGAAGCAGCAATTTGGGCAACTGACTTGGAGGATATGTATAAACGATTCGCCGTTATCCATGGGTGGAAGATTGAAGAAATGGGTGGAACCAAATCGATCATTCTCTGCATCGCGGGTGAGGGTGTTTTGACAAACCTTGGTTTTGAAAGTGGAACGCATCAAGTAAAGCGTGTACCTGCAACAGAAACGCAAGGACGCATTCACACTTCAACGGCAACAGTTGCCGTCCTTCCTGAACCTGAAGAAGTTGAAGTTGATCTTGACCCAAAAGATGTCAAAGAATCTATTACAACTTCGACTGGACCGGGTGGTCAAAACGTCAACAAGGTTGCTACCGCTGTACATTTGATTCATGAACCATCTGGCATTGAAGTGCGAATGCAAGACACAAAAAGCCAAGCACAAAATAGGGAAAAAGCATGGAAGTTACTTCGCGCGCGGTTGTTTGAAGTACAAAAAGCAAAGATCGATGCAGAACGTGCAGAGGCAAGAAACTCAATGATTGGGAGTGGTAACCGAGCAGAAAAAATTCGCACGTATCGATACAAAGATAATTTAATTGTGGATCACCGAATTAGTGGCCACTACAACCTGTCTGACACGATGAGTGGAAACATGCAACCGATGATTGATCAACTCATTGAAGCAGAAACTGCAAGGCGATTAGCGGAGCTATAACGATGTTTGAAATTGATACACCTATTCAGCAAAGCCACGTTCTGCCTATCGTTGTTGGTGCGCACTTACGCGCTGAACTTTGCGACCGACGCCGAGCAATGTTTTTGCAACAGTCAATCGCCACGTGGATGCAGGAGCAAGATATTGCAGATCCCCCTTGGCCACTGGTTTGCAGTGATCTTTGGTATCTCAACGATACAGAGTTGCGTGTGCAGCCAACGATTTGCATTGGAGACCCTGATGTCAACGCAGCAACTGCCGCACTTTCTTCAAAACTTGAAACCGTTCATCTTGAAGAGGATCTATTTCGTATTCAACTCGATCCAGAGTTTATCGATCTCAAGTGCTGTATCTGGGGTGTAGATGATGCGGGAACCCAGGCGGGCATGGATTACTTCGTTTTCGGGTATCTCCCCCACTTTTTGGGTTCAATATTTGGAATAAAAATAACTTAACCCTTGCCCCGCAGGATTATTGGGCGTACCCTGTAGGTGCGGATGAGCGTGGCGGGTTTTACCTGATTCACACCTTATTTTTTATCTCTTGGATACATGCTCATGACTCACAAACAACAATCAACACTGACATCTCGATATGGTTTTACACTCGTGGAGATCCTCGTTGTGATCGCAATCATTGCTATCTTGGCAGGAATTCTTCTCTCCGCACTTGGAGGCGTCCAAGAATCTGCGAAGAAAACAAAAACAGAAAGTCTGATGCAATCCTTTGCAAGGGCATGCGATATGTTCGCCCTTGACCACGGTCGGTATCCGGGGTTATTACCAGAAAGCGCAATTGATGGTGTGCTAATCACTTCAATGCAAAATGCACTTCTTGAACTGATGGGTGGCGGGCGCGTACAAAATGAAAATTCGCCTAACGCTGTGACCAACGAATTTTCTTCTTTTGAGTCATCAACTTCCGCTCTCAAGTTTGAAGGGATCAATGACGATGCCACTGGTTTGGATTGGGACATTGTGTTTGATCAAAGTCGTTTTGGTGAAGGACCTTGGATTGCTGGTCGCAAGTACGAGCCATACTTCAGCCCTAAGGCCTCGGATTTGTTATACCAAGCATATGATCCGTCAGGCTTAGATTCAATTACTACGTTCGTTTTTCCAACTTTGAAAGATGCGTGGGATACACCAATTTTATGTTTTCGATCAACGCGAACTTCGGGTCCAATTATTTCGATTGCTGATGACGACTTTGTGACACCGATGCCACAATTTGAAATCCAAGAAGGCGTGCAATTTTATGACTCGACAAATCAACCACTCAATAACAACTTGAGTTTGCTTAGCACAACAGTTGACGATGAAGACAAATTAGCATACCTGACGCTCCTTCTAGCACACCCAAGTTTTTGGGATATCACAGAGGGTAACGCCCCAACGGAGTTTACTGGTGGTGTAGCTTGGGGGACAACGCGTGGTCGATACATGCTGCTCTCTGCTGGATCGGATACGATTTATCTCGACGCTGCACACGATGAACTTCACACAGAAATCCAAGTTGATGGCAATCCATTGAGTGGGCTTATCGACCCAACGAGTGGCAAAGTAACGCCTGCGATGATGGAAGTGATTGATGATATCGTTATATATGGTGGTGGTTGAGCGGGTGTGCCTAACACTGATCGATTTAAAAAAGGCTCTCCCAAGTGGGAGAGCCTTTTAACAATCAAATATCCATCAATTAAGCAAACAAGTTTTGAGCATCAATAAACTCTATCACTTGTGCAACACATGTTTCTAAATCGTCTTCGTGTGTTCTGATATGTAAATCCGGGTTCGTTGGCTCTTCATACGGATCATCAATACCAGTAAATCCTTTGATTTCACCAGCACGAGCCTTTTTGTATAACCCTTTTGGATCACGCTCTTCTGCAACTTCAAGCGAGCAGTCAATATAGCATTCAAAGTATGCCATGTCAGTGTCTGCGTGCAAAGCACGAACTGCATCACGATCTACAGTGTAAGGAGAGATGAAACTTGCAATTGAAATGACGCCCGCCTCAGCGAAGAGTTTTGAAACTTCACCGATTCGACGAATGTTTTCGGCTCGGTCTTCGGCCGAAAAACCTAGGTTCTTATTGAGTCCCATTCGGATGTTGTCACCATCAAGGCGATACACGTGGTGTCCACGACTAAGAAGAACTTGCTCAACTTCTACTGCAATTGTGCTTTTACCTGAAGCTGAAAGACCTGTAAACCAGAGTGTTGCACCCTTTTGGCCCATGTTCTTCATTCTATCTTCAGGGGATACTGTTCCTTCGTGAACTGTAATGTTTGTTGCTACTTGTTCAGCCATTGTTTTTTCCTTTTAGGATGGTTGTAAATTACTTCCGAAAACTAATTTCGGGGGGTTATGCGGTTACTGTTGATGTTGCCCATTCAATAAGAACGTCAGCAACTTCTGGACGAGAGAATTCGGCAGGTGGTCGTTCACCCTTTTCAAGGAGTTCACGGACTTTTGTACCGGACAAGAAAATTTGATCGCCTTCAAGTTTAGGGAAGGTTTTGGAACTTACCATGCCCTGCGCTTTCTTTGAGTACGCTGCGTGTTCAAACTTCAGTGGGACAATTCCAATTTCTTCTGCTGTAAAGTTATCAAAGATGTTTTGAGCGTCGTATGTGCCATAGTAATCGCCAACACCTGCGTGGTCACGACCAACGATGAAGTGGGTTACACCGTAATTCTTACGAATAAGTGCGTGTAAAACTGCTTCACGTGGACCAGCATACCTCATTGCTCCGGGCATCACTGAAAGTGCTGTGCAATCACGAACAAAGTAATTATCAATAATCGTGTTATAGCAATCCATTCGAACCTCAGCTGGAATGTCACCTTCTTTTGTTTCACCAACAAGTGGATGGATCAAAAGACCGTCACAAATTTCTTGTGCACATTTGCAGAGATATTCGTGAGCCCTATGAATCGGGTTACGAGTTTGGAATGCTGCAACTGTTTTCCAGCCATTATTTTCGAATAGTTCACGCGTTGCTTCGGGTGCAAGACGGTACTGGGTAAATTGTTCACCCGGTTCAACTTCTGGAGTCACGGTCGCAACATGGATGTCACCACCGATTAACCACTCGCCTTCATCCATCACCTGCTTTGCTCCAGGGTGTGCATCATCTTCAGTTCCAAATACATTTGGAATTTCGAGAGTTTTATCGTGAGTATAAATTTCGTCACAATCAATGATCGCCATGAATGTACCATCTTCGTGATACAGCGCTGCTTTACCACCCTCTGTCAAGGTAGCTTTCACATCTTCATCAACTGCAAGTGTGATTGGAATTGGCCAAACAGTCCCATCTGCAAGACGCATGTCCTTGCAGATAGACTCAAAGTCTGCTTTTTTGCAGAAACCTGTAAGTGGGCTGAAAGCACCAATTGCGATCATTTCTAGGTCGCATGCTTGCTTTGTTGAAAGTGTGATCTTCGGTAAGGATGCTGCTTCTTCGGCAATGTTGCTTGAAGCGAATCTGTTGACCAAGGTGCCGCCGTGTGGGGCAATGAGGTTTCCTGTTGACATAAGGATGGAACTCCGTTATTGAGGGAAAGAGGGACAATGCTGTCTCAGCCAACGTTGACTGGATATGACGCTAAATGCGTCGAATCGACCGATTGTAGAGACCTCACCACCCGAAATCAAGCCCTTTATTCATAATTCAATGAAGCACTTGTGCACAATAACAATACTGCAATATTGGGCATTAAAACGACACTCTTTGAAGTAAAAAATGAGTCAATCGATCACCCGTTTATACACTTCAAGAATCTCTGCAACATACTTGTCCCAATTCCAATTGAGATCGATATGTTCTTTTGCCTGTTTGCCTAATTTAGCTGTCAACTCACGGTCCGAGAGTAGTGTATCTAACGCGTTGGTTGTCCCTTCGACATCGCTAAGTTCAGTCAAAAATCCTGTTTTACCATCCAATACAAATTCTGGATTTGATCGTTGGTCTGTTGTAATAACAGGGATACCAACTGCAAGTGATTCTGCGATGACGAATTGCGGATCAATACTCATTTTTCGGATTGGCATAACGACGCAAAGAGATTCAAGTAAAAGTTTAGGAAGCGTGATTCCATCTTCGTATGGAAAATGATGCACGTTGATATTTGAATACTTTTTCGCTGATTCCTCAATTCCTTGAATTGGATCCCAGTGTCTTCGGACTGCAAAATTAAATTCTATGTTGAGAAACTTTGACGCTAAATTTTCATATACCCCCATGGCAACATCAGCACCATTTTGCAGAGTTAAATCTCTCCAAAATAGCACTCTGTGTTTTTGTTCTAACTCTGATCCATCGTGTTCAGCAATAATATCCCGAATGACGCCATGACGAACTTGTGTTGATTGAATACCTTCGTCGTCTAAACGATTTTTTACATAAGCAGTTGATGTCACGACTGCATCAACCTTCCGCCATAATCTTTTCGTAATGAAAGAAAATTTCTCCGGAAAGTTTGCACCTAAGATTGTCACGACTGTTGGAGTTTTTAACCCCATAAAACGTAATCCACCTGCGAGATATGCGATTCTGTTGTAACCGAATAAATGCAGCACATCGAATTTCTCTTTGTAACAAATCTCCTTTATTTCCGAAACCTGCTGTTTGAGTTTCTTCAGACTTAATCCTGTCTTTTGATCGCTTTTTCTTTCTAAAATACCCCCGCGATTTCGAGAATCCGTCACAAAATGAAGCTTCATTTCTGGGTTCAAACAGAATGGCAGTGATCTTCCTTCACCGATTACGTTCGTAATGAGATGCACTTCATGGCCTGCATCGAGTAATTCTTGACAACTTTTCAACGGTACTTGGATGTGCCCAGACACATTGTTCTCATATCCTTCTTGTCCATCAATTGCAGAAACAAATACGCCAATTTTCATCTGTTAGACCGTATTCCAATCTGACAAATCTCTTTGCAAAAACGTGGATAATCTCTCGTTGTATGGTGCAAAATGCTCAATCAATTTCTTCTTTGTTTCTTGCTGCATTGGGTGGTAAGACCTACCCTTACTTTTTCGGCTTCTTCGCACTCGATCTCCAATCCATGTTCGACTGATAAAATAAAGTGTCGACTTTAACCCCAATCCGTACAACATTTTTCTTAATCTCGGAAACATAGATGCATTCTTACGTTGACCGATCATTTTTGATTCTACGTCTGGATCGACACCAATAAACTCTAATATCTTTTGTAAATACATTTGGTCATTCGTGTGCAAGTCGTCGTAAAGAAGAAAGAGCAATTGATCTCTTTCGTAATACTCAAGCAAAGCATCAATTTGGTCTATGTAATGACCTCTCTCTAATAAATCTGGGTCAGACTCAATCGCCTCTTCGAAATTCGACCAATCCGATTCCATTTGTCTTGATTGAAAATTACTATATGCCCTATCAACTGGATTCCGCATCACCATCATTAATTTGACATCCGGAAAGTGCTTTGCCATATCTTGGATTGCTTCAGGAAGGCAATACCCTGTTGCAATCTCACCGACAGCCTTTTGTTGGGGTTCAATTTCTTTGAAGCGTTCCATGTACCAATCAATTCCATTTTTATAGTTACGGTCAAAGAAATATGATTGTTTCATTTTTGGAAGAAAGACCTGTGGATGGTCCCTCAAAGCAGCATCGGTCCATGTTGTACCACAGCGTTGACAACCGATCATGAAAAAAGTGATTACTGAAGTGTCCTGCATTGATATTTGGGAAAATATAACAGAAGTTACTTCTACCTGAGGATCCTTCAGAATCTATTCAAAAGTAGGGTTAATTGGAAAATGTAGTATTCATATCCGATATATAAATATTGAACAACTTTGAACTA
>JYMV01045575.1_pt2 | contig 16193 bp, 17 predicted proteins | sample 338911 | NCBI WGS metagenome assembly JYMV01 (sample SAMN03354496, study PRJNA234377) | hydrothermal vent metagenome | biome: Deep sea; feature: Hydrothermal plumes at the Eastern Lau Spreading Center, Western Pacific Ocean; material: Seawater | place: Tonga | collected 2009 | depth 2000 m m
CCACTTTTGTTACCAACGGTCTTTCAATTGCGGGGGTCGATTGGACTTTCAACAATTATGGAGAAAATATTGATTTCTCTTATAAAAACGACGCTTTAGTGGCATCTAAACTAATAAAACATCTTAATATAGAATGTTTTCAAGCGCCGATAGTCTTAGAAGGGGGCGCCATTCATACCGATGGCAACGGTACTTTAATGGTCACTGAAGATGTTGTTATTGATCCTAAAAGAAACCCGGGGCTAACAAAAAAAGAGGCTGAGTTCATTCTTTCAAAATACCTAGGTGTTGAGAATTTTATATGGTTGATTGCAGCACTAGAATATGACGATACTGGGGGACATGTTGATAATCTTGCATGTTTTACCCCATTTAACCAAATCCTAGCTTTGTCAGAAACTGATTCCGAGGATTCCAATTATGAACGTTTGCAAGAAAATAGAAATCGTTTACAACACGCAAAAAACATCAACGGGAAGAGCTTTGATATTATTGAAATACATCAACCGGCATATCGGAAATTTCTTAATGAAAGAATGCCCTTATCCTATATAAATTTTTACATGGCAAATCAATCAATCATTATGCCTGTCTTTAGTGATCCCAAAGATAAAAAAGCAATTGAAACTATCAAGAACATCTTCCAAGATAGGGTAGTAATTACTGTTGAAGGGTTATCTATAGTTGAAGGTGGAGGATGTGTCCACTGCATTACCCAGCAACAACCATCTATTAACTAAGGAGTCATTATGAGAAACGTTACGGTAGCAGCAACACAGATGGCTTGCACTCATAATTCAGAAGAAAATATCGACAAGGCGGTTGGATTAATCAAGGCTGCAAAACAAAAAGGTGCAGATATTATTTTGATTCAAGAAATGTTTGCATCCCTTTACTTTCCCTGCATCAATGATCCAGAAAATTTTAATCTCGCTCTTCCATTCAAAAACAACCCAATTTTGGAAAAAATGGCAGCAATTGCCAAAGAATTGGATGTCGTCTTACCTGTCAGTTTTTTTGAAAAAGACAACAATACATACTACAACTCATTGGCTGTTATTGACGCCGATGGAAGCATCTTGGATCTATACAGAAAATCTCATATACCTGATGGACCAGGTTATGAAGAAAAATATTATTTCCATCCAGGAAATACCGGTTTCAAAGTTTGGGATACAAAATTTGGCAGAATTGGAGTTGGCATTTGTTGGGATCAATGGTTCCCAGAAGCAGCAAGAATTATGGCTCTTATGGGAGCTGAGATGATTTTTTATCCCACGGCTATCGGTTCAGAGCCCGTCTCTATGGAATTTGATTCTAGAGATTCATGGCAAATTGTTATGCAAGGTCATGCTGCCGCAAACAGCATTCCAATAATAGCCTCAAATAGAATAGGGATTGAAGTGAATAAAAAATTCTCAATGACTTTCTACGGGTCTTCATTCATTGCCGATGAATGCGGGCAAAAGGTTGAAGAATGTTCCAGAGACCAACAAGAAATCATCGTCCATGAATTTGATCTGGATTCCGTCAGTCTGTACCGTTCATCATGGGGATTTTTTAGAGACCGGAGAACAGATCTCTATGAAAATATTTTCATGGACTAAAGATTTTGGTGAATCAGAAAAATACACACCTTCTGGTTAGATCAGCCTCCATCGCATCGTTATTGGTTGCATCCACTTTAATCGTTCTCAAATACTACGGTTGGGTAACAACAACCTCCGTTTCCTTGTTGGGATCTTTGGCCGACTCCTTGATCGACTTTCTCGCATCGGTTTTCGTATTTGTTGCGATCAGTTACTCAATGTTGCCTGCTGATGCAAAACACCGGTTTGGTTACGGTAAATCAGAAGGGCTGGCAGCATTTGTACAATCCTTGCTTATTGGTATTTCTGGAATTTACGTCTGTTTTGAAGCAATTAAAAGATTACTTAATCCAAGTCAAATCAATCAACCTAGCACCGCCATTTGGATTATTCTTGTGTCTATTGTCCTGACCCTTGCTTTGGTTATGTATCAAAAATATGTTGTTAAAAAAAGCAAATCAATAGCCATTGAATCGGATCGATATCATTATCTAACCGATACTTATATTAATTTATCAGTACTCTTTTCAATTGCAATCACGGGTTGGACCCGATTTGTATTTATAGACGCTCTGGTTGGATTGTTGATCTCGGGGGTAATTTTATACACTTCAGTCACCTTGTTAAAAAAATCCTTTAAAATACTACTTGACCAGGAAATCCAGTCTGATGATCGGGATCGGATTAGAGAAATTGCACTTGACCACCCAAAGGTTCTTGGTTTCCACGATTTGCGAACCAGAGACACGGGCCGTGAATATATAATTCAGTTTCATCTGGAGCTTGACCCAAACATGAGTTTATTGGAATCTCATGAAATTACCGATGAGGTTACTGACAATGTCCTTAAACTGTATCCTGACTCAGAGCTGATTATCCACACAGACCCGCTTGGCATTGATGAGGAGAGAGATCCATTTGAGTAAACAGTAATAACAAGCTAACATACAGCATCATTTTTGTTTGGATAAAAATATGAAAATAACTCCTAAATTCTTCTCGCTCTTGACCTTAACCCTGACTTTTATCCTCTCAACAGGACTCAGTGCAAAGTCTATGAAAGAAATCGATGCTGCCATTGAAAGCTCCCTGACTAGATTTACCACAGAAATTCAAGGTGGTGACACCTATTTAGAAGCGGCAAGAGGGATGTTAGTCATACCTAGAATGTGGAAAGCGGGTGTTTTACTTGGATTTGAATTTGGCGAAGGCGCCCTAATTGTCGATGGGATAAAAATTCAATATTACAAAGCGCTCACCACATCCGTGGGTCTCCAAGTGGGTGTAGGATCCAAAGACTTGATCATTCTTTTCTTTGATGATACTGCCATGGATAATTTCTTATACAGCTCTGGATGGGAGGTTGGTGTTGATGGTGCAGTCGCATTCCTCTCAAGAGGAGCCGTAGGCGCCGTGGATACAAATACTTTTAAAGATCCGATTGTGGGCTTTGTCTTTGGACAGAAAGGAGTGCTTGCGGGCGTGAGTATGGAGGGAACAAAATTCACAAAAATCTGGCCTGATACCGCAACTGAGATTGATCAAGAGCAAGAGGCAATTGAAACATTCAATGAAAGAGTAACGGATTAAAAACACGGTTTGTGTTTACGTCACTCTTTAATTCAGTTACTTCCAGAAGGAACCTTTTTCAACTCTCAATTGCACTTGGTGCTACTGGGTCTTTCCAACCCACAACTGCCCAACAAACAACAAAAGACAATGGACTAGACTTCAGTATTCCAGAGGATAATCTATATGCCTTTGGAAAATTATGGGGATCCTACGATGTCAAACCAACCTATGGAGGTTATCAAGGTGTCCAATTTGCAAGGATTGGTACCAAACGGTTGATTCCTTTATTCGGTTATGTGGGATTCGGCAACATGCAATCCCGGCTTAATAATGATGGTACAGTTAATATTAGAGGCACAGAAGCAGGCTATTTTACGGATTTGAAAACAGGCCATATTATTGACAGTTGGGACAACCCTTGGACCAATGAAACGGTAGAAGTTTTCCCCTTTATTAATAGAAAAATGCGGGGCCATCTGACAACTAAAATGCCAAAATTTATTATGGGGAATGCAGCACTTGATGAACCCACACTGATGAATCAAGCCGATGCACGGGAAGATCTTGCAACAGTACCATTTTTATTGCCCTGGCAAAAACTGGGGGACCAGTATTTATTGACCTGGGAATATTCACACGAATACACCAACCCCGTGACTAAAGATAAATGGCCCAAAGCTCATACCACTAAAAGAATCAACCCTTCTGAGCACTTTTCTTTTTATACACCGGTTCGTGAAATGAATAACAGGTCAATACTCTCCTCCCCTTTTCATGCTGGATTCATGCGTACATCTCCATGGTGGCCTTGGATGAAAATGGGACAAAATAAAATTAATGGGTGTTTATTTGGGAGGATGCACAGTTACCAAATAACGGGGACAATTGATGATATTCCTACACCTGTTCTAAAAAAAGTTGAAAAAGATCATCCAGATATTCTTGGCATCCAAACGGGTTGGGGGCAAACCAATCCGAAGGGGACTTGGGAAGCCTACGCGGAAGAGATTGCTCCTGAGACCCTGCCAAATTAATCACACAGTTAATTTCACACTCTCTTCTCTTTTTAATGTTTTAATAGAAATTTAATTAATTTAAACTCTAAGTTGTGAACATTAATCATAAATTGCTGCTCCTACTCGTCGTTTTGTGTCAAAGTTGCACTCAGTCAATTGTGATCAATACAACCGTTCCGGAACCCTTAGTAGAAAAAATTGAAAATTTCAATATTGCCGTTATCTACGAAGACAATATCCAGAACTATCAGTATGAAAATATCAATTCAAAATCGTCTGCGTGCTGTGAAATAGACTTTTCTGACAGTCAACTGAATTTGTTTAGAAAAATATTACAGAGCTTCTTCCCAGGATTGATAGAACTGCCGAATAACAACAGTGAAATGCTCTCAAATGTTGATCTTTATATGGAACCTCAATTGGATGCCTTTGAATTTCTTAGCCCAGAAGAATCAAGGAATGACAAATACGCTGTCTGGTTAAAATACAAAATTGATATTTATGACAATAAAAAAACCTTGTTATCAAACTGGTATATTACCGGTTATGGGGAACAGAATACTGGATCTTTTGGAGTAAGTGAATCGTTAACAAAGGCTATAGACTTGGCTTTAAGAGACACTGGCGTCAACCTGGCGATTAAAATCGAAGATGATTTCGATAAATTAGTAAAATTAATCAGTACCGACCTATGATTCATCACTCAACTTTAATTTTTTTCTTATCTGGATTCTTCCTTATAGCAGGCTGTACGACAACTCGACTTGAGGAACAAACCAACCTGCCTTTTGAAATCCTTGAAGGCGAATCAGTAGTAATCACCTCGAACAGTTATCATGTAGGTAATGAGACGGAAACCGATTTCCTTCAATGTATTAATAAGTCACTCATCAAAAAACAAAAAACTTTTAACGTAATACCAACACAACAATTCATAAACCAACTATATCCTTGGTTTGAGCCCAGGACAGCTCCTCAAACAACTGACGATCTTTCTGGTTTTCTTGCTCGGGATCTGGTTCGAGAAAGGATAGAAACGCTTGATGTTAAATACTTCGTCAACATCAGCGGTCAGACCAAAACCAATTCCAGCTCCGGGGCATTGACTTGTGCAGCAGGTCCAGGTGGTGGGGGCTGTTTTGGTCTTGCTTGGTGGGATGACACCTCTTCTTACTCGGCATCTATATGGGATCTAAGTAAAGAATCATCTGTTGGTAACGTCAGTGCAAGCGTCAGTGGAACTTCAGTAATTCCTGCCCTAGTAATACCTATCCCAATCCTTGCAAGAACCCAAAAGACAGCCTGTGAAGAACTTACAGATCAAATACTTGATTTTTTTTCACGCAATTAATTAATTGGGGAAAATATGAATAAGAGTTATAAAAGCGTATTACTTATTGCAATTCTTTTAGCCGTAACACCGATTCAAAGTCAGTTGACGGAAGATGAAAATATACCAGCCATCCTTGCGGAAAACCCAGTTGATAGTCATTTGCTTAAATTGGTTGCAGCACTGTCAGAACAAGCTCATTTTTCAAGAAAAAAGATTACCAATGAATTGTCCCCTTTTATACTGATTAATTTTTTAGAAAAGCTTGACCCAGTAAAAATGTATTTTACTAGATCTGATATTCGATATTTTCAAAGATATCGCTATAAAATTGATGATGCATTAAAACAAGGGAATCTTGAGCCAATCTACGATATTTTTAGAATCTACAGACTTCGTGTACAACAGAGACTTGGGTTTTGTGTAAACCTCCTCCTCACCCAGGATCACAACTTTGAATCAGATGGTTCTTACGACTTTAACCGTCAAGTAAAAAACTGGTTTGATGACATTGAAGAACTGGAAAATCTTTGGCAAAGGAAAACTCACAACGATTTACTTACTTTAATTCTTGCCGGTCAATCCAAAGAAATAGCGATAGAGGTTTTGGAAAAAAGATACAGACGGTTTATTAGGAAAGTTAATTTATTTGACGAAGAAGATGTGATTAGCATCTTTTTAAATGCTTTTGTCCACACCTTGGATCCACATTCTAACTACCTAAACCCAACCCAATCAGAAGAGTATGCAATTCAAATGAGTTTATCCTATCAAGGAATTGGCGCCCGATTGAACCTAGCTGATGAACAGGTTCAGGTCGTTAATATCATACCTGGTGGCAAAATTATTGGCATCATGGATGAAAAGAATAAAACCATCACCGATCTCATAGGGTGGGATTTGGATGAAGTTGTCAAATTAATCAGGGGCCCGAAAGGAACAAGGGTAACTTTACAGATTATACCCAGTGACTCAAACTCTGACGAAACGCCTTATTTACTAACCCTTCAAAGAGACGAAGTGGCATTGGAAGAACAGGCAGCTTCTAGTCTTATTGAGACCCTTGAAATCAGAGACAAAACATACAATATTGGTGTTGTAACGATTCCAAGTTTTTACCAAGATTATCAAGCGAGGAGTAAAGGCGAAGCTAAATACAGAAGTACATCTGAGGATGTAAAAAAACTTGTTCATAACCTTTTAGAAATCGGTATTGATGCCTTAGTCATCGACCTTAGGGGTAACAGTGGTGGTCTATTGACTGAGGCTACCGCTCTTACCGGGCTTTTCATTGACGATGGGCCTATTGTCCAACTGAAAGATACTCGCAATAAAATTGAAATTATAGAGGACCCAATACCTGGTTCAGTGTACGAAGGTCCATTAGCGGTGATTGTTGACCGATATAGTGCTTCAGCGTCAGAAATTTTTGCTGGAGCCATCCAAGATTATTCTCGTGGCATTGTGGTTGGCCAACAAACATTCGGCAAGGGAACTGTACAAAATCTCTATCACTTAGATCGATATTCCAGATTCCAATCAAAAAAAGGATTCGGACAATTAACATTGACAATAGGAAAATTCTACAGAGTCTCTGGCCAGGGGACTCAAAACAAAGGGGTTATCCCAGACATTAGATTACCATCTTTCATTGACGAAGAAGTGGTTGGAGAAGATACAAAAAAGAACACGCTCCCATGGGACCAAATTATGTCATTGGAGTATGATTCTGATTTATCATTCCATCAATCTATCGAGAAACTAAAAAAGAATTTTGCTGAAAAATCCAAAGAGAATTTACCACTTTTATTTCTTCAAGAAGACATTGATCAAATCACTGAGCAAAACAAACAAACCAAACTGTCCTTAAACTATGAAAAAAGGAAAATAAAAAGGGACCAATTTAAAAAGGTTACTCAAGATAGAAGAACCAAAAGACTGGAAGAACTGGGTTACAGCAATGAAAATAATTTTAACGACTTCGCGTCAAAGACGCTATTAAATGAGGTCTTAAACACCGTGGTCAATCTTATTGAATCGAAGGAAATTGAGTCAGGTTAACAATCCTTAATTAACCTTTAGGCCATTCTTGATGGTGTAAATCGATCACAAACTTGTGCTTATGGACAACCTTGTGATGTTCGTGTTCGTGATTATGAGATTCTTGATCTAGATCGTTACCATGTTGGTGTATATGGTGTTGGTCATCGTGCCCGTGTGCATGAGAATGTACCAGTGTTTTGTGTTGATGATTAAGAATATCTTCATCTTCGGTAGGCCAGAATAAAATGCTAAAAATAAAACAGGTTAAAACTATGCAGGCCAGAAATGCTGCAGTGAAGCCAAAGCCAAAATACAAAACCAACTGTCCAGTGATCGGATAAGTTATTAACCAACACAAATGCGAGAGTGCAAATTGTGCTGAAAAGTAAGACGATCTATCCGCTGGGTCTGCAGACATATTAACTATTTTTCCTGATGGTGTCTGAACCAGTGACCACCCTACTCCAGTTATGAACCAACAAAAAAGAGCAAAAGAATACATCGGCTCTGTTGCCATCATGCCCAACCCCACAGCTAAAAATATTGCTCCAGATTGAACAATGAGTTTGTCATTAAATATACTTGATAATTTTGGAAAACTTAGAGCTGCTAACATGGACCCAAAGCCGGAAGCTGCAAAAAATATTGCCAATTCACTGTCACTGCCCCCTAAGTATTCTTTCACGTAAATTATCGTGTTAACAATAATCATTGCACTCGCACAAGCCACAGCGAAGTAAAGTATTAACAGCGATCGCAATCGAGGTGTTTTGAAATAAGCTACTATTCCATAACTGACTTCATTCCAAATGCTACCTGTCCTTTGCACTGGTTTTGGCATAGGAATGGTCGTAACAACAATAATGCCTGCTGAAATTACAAAAGCCACAGAATTCCCCACAAACAAAGCAGAGTAGGAAAAAAACAACAATGCTAAGGCAGCAAAAATTGGACTTAATAAATTTTCTAGATCATAAGCGAGTCTTGAGTAAGAAAGCGCTTTTCCATACATTACATCGTCTTCTAGAATATCAGGAATCACAGCCTGGAAGACGGGCTTGAAGCCTGCAGAGAACAAATTCAACAGAAATATAAGAAGATAGATATGCCACAACTCGGAAACAAAAGGCATTAACAAGACGAGAAATGCCCGTATTACATCCAAAGAGATTAAAAACGGTTTTCTGGCAAACCGATGGACCAGACCCCCTACTATTGGAGCAAAAAAAACGTAAGCAATCATTTTACATGCCAAAGCAATGCCTAAAACAGCACCGGCATTTTCGCCGGCAAGGTTGTAAGCCAACAAAGATAAACCAACTGTTGAAAGTCCTGTTCCAACCAATGCAATAATCTGAGCTGTGAAAAGTTTTCTAAAACTTGGATTCGTTATTGGATTCGAACTATTCATTGGATTTTGTTGAAAGCATATCCAAGCACAATCAGTTTATTAAACCATTCGTGAACCAATAAGTTTTTGGTTAATTTATTTTGAACGGAGTTTGAATTGCCAGACTTTTTAGACGCTTCTTTGTCTGATTCTTGAATTTCACCGCCACTTGAACGGCATAAACCTGTCTCTTTCACTTCTAAGATTTTTGCATCCAAAAAAAGTCTAAATTTCACATTATAGGTATAGCTAATATTTTCAAGATCATGCTCTCCATAGTACATCTCTACATCGACTGTATATGGAGACAGAAAGTTCATCTCCACATGAATGTCAGGAACATAATGATTAGAACTTAACAGTAAGTGCATGTGTGATTCTGGTGAGAATTTAAATTTTCTTTGACTCTCTAATGGACTTAAGAGGATTTTATTAATTATTTTAAAATTTTGCTCGTAAGTGGAATAAAGATTATCAACTAAGTTCTCAGATTTAACTGCACTTCTCTCTTTAACTGCAAACAATGGTGCATTTGTTTTCATATTAATGTCTCTCAAATCCTATTGTTAAACAGTCTAATTCTGATTGAGGTGGCTATTTCCTCCACCGAAATTGTGGTCGTATCTATGTATGGAATACTATATTTATTAAACAACGATTCACTATATCTGATTTCTGCCTGGACTTGATGCGGCGAGGCATACTTACCCGATGGTCGTCTTTTTTCTCTTATTTCTTGCAAGCGTTTTGGTGCAATAGTTAGGCCAAAAATCTTATTTTTAAAGCGTTTTAGACTGTTTGGTAATTGTTGGGATTCGAGTTCTAAATCAACCAGTGGGTAATTTGCAACAGAAAGACCATTGATCAAAGCAAGATAAATGGAGACGGGCGTTTTTCCTGTTCTGGAAACACCAACAATAATAATGTCTGCTTTGTTATAGCGTTCAACGTTATTTCCATCGTCTGCGGCAATAGTGAAATCCATCGCAGATATTCGCTCTTCGTAGGCTTTACTTTCACTAAATCTGTAGTCCAAACCCATAATTGGAACCGACTTGAGGTTCTTTATAGTCTCTATTTGTTTAATGGTTTGTTTAAGAAAATTGACATGAAAAAAATCACCGTGATCAAACGGTTCATTGAGTTCGTCATAAATAAGAGTTGAAAAAACCATGGATGATGGTTCTTGTTTGATTATTTTTACAAGTGCTTGGGCTTTTTTAACTGTGTTCACAAACGGTATTGTTTTATATTGAAAATCGATGTCAGGAAATTGAATCAGAACAGATTTCCCCAACTGTTCCGTTGATAAGCCAGTACCGTCAGAAACAAAATAGACTTTAATTTTATCCATTTTTGAAAATTAATCCTGTTAGAATTTTAATTCGTTATATGGAATTATAATGCAAATACAAGATGCATAGGTACCTTAAAAAACTCAGTGAAATTAAGATTTCTGACCTGGATTCGGTAGGCGGAAAAAATGCATCGCTTGGCGAGATGATGCATCACTTCAATGAATTAAATCTTAACCTCCCACCGGGTTACGCCCTGACAACCGAAGCCCATAAGGATTTTATCAATGAAAATGAACTCGGTACCTATATTCAAAGCATACTCAAAAAGAAAGATCTGAGTGATATAAAAGAACTCCATGCCGTCGGTCAGTCGATCAGAGAAAAAATACTGTCTTCACAATTATCCAAATCAATAACAGAGGCTACTGCAATTGCCTGGCATAATCTCAAGCGTAATACTGATAAATCCTTTTCTGTTGCCGTCAGATCTTCTGCAACAGCCGAAGATTTACCGAATGCTTCATTTGCTGGACAACAAGAAAGTTATTTAAACATTTCGAATGTAGACGAAATAAACAAGGCCATATTATCAGTCTATGCATCACTGTTTACAGATAGAGCCATATCATATCGCGAACACAATAATTTTGATCATAACCAGGTATCTATGGCTATTTGTATCCAGCAAATGATCAGGAGTGATTTATCCTCGAGTGGGGTAATGTTTACAGTCGATACTGATAGTGGTTGTAAGGATCTGATTGTAATTAATTCATCTTTTGGATTGGGTGAGTTAATCGTTCAAGGATTGGTGAATCCAGATGAATTTTATTTATTTAAACCCTCTTTGAGGAAAAATAAATTTCCCATCATAAGAAAAAACATGGGCAATAAAACAACTAAGATGATTTTTACAAAAGACATAAACTTTAATCATTCAGTGCAAACCATTGACCTAGATCAAAAAGATAGATCAAGGTTCTCTATTAGCAACGATGAAATTATTGCTTTAGGCCAGCTTGGACTATTAATTGAGAGTCATTACGGAAAACCAATGGACATTGAATGGGCAAAAGACGGTAAAGATGGAAAATTATATATACTCCAAGCAAGACCAGTAACAGTGATCAGTTCACATGAACATTATCTGGATGATTTCCAGATTAAATCAAAAGGAAAATTATTGGCTACCGGTCGCAGTGTTGGCTACGGACTTGGAATAGGAACAGCAAAAATTTTAGACAGTCTGGAAGACATGTATCTAATTGATGAAGGCGATATTTTAGTCACAGACCATACTGACCCAAATTGGGAACCTGTGATGAAAAAAACCGCTGCAATCATAACCAACAAAGGTGGCAGGACATGCCATGCTGCAATTATTGCAAGAGAATTAGGTATTCCAGCGGTTGTAGGATGTTTAGATGCAACAACAAAAATTCAAGATCGAAGTACTATTTCAGTGTCTTGTGCAGAGGGCGATCAAGGCTTTGTCTATCAAGGATCCGTAGAATATGAGCTGATTTCAAAAAAGATAGGATCCTTACCAAATATCACTACAAAAATAATGATCAATATTGGCAATCCAGATCGTGCTTTTTACTTTGCAAATATTCCAAACGAAGGCGTTGGATTGGCAAGAATTGAATTTATCATCAATAGAATGATAGGCGTTCATCCAAATGCAATAATTGATTACCAGAATTTGGATAAGAAATTGCAACAAAAGATCAAAGAAATATCCGAGGGTTATGAACTACTATTGCCGCTGCATTCTATCCAAAACCAGTAATCGTAAGACTTTCTGATTTTAAATCCAATGAATACGCAAACTTACTTGGTGGTGATGCATTTGAGCCGGATGAAGAAAATCCAATGCTTGGATTTAGAGGAGCGTCAAGGTATTTGGATCCTTTGTTCCAACCTTGTTTTAAAATGGAATGCGACGCAATTTTAAAAGCAAGAGAGGCAATGGGTTTAGACAACATCCAAATCATGATCCCCTTTGTGAGAACAATTAAAGAAGCCGCTCGGACATCAGAACTCTTAGAAATAAACGGTCTTGAAAGAGGCAAAAAAGGATTAAAAATTATTATGATGTGCGAATTGCCATCAAATGCCTTGATGGCAAAAGAATTTTTAGAGTATTTTGATGGCATGTCAATTGGATCCAACGACATGACTCAATTGACATTGGGGCTTGATAGGGATTCTGGGATGGTGGCAGAAGGTTTTGATGAACGTGACCAAAGCGTTAAGAAATTGCTGCAACTGGCCATTCAAGCTTGTAAAGATGAAGGTAAATACATCGGGATCTGTGGCCAAGGACCCTCTGATTATCCAGAGTTTGCAAAGTGGTTGAGCGATCAAGGAATTGAAAGCATTTCCTTAAACCCAGATTCGGTGATTAAAACTTGGATAGAGATTGCTCAGTAATCCGTCCTAGGTGTTAGCTGATTACAGTTTTTAACAAAAAGGAGAAACAAAATGACATTCGCTTACGTGTGTATAGTAATAGCCTTAATACTGCCCATGATTTGGGCCGGTATTGCAAAAAAAGAATCCAAGATTCCAATCAATAATAATGCTCCAAGAGACCACATCCGTCATCTTCAGGGGAGAGCAAAAAATGCCTACGGTGTTGAGCAAAACAGCTACGAATCATTCCCACCCTTTGCAATCGCAGTAATAGTTGCACATCTCACAGGTGGAACTCAATTGACTATTGATATCTTGGCAGGTCTGTATATTGCTTCTAGGTTGATGTATGGGGTTTTTTATCTTCAAGGGAAAGGCACACTTAGATCTTCAACTTTTATGGTTGGATTGATTGCAACAATTTCACTGTTTTTTGTTGGCTAAAATTAATTCAATCTAAATTTAGTAAATGATTCTTGTAGTGTCTTAGCTCATAAATGGACTCGAAAATATCATCTCGAGCGAGATGTTTGGATGTTTTGCTGTATGACCTTGAAACCTCAGGTGCCCAGAGTTGAGAAACTATTTTGATTGAGGTGACATCCAGGTTCCTATAATTGAAATGAGCTTCAAGATCCGGCATTAATCTTGCAAGAAATCTGCGATCTTGACAAATACTGTTGCCACACATTGGACATTGGCCTTTATTGGAGAGTTTTTGTAAAAATTCCAAGGTCATATCTTCGGCATCTTTTAAACTGATGTTGCTATTCCTAACTCGGTCTATCAGGCCTGATTTTGCGTGTTGGGTTTTATTCCAATTGTCCATTTGATTCAAAACAGAATCACTTTGATGGATGGCTAAATTTGGACCTTCGGCAACAATTTCAAGGCTTGGTTTGGTCACCACCGTGGCGATTTCAATAATAGTATCAGTTTGAGTGTCCAGGCCCGTCATCTCCAGATCAATCCAAATCAACCTCTGTGATTGCTTAGTCATAATAAAATGATTCTAGCAAAGTATTGATTGTATAATCACAAAAGTTTAAAGATGGAAGATTCAGGCAAAAATATTGGAAAAATTACCTCTGTTTTCGGCAAAACAGGAATTGTTGAGCCCGCCGATGGAGGTCGGTTATATTTCCTAGTCAAAAGCCAGAAATTAAAGCCAGTAGTTGGCGACAATGTCCACTGGAACAAACAGAGTGATGGGACCATCGTGGTAACAAAAATAATGGAACCCAACAATCAATTAGAACGATTGAATCGGTATGGTCAACGACAAATCATTGCATCTAATGTTACACAAATATTGTTAATCACTGCTCCATTACCAAAACCAAATTTCTTACTTATAGATAAATTTATCCTGATCAGTGAATTGATGGAGTGCGATTTGTCGATTATTCTTAATAAAGTTGACCTTGTTGAAAAGTGTGACCGCCAATTTCAGCTTTATCAACAACTTGGTTACCCTGTGATTAAGATCTCTGCCAAGGAAAAAATCAATTTAAACCCATTGTTTAATTTACTCAATCAGCAAACCACAGTGCTTGTTGGCCAATCCGGAGTTGGCAAATCAACGATCATCAACTTACTGATTCCAAAAGACAAAATAAGAACAGAGGCACTATCAAACAAAAATCAAAAAGGGAAACACACAACATCCACATCAACGATGCATGCGGTTAAAAACAAGGGTTATTTGATTGACACGCCGGGTATAGAAAACCTGAATCCTAAAATTCTTGATATCAAGGAAATCGAAACTGGCTTTAGAGAAATTGCATCCCTCTCTTGTGACTGCAGGTACCGTGATTGCATTCACATCAATGAACCCAATTGTGCTGTCAATCAGGCATTAACCAAAAATGAAATTGCAACTCAGAGGTACAACAATTACAAAAAACTAGTGGATGGATTTCAATAGTTATTGCTTTCCTATGGTGTTTCTGTTGAGCATCGCTTGAATCAGAGTATTTGAATCAACATACTCAATTTCCCCACCAAAAGGCACACCATAAGCAATCCTCGTTGCCTTAATATCAAACTTCCCAGCGACAGAAGCAATGTAAGCCGCGGTTGCTTCTCCATCTACGGTTGGACTGGTGGCCAAAATAACTTCATTGATGGTATTGAGATCAAATAATTCTTCCAACTGATTGATTTTCAATTCATCCGGTCCAATTCCATCAATGGGTGAAAGGTGACCCATTAATACAAAATACCTGCCATTGAATTGCATTGTATTTTCCAAGGCCATCAAGTCTGCTGGAGACTCAACAATACACAAAAGGCTTTGATCTCGTTTGGTGTCCTTGCAGATTTCACACAGCTCTTCTTCTGAATACATCCTGCAAATTTTGCATTCTTGTATAGAGACAAGAGAATTTTGTATCGTTTCGGCAAGAAACAAAGCCTTATCTGTATTGCCTTGCAACAAATAGAAGACAATCCGTTGGGCGCTCTTTACACCAATTCCTGGAAGTTGTTTAAAGGCTTCAATGAGATCCTGCAGTATGGGACTAAATTTTTTCATCAATTATTAATTTTCAATTGTAGCGTCAAAAATATCGATGAATTCCTGTATGTTGGGATCGGATTTTAACCTGGATTCGTTCATAATCATCTGTTCTTCATTCAGTTCTGATTTTTTTTTAGCTAGTGTTTGGCCGCTGGCATTGTCAACCTCTATCTGGATCCCTGAGATTTGTTGGAAATGACTGATTAAAGACTTATTTAATCGTGATTTTAATCGATCAGTAACCAGATGCCCGTGATTTGAATCAATAATTAAATGGAGTATATTTTTTTTGATTGATTTAAAGCTGCAATGCGATGCAAGCTGATTGAGGGCCCCAGAAAGGTTTAGTTTTTCAACTTCCCTCAACCAATTTCTTTCGGTTATTATTGTGTCACTTTTTTTAGAATCTGAGTGCTCCGATTTTAAATTTTCTGCTTCTGTCTTTTTGTTGATGTTAACCGAAACCGGCTTCTCTACCTTTAACTTGGCTGGGCTAGCTTGGTCCTTGGGGAGCATGGAATCGGATGCGAATGCGAACATTCTTAGCAGTGCCATAGCAAAACCTTCTCTGGGGCTCGGTGCTATTTCTATATCACGCTTGGATGTGATGGAAATTTGGTAGAGTAATTGAATTAATTCAGGCGAAGCGTTCGCTGAAAAATCCCTTATGGTCTTGGTGTTTTCTGGGTTTGGACTGTCAAATTCATCGTTACTTACCTGAACAAATGCTATTTTCTGTAAAAATGATGCCATACCATCGAGCAGGGATTTATAATTAGGATATGCTTCGTCTAAGTCCTTCAATCCTTGATTGAGGGCAACGCTGTCTTGATTCAATACAGCAACCAACAAACCCACTATGTCATTGATGTTAATTGTTCCTAACATACGCTGCATCTGATCTGCTGTGAGTGAATAATCCTCGTAAGCAAGTGCTTGGTCCAATAGACTCAGTCCATCTCTCATGCTGCCATCAGCTGCCTGGCTTATTAAATCCAGAGCAGTGTCTTCGT
>JYMV01005534.1_pt1 | contig 16190 bp, 14 predicted proteins | sample 338911 | NCBI WGS metagenome assembly JYMV01 (sample SAMN03354496, study PRJNA234377) | hydrothermal vent metagenome | biome: Deep sea; feature: Hydrothermal plumes at the Eastern Lau Spreading Center, Western Pacific Ocean; material: Seawater | place: Tonga | collected 2009 | depth 2000 m m
AATTTTGTTTAAGCGAAGTGCGCCTTGGCTTGATCCCTGCCACCATTAGTCCTTATGTTATTTCGGCCATGGGTGAACGGGTTGCTCGTCGCTATTTTATGACCGCGGAAGTGTTTTCTGCTCGACGAGCCAGAAGACTGGGGCTGGTAAGCGAAACTGTTACTGAGGAAGAACTGGATACCACCATCGAAGATCTGCTGAATAACATATTGCGCAACGGCCCACAGGCGGTCTCGGCAGCAAAACAGCTGATTTTTGATGTTAAGAATCAGCCCGGTGAAGAAGAGGTTATTGAGAAGACCTGTTTGCGAATTGCCACCGTCCGTGTCTCTGACGAAGGACAGGAAGGACTGAGTGCATTCCTTGAAAAACGTAAACCCAACTGGCGCAAGGATTAAACATGTTTAAGAAATTACTAATCGCTAACCGCGGTGAAATTTGTTGCCGTGTTATTAAAACTGCGCGCAAAATGGGGATACCCACTGTTGCCGTATATTCTGATGCTGATGCCAATGCCTTGCATGTGCAAATGGCGGATGAAGCGGTACACATTGGCGGCCCGGCAGCCAAAGACAGCTACCTGAAAGCCCAAACCATCATTGATGTTTGTAAGGAAGTCAGTGCAGATGCAGTTCATCCTGGCTATGGATTTTTATCTGAAAATGCCAAATTTGCCAATCTGTGCGAAGCCAACAACATTACTTTCGTAGGTCCGCCTACCGGCGCTATTGAAGCCATGGGTAGTAAAAGCGCAGCCAAAACCATCATGGAAAAAGCAGGTGTACCTCTGGTACCTGGCTATCATGGTGATGACCAGTCGGAAGCTGTTATCAAAAAAGCCGCCGACGACATGGGTTATCCGGTATTGCTCAAAGCGGCTGCTGGTGGCGGTGGTAAAGGTATGCGCCAGGTATGGTCTGAAAAAGAATTTGCTGGGGCCTTAGCTGCGGCAAAACGCGAAGCCCTGTCCAGCTTTAGTGATGACACCATGCTGGTTGAAAAATACCTGACACAACCCAGACACGTGGAAATTCAGGTGTTTTGTGACAAACACGGTAACGGTGTCTATTTGTTCGAACGGGATTGTTCGGTACAACGTCGTCACCAAAAGGTTATCGAAGAAGCGCCAGCACCTGGCTTGTCTGATGAAGTCAGAAAAGCCATGGGTGAAGCTGCATTAAAAGCGGCTAAAGCCATTGACTATGTCGGTGCCGGTACCGTGGAATTCTTGTATGACTTAGACGGTAGCTTCTACTTTATGGAAATGAATACCCGTTTACAGGTAGAACACCCGGTTACCGAAATGATTACCGGCCAGGATCTGGTGCAATGGCAGTTGAATGTCGCTGCTGGCGAGCCTTTACCGCTCACTCAGGAGCAGCTCAAAGTCAACGGCCATGCATTTGAAGCGCGGGTTTATGCCGAGGATCCCGACAATGACTTCTTGCCAGTTACCGGTCAACTTACCTATCTGCAGGCCCCATTAGAAAACCGCCATGTACGAGTTGATACCGGCGTGCGCCAGGGTGATGAAGTATCAGTTTATTACGATCCTATGATTGCCAAGCTGATTGTCTGGGACGAAGATCGCAACAAAGCGCTCAATCGTCTGACTTCGGCACTCAGCGATTACCATATCAATGGCATGACCACTAACCTGCCGTTTTTGTACAACCTGGCCAGCACCGATGCCTTCAGAAATGTCGAACTGGACACTGGCTTCATTGAAAAGCACCAGGATAAGATATTTGTTAACAGCGACTATGACTTCAATCAATGTTTGCCGTTAATGGTGCTTGCCATTCTGCTCAATAAAAAACAGACTCAACCTAAAACCAACAGTGCTGATATCTCGTCCCCGTGGCAATTTACCAACGCCTGGCGTGCCAATGAGCAACACAGCCAAACTGTCGTTGTGGGTGTAGCCGGTGAAAAATTCGAAGTGACTGTTACCCATGTGGACGCCGAACAGTTTGAGCTGAATATCAATGGCGAAGATTTGTTGGTATCTGGCGTGCTGAGCGCCAATGAGCTAATTGCTAATGTTAATGGTCATCGCCAAAAAGCCACGCTGGTAGTTCATGGCAGTGATATGTCTTTGTACACCGCACAAACCGCCCTGCACTTCAGTGAAGAAGAGCCTGATTTAGGTTTGGATGATATGCAGGATACCGATGGGGGTTTAACCGCTCCTATGAACGGCACGGTAGTAAAACTCATGGTTGAGGCAGGAGAGACAGTTGACGCTGATACACCTTTACTGATCATGGAAGCCATGAAAATGGAGCACACCATCAAAGCACCTGCAAAAGGTAAAGTCACAGAGTTCTTCTTTCAGGCTGGTGAACTGGTAGATGGTGGCGCGGAACTTCTGGCCTTTGAGGTGAGTGAATAATGGCATTACCGCAATCAGCAACCATCGTTGAAGTGGGACCTCGTGACGGGCTGCAAAACGAAAAGGCCGATATTTTATTGCAAGATAAAATTGCGTTAGTGGAAGGTCTGGCGAATGCCGGACTATCCATGATAGAAACCGGAAGTTTTGTCTCGCCCAAATGGGTGCCTAAAATGGCCGACTCCGCTGAAGTATTTAAACAGGTGACACGCAAGCAAGGCGTCACCTACTCTGCCCTGACGCCAAACCTTAAAGGCTTTGAAGCAGCTATGGAAGCCGGGGCCGATGAGGTAGCGATTTTTGGTGCCGCCTCAGAGTCATTTTCACAAAAGAATATCAACTGTTCGATTGCTGAAAGCCTGGCGCGTTTTGCTCCGGTAATTGAGGCCGCACAACAGCAAAACGTTAAGGTGCGCGGTTATGTTTCCTGCGTTTTAGGTTGCCCCTATGAAGGTGACATTGCCCCAGAAGCGGTTAAACAAGTGTCGAAACAGTTGCTGGATATGGGCTGTTACGAAATCTCTCTTGGCGATACCATTGGTGTTGGCACACCGCTTAAAACCCAACAGATGTTGAATGCAGTTTTGCAGGATATCCCTGTAGAAAAACTGGCTGTGCATTTTCATGACACTTATGGTCAGGCCCTGAGCAATATCCTGATGGCATTACAAATGGGCGTTAATGTCATCGATGCTGCTGTCGCAGGCTTAGGTGGTTGTCCTTATGCCAAAGGCGCCTCAGGCAATGTGGCCACTGAAGATGTGGTTTATATGCTAAATGGTATGGGCATTGAAACAGGTATTAACCTGGATGCTTTAGTGCAGGCTGGTGACAGGATCACCAAAGCACTTAATCGTAGCAACAACTCCAAAGTTGCCAACGCGCTGTTAGCCAAAGGCTAATCAACCACTATGCGACATTCCTGTACAAGGAAAGTTTTCATGAGTGTTTGCACAATTAGTGGCTTGATTCTCTTCTAATTATCAGGATGGCTGTGACTACAGCCATCCTGATACAAAGCTTGGCTAGTTGCTAATTTCAATTTGCTGCCAGAGTAACTTCTTCAGATTATTTAGGAGCCAAAGGCTGGATTTCCACAATCGGTGCTTCAGTAGTAATAGAAAAAACATTTTCTCCACACTTAAAAGAAGCTCCGCCACCAGAGGTTCCGCTGTTGTCTGGACATTTACAACTGGTAGTGGTGTCTATACTCACAGTTGTTGCTTCTTCGCCATTACCCGCAGGCCAGCTGAGCGTGACTATGCCATCTTTAATAATTTGCTCACAGCTTGTGTCATTTTTTAGTGGCGCCAGAAAAATGAGTTGTCCTTTGGCGTCGCTTATTCCAGTGCTGGATGGATAGTCGCGTTTTACAAAATGGCTGTTTACCCAATACCCCCTGCCATTTTGGGTTTCTGCGTATGCGCTGCTGGTCCAGCCATCAGGATTTGCTGAACTACTGTAAACCGGTCCTTCCCATTTCGGGTATTCAAGCTTGCCATCCTTTACCGACATATCATACTTATTGGGACGCGATGAGTTATTCATTTTACTTTTTCTGTCGTCGTATACATGCTCTGTAAACTTACTGGATGAGTCGAGTTTGATTTTGTACTTTTGGTACATCAGGTGATATCGGCCAAGAGCGCCAGAGGTGTGTGCTACCCATGTTGAAGCCGAAGGTGTGCCTGAAGGCACAGAGGTATCGACAATATTTTTAAGATCTATCGGGTTTTTCGCTTTTAAAACACCATCCTTGTATTCAATTGCTGGATTATTCAGCTCAGTGATGCCATTCAAATTATCTACTTTATACGGAAAATTGAAATAAAGCCTTTTTAAAGTAAGCTCCTGGCTATCATCTGAAACTCTGCACAATGCCGTAACGGTACCGGTATGCCATTCACTTTTCTTATTGGGCATATTGAGCTCTTCAATCCAGCAATTTTTATTAATGTCCTCGGTATTAAACAATCGGTCAGATTCATTGTCGCCAGAGCAAAAGTTGTTCAGGTAATCTGCCTGCTCAACAAATTGAATTATACCTTTTGTTCTGTCTTCGGAATCATCAGTTGCTCCAAAGACTGCAATGAACTTGCTTCCCAAATCCTCAAAAAAGTCTGCCATATATACCAGTGTTTGTTCATAACCGGCTTTTCCACTTTTATCAGATAGCGCATATGGAAACGGTGCATGCTTCCCGGTATAAAGCTCTGGGTGATTGTATAGCAGCGCAACCTGAACCTGATTCATAAAAAACAATTGTTGCATATCAGAGAGTAAATTAAGTTGTAAGGTAACAATGGGTTGCATTGCAGCCATGTAATAAACAACTTTATTGTCGATGCTGCTTTCACCATGAGTCTTTTTAAGCACATCATGGTATGCCTTGTTCAGGTCTTTCCATATATTGCGATCAGGTCTTAATCTATCAGAAAATTCGTTCAATAATTCTGCGGGATCCAAATTTGAAGAGGTCAACTGACTTTCGGTTAAAACCCCATTTGTTGGCAGCTCAGGAACGTTAGCCCCCAGAAGTCTTAAAATATTGCTATCAGTCTGTGAGCAAACGCCGCCCGGGCAAAGGTTTGCAGTAAACTCATAGAATTCGTCAGGTGTACGAGGAAAAACATTTTGGGTGTAAAATTCTTCAAACTTACTATTGATACCGATATTGGCGTCAATGAGTGCGGTGACAATGCTGTCATAGTGGTTTTGCGCATAATCATAAGCTAAGGTTTTTACCGCCATATAAGTGGCTGAACTTATCATCTGGATTTCATCGAGCTTTTTGTCCATTTCATCCAGTTGCGCTTGGATTTCTTTTAGGGTTTCCAAAGTCATATTGGGCATTGGAAAGAGAACGCCCTTTACTATTTTTGCTGCTTTTACTGCAGTATTATAGGGCTTTGGCACGACTTTTTCTGCGATATTAAACGCCAGATCTAACGCTCCACTTTTTGAAACAGCCGTACCAGCAATTTCATTTTTTGTTAAGGATTGGGGGGTTGTAGAGTTAGTTGTACTCATGTGTTTTCCTTATATGAGATAAAAAATCCGGTTTTTAAGCGATGTAAATAACCGTGTAAGAATCCATTTTCATCGAATGCCACAAGGGAACAGTATTAAGCCAAATTCATTAAATATTAAACTTTAAACAGCCATTCACTGCAGTTTATAAACTCTTACATCATCAAAAATGGTTGCGCTATCAAAGCGTTAAACCATTATCTGGAATATTTTAATTAAGCACATTACACCAGATTACATTGCTGTGGATCGAACCGATAACAGAACAAATAAAGGAATAGCCTGTTCTTTCAACTACCTCTGAGCAAATCACTTTTTATTGACAGAAATTATTTCTGCCCTCAGTCTTTCTTTAAAAAATAAACCGTCGATTCCTGGAACTTAATGCGAAACAAAGAAAAACAATGAAATTTGCTGTATTCCTGTTATCAATCACCATTGCCAGTTCTAACGCAGTACAGGCAGAATCGTTTAAAGTTCGAGGCTTAATTCAGGGGTCTCTGGCTATCTCATCAGACGAAGAGTTAAGTTTTCTTGAAGGCGGAACGGGAATTCTGCGATACGACAGTGACAACAAGTTTCAGGTTAGTCAGGCAGTATTAGAAATCTCCGGAGACCTGACTAAATATATTTCGTTGCACTCGGTAATTAATGCAACTGAAACACCGGAAAATCACGCTGGATTAACTCAACTCTGGCTGAAGTACAAACCTATTTGGTCCAGCAAGTACCGCTGGCAATTCAAAGCCGGAATGTTTTATCCGGAGTTAGGTTTTGAAAACCCGGACATTGGCTGGTTATCACCCTATACTTACACCAACTCAGCAATCAGCAGCTGGATTGGCGAGGAAGTACGTACCTTAGGTGGTGAATTTAAAGTTACCCGTCCGGGCCGATTTCACGATCGCAGTCCCAATACCTTTGCACTTTCAGGCGCAGTCTATAAAGGTAATGACCCGGCGGGCACCTTGCTGGCATGGCGTGGCTGGGGGTTACATGACAAACAATCCATTATTAATGAACGCATATATTTCGCTAATTACCCCTCCATTGGACAAGGTGAGGTTTTAGCACCACAAGCAAATTGGGTAGAGCCATACCGTGAAATTGACGGACGCTGGGGCTACCAACTTGGATTGCACTGGGATTACAAAAAAACATCTCGGGTGCGCTACAGTTATTTTAACAACAATGCCGACGAAACCATTCTTGCCAGAGGTGGACAATATGCCTGGCATACCATTTTTCACTCTTTAGCCTGGCAATATCGATTCGATCGCCACTGGCGCATTATCATGCAGGGTATGCACGGTCGCACTGCCATGGGGCCGGGTGCCGTGTTGGTGGGCTTTAATAGCTGGTATGCCATGCTTGCCTATCGCAGTGAATTTCACAACTTCGCCATCCGGTATGACGACTTTAACACCATAGACAAAGATAGCTTGATTGCAGAAGACAACAACAATGGTAATGGCTGGGGAGCCACCCTTACCTATCGTTACAACTTAAATGAGCACTGGCAATTGGGTACTGAGCTCCTGTTTAGTGAATCCTGGCAAGCAAGTCGTGCCCAATTTGCGGACAGGGAGGCTAACCTTAGCCAAACGCAGTTATTAGGCGTGATCCAGTTTCGTTTTTGATTGCATAGTGACTAAAAATTCCTTTACATAAATAGAATGATACGACTAGTATTGTATTCAGATGATCACAAAAATCGAACATTCTCATGTATCGCTCTAAAACGACTCTCGAGCAATGGCGTATTTTACAAGCAGTTGTTGACCATGGCGGCTATGCCCATGCAGCCAAAGTGCTTAACAAGAGTCAGTCTTCCCTTAACCACGCAGTTGCCAAATTACAATCACAATTGGATGTTCAGCTACTGGAAGTAAGGGGCCGCAAAGCTTATCTCACCAAAGCTGGAGAAGTTATGCTGCGCCGCTCACGTCTGCTGAGTAAGAGCGTAGAAGATCTGGAAGAGCTGGCAAAAAGCATCAATCAGCAATGGGAACCTGAAATTAACATTGCCGTAGAACTGGCGTTTCCTGATCAGTTTCTGACCCCAATTTTGATGGAGTTTTATCCCTCCTGTCGCGGCAGTCGTCTGAATATCATTGATACTGTACTGACCGGCACTGAAGAACTGATTAACGAAGGCTGGGCTGACATCGCACTCACCGCATCAATACCTAAAGGTGTTTTGAGTGAACCCATTCTTAATGTTAAATTTGTAGCCGTCACTCACCCCGAAAATCCATTGGCTCTGAAAAAAAGCCCTATTGATCCGAATGAATTGGTGCAACATTTGCAAATAGTTATAAAAGACACTGCCAAAGCGCCAATTGAACGACAGGGTTGGTTAAAGGCTGAACAACGCTGGACTGTCAGTCGCTTTGAAACTGCTATCAAATTCCTGCGCCAGGGGCTTGGGTTTTGTTGGTTACCCATCCACAATGTGGAAAAGTATATTGAAGCCGGTGAATTAACCCAGTTAAATATACAAGGTAGTAGTTTTCGGTCTGTTACCATGTCGCTTGTTAACCCACATTCAGATAGAATGGGGCCTGGCACTAAAATGCTGACCGACTTGATTTTGGCCCAACGAGAATTACAACAATAATTTGGAATGAAATATGGCAATGACCCGCGAAGAACTTGATGAATTAATGCAAGACAGTGCCAGAAATGCGGTGATCACAACGCGCGACGAATTTGGCATTAACCTGGACGGCAGCGCAGAAAGCATCAAACAAATAGATGAAGTGATCTTAAGGTGGATTAATAAATATCGTGATCAGGCGCTGGAAGATAAAGCGGTCTTCACGCTGTGTAATATTTATGGTGCTTATGTAGGCGAAGTGTTTAAAGCCACTGTTGGCGGACAATGGAGCTATGACGACTCCAATCCTGATGCACCCTATGTATTATTGGAGTACGGTACTCACTCCTACGCTTTTGCCGGAGTTTGCTACCAACGATTGGTCAACGACAGTCAAATCAGCGTTGAAAACTATTTCAACCAAGCCATCGCCAATAACACCCAGTAATATCAGTTCCATAATATATTCAGGGGAAAAGAGTGTTGTGTGACAACACAACCAGTCACACAACAACCCTTGTCTATCTGTCAGACTCTTCAACTATTGCATCCAGCCCCTGAAGAATATCCCAATTCTGACAACTCCCTTTAAGCGACAACTCCTTGTAAGGGCTGTCTTTAGTCCTCTTTAACCGGCAGCAGCTCCTATCTGCTTAGGGTTAAATCCATCGCAAAACCTTTGCGTTCCCAATCACTTCGAGAAAACGTCATCCTGACGAACATACGGACTTAAGCTTCCAATTGCTTTTAAACTAAATACAAGCATCCTCCTGTGTTGTTTTAGTTTAATCCTTTTACTTACCCTTCCCTTGCAGCATCTCAACGTCCTGTTGACTCTGCCTGACTGCGTCCTGCAATCTGGCTTGCTAAGTAAGCATGGGATTAGATTAGCCCATTGAAAAAAATTGGCTTTAATCTGCAAGTCACTGAATCACAAAAATGGGACTAATTAGGATCTAACTGGTCAAATCGAACAACGGCTCTCAACTGACTAACGGTCAATTATTTATTTGTAGAAAAGGAAAATACAACAAGCAAAAAAAAGCGGCAGTTATTAAAACTGCCGTTTTAGCTATTAGTTCTACTTAGAAAGCTATTCGAACTTTCGTCCTCGTTTGGTTTCGATAGTATCAATATAGGCATGCCAGGCAGCGTAGCCAATTAATGGCATAGTAAACAAGAAGCTACCAAAGCCAAGAATGTAATCGACAGTGATACCAACGATAAAGCCAAAAGCGACAAAGCCAAATATAATACTGCCCCAAATCGCCATTACCTTTTTGTTTACCCATACCGCATTCATGCTGGTCATTACGGCTGTGGCCAAATCCACTTTACGCTCCATTAAAATGGGTTGGGTAAATGCACTGATGAAGAACACCAGCATAGTAAATGCTGCACCCACTAATGTTCCCACAGCCAGAAAGGGTAACAGGTTTTCAAAGTTTTCATCCAGATATGGAGGATACAAGGCATGGATCAGAGCTGCGACTCTCAGCCAGAAAATCATCAGCACCATTAACAAAATCCCAAAAGCCCACTCATTTACGGCATTGCGGGTAATGGCTTTGATACTATGCCAGATACTGGGAACGTGATTTTTTTCCAACTCCCAGGAAACATCATAAAGTCCAGCAGCCAGAAAAGGCCCAATTAACATAAAGCAAACTAATGCTGGCAAAATCACCAGATGCCAGCCGGTTTGTTCCACCAGGTAGTAAATAAACCAAGGTACAATGGCAAACAGCAAGCCAAAAAAGGCAGTAATGTGTGGGGCCTTAAGCATGTCTTTCAGCCCCAGTCGCAACCATTTGATTGGGTCGCCGTAATCTAATTCTTTGCAGGGGATGACCCTGGCGATCTTACTGTCTGTAATGGCGTTATGCGGTTGTTCCTCAAATTTATGCGACATATATTCTCCTAATCTTCCAGTTCTTCTAGTTTTTGGTTTTTCAATGGATTATCGAACGTCGTATCCTTGCCGAGATAGCGCGAACCAGCTTCGGTTTGTTGCACAATTTGCTTCGCTTTATCGGCATGCTCATCATCAGTATATACAAGCATGATGGCTTTGCCATTTTTCAGCTCATTTTCATAGCGACTAATACGATAATTTCTGTGGCTAATGCCAAAAAGACCACCTATCCAACCGCCAAATCCGGTTGTCAGGGCCAGTACAAAAGCTGCATTTACGGCATTAAATTGCCAGCCATAGGGCTGAGTAAAATACAAAACAACACTGAGCAGAATACCCACGAAAAAACCTAACATGCCGTAACGCAACGCACTGTGTAGCAAATCTCGCTCTTCAAAGATTGACGCTTCGTGAACATGATGGCCAGCGTAATCACGGTTTGTTTCCGTCACAAAATGAATGTCTTGTTCTTTGATTCCGGTTGCGATTAAGCTGGATTGCAACACATCAGATTTATCTAAGTTATTTAACAGAAATTGATGTTGCATAACATCACCCTCCACTATTGAGTTAAAACAACCGACATTGGTTAGTTTTTATACTATCAATATTAGCAGCAGGTTTATTTATAGCGTAATTTTGCAACTGAAAATTTGTTTCAGGTCAATTTTCAGTCCACTAACAAGAGGATCAGGCGAGTTTTAGCCAGGAAACCGGCGAGTGATGAAATGAACTCAGGCGTTGATTCAGGTCTGTGAAAGAATTAACCGGCTCTTTAATATCGCTGAGCATTTCCCAGACAAAGCGATGACAGTTATTTTTAAAAAGGTCGTAAGGTCTATATTGATAGATGTTTGCAATGGCATTTTGAAAAGTGGCATCGCTGGCCATTGGCAAACCATATTTATCACATGCGATATAGGCTTCCTCCCCGGAGCGGTCAGCTAAAAATCGCTCAAGGCTAATATTGCGCACCAGTCCGTTGCCATTCAATTCGATAATACTGTCTTCTACCCAAATTCCGGTGTGATCCAGCACACCGTACACTTCACAACAAACAATCGCGCCATTAACCGGTTTTGCAGTGAGCTGAGTACCACCAGGTAAAACATCTGCATAGCCCCGATATTTTGACACTTTGCTGCTGTATTTAATGCCGGCATAGGTTGCTGCAGCGGCTCCTAACCAGAGAAGAGGTATCGCCATAGAATTTAAATTACATTGACATTAACGAATTATTAATCAGGATATAAGCAACAAGCCACGATGATTGCAAATCTAACTTCGTAAAATTGTATGTCAGACTTACAGCAAGCCACGCACAAACTGGAACAATGGATTTCCCAGCAATTGCGCAAAGGTGTTAGCAAACAACAGCTTTTTTATTATCTGCTGAAGCGAGGGTTTTCTGAATCGGCGGTATCTGCCTTGCTGGACGGCTACTCCCCTCCAGTGCCCGGTGCAATAATCGAACAGTTACCTGAGAATATTTCGCAACAAGCAGAGATATTCGATTCCGGAGGCTATTTTTATGCGCTTTCGAAACTACCCTTCACACAAAAATCACAACGCTTTCAATTAAGTTGTGAGGAAATGCAGTTGTTTGTATTGCCCGATGTCGTTGAAACGAAACTATGCGAACAGCTTATCATTCGCTCTAAAAGGCATTTTTCACCCTCCAAAGTTGTCGGAAAGGCCTATGCGCAAAAAGATTCAGGCAGAACTTCAGACACCGCATTAGTCAGAGATATTGCGCTGGATATCGAACAAAAACTAAAGCAACACCTTAGCCAGACTTTGGGTATTCATCCAGCTTACTGTGAACCATTACAAATTCAACGCTACGAACCCGGTCAGGCCTATCAAAACCACGCGGACTGGTTTGACAAAGCGCATCCCGGTTATCAACAGAACATGAAAGATCAGGGGCAGCGAACCTGGACTTGTTTACTCTATTTGAACGACAATTTCGAAGGTGGCCACACTTACTTCAGCCAGGCAGAAAAAACGGTTTCGCCTAAAGCGGGGGCAGCTTGCATCTGGAACAATTTACTGCCTTCGGGAGAAGTTAACGATCAGGCCTACCATGAAGGCAGGCCTGTGACTAAGGGCGAAAAGTTTATTCTTACCGCCTGGTTTAGAGCCAGACCCTATTTATGATATGAGGCGCTACTAAGCTTTTGCTTTGTGGGCCTTAACAGCAGTTCCGGCGATGCTTACCATTAACATACTGCCTTTGTCGCCAACTATCTGGTAATCAATGTCGATGCCGATTACTGCATTAGCTCCGCAACCTCTGGCTTCGGCTTCAATTTCAGAAAAGGCGATTTTTCTGGCTTTGGTTAACACATCTTCATAAGCGCCACTGCGACCACCAACAATATCTCTGACAGATGCAAAGATATCCTTAAACAAATTTGCGCCCATTACCGCTTCGCCCACAACGATGCCATAGTAATGTTCAATTTCATAACCCTGTAGTTCATGTGTGGTTGTTACGATCATCCTAATTCCCCTTGTATATATTCTTTAAGTTGAGAGATTAATTGTGACGAAGCGTCGTCAGTGTAGGCGTTAGGGGAAAACTTTCCCCAGACAGGCGCTGGCCAGGCCTCATCCGTTGTATATCGTGCGATATGATGAACATGAAGTTGCGGCACCACATTCCCCAATGCCGCCACATTAATTTTATCGGCGCTAAGTTCTGAACTTAAAAAGCGCTGTATTAAACCGGATTCAAACCAATATTGTCTGGCATCATTATCTGATAATTGCATTAGCTCTTTAAGTCCATTGACTCTGGGAACCAGTATGAACCAGGGATAACGCGCTTCGTTCATCAGGAGTACGCGACAAAGTGGTAAATCCTTCACCAGAAAACAATCTTGCTCTAATTGCGGGTGCAAAATAAAAGATTCAGACATTTTTTAATCCTTTAAACTGGTAGGCACCACTGTCAATAAAGCACGTTGTCCCAAGGCTACTTTCGCATTGGGAAAGACAATGGCTTCGCCGTCTTGTTCTGCGCGATATTCAGCCCCCGACTCAGAGGCCAGTAAGGTACCTTTCGGGTAATCGCTAAAATTGGGCGTGTCATCGGCAAAATGCAGAACAAAATCGTCTTTGTGACGATTAATAATCTGATTAACCCGATAAATATGAAATTGACTTTCATCAAATGCGGGAAGCGTAACGGCTTCTTCCGTCACCCAGCGCTGTAACATGTTTTTTGCAGCGGCAAAACGCGACATATCATTTTCACCAAATGGGCGAACTTTGCCCAACTCAACCGTAAAAGCATCAGCTTGAAAGTTTTTACAGCTGAAATAACTAAATGTGGTGGTGGGTGATTCCGACAACAGAATTGTGGATACACCACATTGTTGTAAAAATACCAACTGCTCGGGGCTTCTTGGGCGGCCATGTGTAAATGGGTAAACCGCAAACTTTTCGTTTTTGGAGTCTCTAATGGCGGTGTGCAAGTCATAGTGAAAGCGTTGTCGCCCTTCCCCAACCTTCAGGAAAAAATCACCAACAACAGCTTCAAGGTGCCCGGCACGAACTCTTTCTGGATTGCTTTCGACATCAGGGTTCTTGTGCTCCCCATCAAACAACCGGTTCATGTTTTCCTGCACGAATCGCTGGGCGATATCCATGGCTGGTAAATTACCAAATATCACCAGCAGCCGATGAGCCAACTGCAACTCACCGGTTAAAACCGCTTTAACAAGCTCATCACAGATTTCGATGGGTGCAGTTTCATTACCGTGAACTCCACAAGAGTAAACGACATCTTTGATGCCAAAGTTGACGGGTTCAAACAGGATTACGCCTTCAGACAGCACCTGAACTCTGGTGCTATTGGGCAAAGTGAACTCAAATGGCGTGGCAAACAGTTCCGGAGATCGTCTGGACAGATGCAGGAAATCACCCGTTGAGAGTAATTGATTAATAGTTTCGGACATAGTTTTTGTAGGGTTCTTATTATTTACGGTGTTGAAGGCGTTAATAATACAGGATAGTAAATAATTTTATAAGCGGGTTGGGATTTAGTAACTGCTATCAGGCTCTTTCGGTGAAGGCGTAAGAACCACCGACGCTAATATCTGTGTGTAATAGTGATACAAATTCTTTCATTGGTACGGCTTGTGAAAACAAATACCCCTGGCCTGACTTGATGCCTAATTCTCGTAAAATGTGCAAATGTTGTAATTCTTCGATACCTTCAGCGACCACGTTACAAGACAAAGAATCCGCAATGACCTTTGTCGCCTCTACGATGGCCTTGTTCACCGGATTTTCCAGTAGCTGCATCAATGTCAAGGTCACGAATATAAGCCAGGTTGGAATAGCCTTTGCCAAAATCATCAATGGCAATTTTCGCTCCAAGCCTTTTTGCAGCGGCAAGCTGTTTGTTCACCATAAGTGAATTAGACATGGCGGCATCTTCTGTCAGCTCTAATTCTATCCGGCTTAAATCTATGCACATGTTATCGCTGTACTGCTTTAAACGATGCACAAACTTGTCATCGTAAAGCTGTGTCGGAGAAACATTCACCGCTAGGTTAATGTCAAAACCTGCCGCCTGAAAATAAAGTAAACTATCAAAGGCTTTACGCAATGCCCAATAGCCCAACTCATTCATCATGTTATAGGATTCTGCAGCATCGATGAGGGCCCCCGGAAACAACACACCGTCAAGAGGATGATGCCAACGCAGCAGGCACTCAGCGCCGGTTATCTGCAGACTTTGCAAGTCAATCTTGGGCTGGAAGTACAACTCCAATTCGTCTTTAGCAAATGCTCGCTTCAGATCGGCTTTTAACGCCAGCGCCCGACCACCCATGTGTTTCTTTTGGGTCATAGACACAATAGAAAAGTTGTCGTATTTGTTGCCCTTAGCTTGTTTTAACGCAGTTTCAGCGCCAGAAAAGAGTCGGTTTACATCGCTGTTGTCCGTGGGATTGGACACTGCACCCACATTAAAATCAGCAATAAATGCATGATCACCGATGTGAATGGGAGATTTGAAATGTTCGTTTAGTCGGGTGTAGAAGCTGTTTAACTGTGTGGTTCTGTGCTGACCTGGAAATACCAGACCGAAAACATCACCGCTAACCCTGCCCACTTCAGCATCAAAAGCAAAAATTGACTGAATGCGTCTGACGATTTCAGACAATATATAATCGCCAGCTTTGTAACCAAAGCTGGTAGATACGTCTGAAAATCTGACCACATCAATAAGGAACAATGATACCTGTTCGTTCTGGTCGATTAAGCTTTGCACTTTCTGCAAAAAAGCATACCGACTCGGGATCTCAGCAAGCACATTGTGAACTACACTCATAGAGTACGACTAAACCTCAAAAAACCAACCGCGAATTTAGCGCTTTTTTAATCAAAAAAAAAGCCCTGATGCAATAATCAAGGCTTTTAACTGTAAAGTATGCGTTAAACTCGAGTAACGCCCCTATTTAAAGGGTTTTATATAAGATACTTATCTTACTTTATTCTGCACTTTAGGGTTAAGAAGTTACCTTACAACTATCCAATTTCCAGATCTTACTCACATAATCGCGGATCGAACGGTCAGAGTTAAATTTACCCATATTTGCTGTGTTGATAATGGCTTTCTCTGCCCAACCTGCTTTATCTCTGTAGGCCTTATCAACTCTGTTATGCGCCTCAGAATAAGACTCATAATCAGCCAGTGCCAGGTACGCATCCCCGTGTTCCAATAAACTGCGTTTTATGGAAGATAACTCACCTGGTTTACCTGGAGTGAAGTAATCAGTATCCAACCAATCTAATACCGCTTTGATTTCTGCATTTTGATAATAGTGATCGTATGGGTTGTAACCCTTTTCACGTAATGCGTTCACTTCATCGACATTCAATCCAAAGATAAAGATATTGTCATCACCGACTTCTTCAGCAATTTCAATATTCGCGCCATCCATGGTACCTATGGTTAGTGCACCGTTTAAGGCCAGTTTCATATTACCTGTGCCCGATGCCTCTTTACCCGCGGTAGAAATTTGCTCTGACACATCCGCTGCAGGGATCATCTTCTCCGCCAGAGAAACCCGATAGTTAGGCATAAAGATGACTTTCAGCTTACTGTTAACCCGGTTATCAGCATTGATACGTTCCGCCACCTTGTTAATGGCATAAATAATATCTTTTGCCAATTTATAGCCTGGAGCCGCTTTAGCACCAAAAATAAATACTCTCGGGTGCATATCATAGTC
>JYMV01030752.1_pt1 | contig 16188 bp, 20 predicted proteins | sample 338911 | NCBI WGS metagenome assembly JYMV01 (sample SAMN03354496, study PRJNA234377) | hydrothermal vent metagenome | biome: Deep sea; feature: Hydrothermal plumes at the Eastern Lau Spreading Center, Western Pacific Ocean; material: Seawater | place: Tonga | collected 2009 | depth 2000 m m
GCAGCAATGCTTTGTACTGCATCCGTAGAAGAGGTCATTGATAAGCACTACATGCATCAAATTAATCAATTAAAATCAGATGAAAAAAAATGATTATATAAAAATATTTATTATTGCTACATTATTTTCTGCTTTAGGTGGATTGTTTGGCTATTTTATTGGGTCAGTTTTTTTGGAATTAGCTTTGAAAGTTGTAGAATTTTATGGTTATGAAGAAAATGTTTTTAATCTACAGCTCAAACTATCTGAAAAAGGTGGTTTATTTATCTGGCTAGGAATATTATTTATTGCTGGTTTTACACCACTACCATTTAAAGTTTTTACTATAACGAGCGGTATTATAAATTTTAATATATTTATATTCTTTTTTATTTGTTTAATTTCACGTGGTTTGAGATTTTTTATTGTAGCTTTTCTTTCTGCTAAATTTGGTAAAGCTTTTAGTTATTTTATAGAAAAAAAGGGAGCAAAATGGTTTACAGTTATTGGTATAGTAATTGTAATAATTGCTACGATTATATATTTTGTTTTAAATTAAAATGTCTCAAATAAAAAATAAAACTACCCTTAATGCAATTTTAATATTTAGTATTTTAGCATTAACTGCTGCATACTTTGTTCAGTATGTATTAGGCCATAAACCTTGTAATCTTTGTTTAATTGAAAGAGTTCCTTATATTTTTGCAGTATTAATTATCATTTTAAGTTTAATTTTAAAAAAATTTGAAAAACTTGTTCTAGTTCTTTTAAGTTTAATTTTTGTTTCTGCAACCATTATATCTTTTTATCATTTTGGAATTGAGCAAGGTTTTATTGCAGAATCTTTAGTTTGTGATTTAGGCAGTAAAAATGTCAATTTATCAAAAGAAGATCTTCTAAAAGAACTACAACAAAAACCCATTAGCTGTAAAGATGTTAGTTTTAGAATTTATGGTTTATCTCTTGCTACAATAAATACAATTATATCTTTTATATTAAGTATTATAACTATAAAACTTTTTACAAATTATGAAAAAAACAGATAATAACAAAGTTGAAGAATTTATAAGAGTTGACCATGCTGGAGAACGTGGTGCCATCAAGATATATGAAGGTCAATTGTTAGCATTAAATACGTTGATAAAAGACGAGAATTTAAAAAAAACAGTTGAAGAAATGAAAATTCATGAAAAGGAACACTGTGATTACTTTGAAAGTGAAATAAAAAAAAGAAATATAAAACCTACGAAACTATTACCTTTGTGGGATTTGCTGTGTGTCGGTCTTGGTTTTGGATCTACAATTTTAGGAAAGAAAGCAGCAATGCTTTGTACTGCATCCGTAGAAGAGGTCATTGATAAGCACTACATGCATCAAATTAATCAATTAAAATCAGATGAAAAAAAATGCATCATAAAGATATTGCTTACAAAAAAGGTGCTACTAAAAAAGGCCCTTATTCAATATTAGATAAAATTATCAAAACTGGCTCTAAGATTGCCATCAATATATCCGAGAAAATATAACTAAGCCTCTAGTTCAACATCCCAATATAAATAATCCATCCAGCTTTTGTGAAGAAAATTTGGAGGAAAATTTTTTCCATTCTTATGTAAATCTTCTGTTGAAGGTTGATATGGTTTTTGATTAAGCATCATTCCTGAACGACCAAATAAACATCCTCCCTTTTTTACATTACAGTCAGAACAAGCTGTTACAACATTGTTCCAATCAGTTTTGCCTCCTCGTGATCTAGGTAACAAATGATCAAATGTAAGTTCGTTTCCACTACCACAATACTGACATTCAAATTTGTCTCTTAAAAAAACATTAAATCTTGTAAAATTAGGGTTTGATTTTGGGCTAATAAAATTTTTTAATGCAATAACACTTGGTAGTTTCATACTAAAGGAAGGGCTTCTAATTATTCGATCATAATTATTGACTATTGTAACCCTATCCAAAAATACAGATTTTACAGAATCTTGCCAACTCCAAAGAGATAATGGATAATAACTTAATGGCCTGTAATCAGCATTTAAAACTAAAGCAGGACACTTTTCTAAAGAAATATTCTGTTCAACAAAATTCATAATTAAGATAAGACTAGCTTAATTAAATTATTTAATCAATAATTAGAAATAATTTTTTATTAAAGATTTGTTAAACTTTAAAATTATTTTTTATATAATTTAATGCTAAGCTTGAAGCTTCAATTGGAATATGATGATCACAATTTTTTATCATTTTGGTCTCAACCTGAATATTGTTTCTAATCATAAAATCTTTTGCTTCTAATAAGTTATTTGGAGGAACAACTGCATCCATATCTCCATGCATCAATAACATCTTAGTGGATGATGTTTTTCTTTTTAAAAGATCTTTTTTATCAATAATTTTTCCTGAAAACCCAACTACGCAATTATAATTTTCATTAGTTGTTAAACCTAAATTTATCGACATCATGCATCCTTGACTAAAACCAGATAAACAAATTTGTGAATTTTTTAAATTATAATTTTTTTTAACTTCTTTAATAAATTCATTAATATTTTTTTCTGACTTTTTAGACTCTTCCAAAATATAATTTGGATCATCATTACTTGAATCAAACCATTGATAGCCATTAGGATTTATAGAACATTTTTCATGTCCATCTGGGCATAAAAAAACTGTATTAGGTAAAAATCTTTTCCAGTTTAAAGTTATCATACTTATATCTTTACCACTACCACCATATCCATGAAGCAAAATTATAGCACTAGTAATAGAAATATTTTTTTCTGGTTTAATGATTGAAGTGTTAAGACTAAATGTCATTTTTTAAATTAATTAAAATTTTTTAACCAATTAATAAATTTTTGATCATTAAAATCAACATAACCAATAATTCTTGCGAACTCCTGGCCTTTTTTATTAATTAAAATGGTTGTTGGAAGACCTCTTAATAAAAATTTGTTTGCTAAATCAACTGTTGGATCGAAATATATATCTAAATTTTTAATATTTAATTCCTTAAAAAAAACTTTTGATTTAAATATATCTTCTTTGCCAACATTTATTGGAAAAACTTTTAAATTACTCAGCCTTTTGTCAGATTGTAGTAAATCTAATGATGGCATTTCTTCTCGACAAGGTGCACACCAAGTTGCCCAAAAATTTACTATTAACAATTTATTTCTAAAATCGTCTAAATTTATATCTTGATTATTAACATCTTTAAAAATCACATTTTTATAACTTTTATTATCTTTATTTATAACAATGTTTTTAATATCGGGTAATTCTATCGAGTAGCTTACACTAGTTATTATTAAATAAAATAATGCTGTTAAAAATTTAAATACTAAAAATTTCATAGTAAATGAGTATAGTTAGTTATCATGGCTAAAAATAAAAACAACCAAGCAATATGGAATACGAGAATTAAGAAAGATACCTCATCACTATTTCAAAAAGTAGGTAATTCTATAGACATAGACAAAAAACTTTATAAAGAGGATATTGCTGGATCTATCGCACATGTTGAAATGCTATTTAGACAAAAAATAATATCTTTTAAAATAAAAAATAAAATAATTTACGGATTAAATAAAATTGAAAAGGAAATTATTAAAAAAAAATTTGAGTATAGTAAGAAATATGAAGATATTCATATGAATATTGAAAAAAGATTATTCCAAATAATTGGTGAAGATGCAGGATATGTTCATACTGCAAGGTCTAGAAATGATCAAGTGATTACAGATTTTAAAATCTGGATAAGATCAGCAACAAATGAAATAAATAAAAGTTTAGATAATATTATTAAAACAATCTTAAAAGTTTCGGAAAAAAATATTTATACAATTATGCCTGGATTTACACATTTAAAAAATGCTCAACCTGTTTCTTTTGCACATTACTTAATGGCTTACGTTGAAATATTTAACAGAGACAAAAAAAGATTTACAAACAACTTAGAAAATCTGTCTGAAAATCCTCTTGGTGTAGCGGCCTTGGCAGGAACTTCATTTAATATTGACAGAAATTTTACAACAAAAAAATTAGGTTTTAAGAAACCTACAAATAATTCAATTGATACTGTTGCTGATAGAGATTTTGTTTTAGACTTTTTATATAGCGTTTCAGTATGCTCTTTACATATTTCAAGAATGGCAGAGGAATTCATAATATGGAATTCTGATGGATTTAACCTCATTAACCTTTCTGACAAAGTAGTTACAGGTTCATCAATAATGCCCCAGAAAAAAAATCCTGACTTATTAGAATATTTAAGAGGAAAATCAGGTATTATTTTCGGAAATTTATTTTCAATGCTAACAATATTAAAAGGTTTGCCATTATCTTATTTTAAAGATCTTCAAGATGATAAAGAAATAGTTTTTAAATCAAATGAAACATTAAATAATTGCATTAAAATACTTAATGAAGTTTTAAAAAATTTTAGTCCAAACAAACAAAAAATGTTAGAACTTGCTAATACTGGGTATATCACAGCAACTGATCTAGCGGATTATCTAGTAAAAAATCATGAAATGCCTTTTAGAAAGGCATACCAAGTCACAGCCTCAGTTGTGAATTACGCTGAAAAAAAGAAAAAAAAACTACATGAATTAAACATTAGTGAATTAAATAAAATAGAACCAAAACTCACAAAAGAGGTATTAAAAATTTTTGACTTAAAATACTCGGTGAACTCTAAAAAATCCTTTGGTGGAACATCTTTTGATAATATTAAAAAAATGATAAATAAATATAAAAGGAGTTAAAATGATAAAAAAAACAATGTTAATTGTTCTGTGTATATTTTTTTTATTTTCATGTGGAAAAAAATCAGACCCTGAGTATAAAGCAAATAAAAAGAATCTTCTTATTAGTAGGATCTAATGAGATATATCAATAAAAGATTTTTAATAGAAAATATCAGTGTCACAAATTTAGCAAAGAAATTTAATACACCAATATATTGCTATTCTTATAAAAAGTTAAAAACTAATGTCACTAGTTTTAAACATAACTTTAGATCTTTTAATCCATTAATTTGCTTTGCTGTAAAATCAAATACTAATGTAAATTTATTACGTGAAATAAGAAAACTTGGATATGGTGCTGACGTTGTTTCAATTGGTGAATTAATGAAAGCTTTAAAAGCAGGATTTAATCCAAAAAAAATTGTTTTTTCTGGAGTAGGAAAAACATCAAATGAATTAAATTATGCTATTAATAAAAACATATTACTAATAAATGCAGAATCTAAAAGCGAAATAATAGAAATTGAAAAAATTGCTAAATCTAAAAAAAAATATGTAAATATTGGAATTAGACTTAATCCAAATACAGATGCAAAAACATTAACTCATATTTCTACTGGTAAAAAAGAAAATAAATTTGGTGTCACAGAAAAAACTTTTTTTGAATTAGTAAAACACACAAAAAAATCTAAATATATTAATCTTAAATGTCTAAGTGTTCATATTGGAAGTCAGATTGTTAATAATCAACCTTATGAGAAAATGTTAAAAATTGTAGATAGAATTATAAAAAAAGTAAACCATAAATTTGAATTTATAGATTTGGGTGGAGGCATGGGAATATCTTACAATAATAAAATAAAAAAATTAAACTACAAAAAATATAGCGCTGTAGTAAAAAACTTTTTGAAAAATCACAAATCTAAAATTATTTTTGAACCAGGAAGATCTATTATTGGTAACACTGGAATACTTATTTCAAAAATAATTTACATTAAAAAAAATAAAGACAAAGATTTTATAATATTAGATGCTGCAATGAATGATTTAATGAGACCAGCCCTATATGGAGTAAATCATCGAATTATTCCAGCAATTAAAAAAAGTAAAAAGTCCAAAAAAACTTATGAATTTGTTGGTCCGATTTGTGAAAGTACAGATAAATTTTTAACATTAAAAAATTTTCAAAAATTAAATGAAAAAGACTTAATAATAATTTGTGATGTAGGTGCTTATGGAATGTCATTAAGTTCAAATTACAACGTTAGACCAAAACCTATAGAAATTTTAATTAAAGGGTCTAAAATCAACATTATTAAAAAAAGACAAAAGCTTATAGATTTGATTTAGCTTTTGATTAAAATGATAAGAAGTTTTTTATTTTCAATTTTCTTTTTTTTAGGAATTATTTTAATTTCTATTATTTTTATACCTTCATTTTTTTTACCTCAAAAAGTTGTATTATTTGGGGGAAAAATTATGGGACATTGGTCAGCTCTTTGCCTACGAATTTTTCTCTCAACAAAAATAATCATCAAAGGAAAAGAAAATATAATTACTAATGAAAAATTTTTTATAGCTTGTTCACATCAATCAATGTTTGAAACATTTTATTTACAAACAATATTTAATTCGCCAATATTTATTTTAAAAAAAGAATTAGTTAAAATTCCTATATTTGGATGGTATTTAAAAAAAATTGGATCAATATCAATTAATAGAAATAAAACTACAAAAGATAACCTTGGTTTTTTTGATCAAATATCTTATATGGTCAATAAATCAAATAGACCTCTAATAATTTTTCCACAAGGAACGAGACTAAGTCCAGATGATAGATCGCCTTTTAAAAAAGGAGCAGGCAGAATATATGATGAATTAAAAATTAAATGTCAACCAATAGCAATTAATTCTGGAAACACTTGGCCAAAAAATGGCCCATTAAAATCAAACTTAATATTAACAATTTCAATTTTAAAACCTATTGAAGCTAGACTAGATAAAGAAACTTTCCTAAGAAATTTACAGGATAATATTTATAGTGAGTTAGACATTTTAAATTAACCTTTCATTGGCATAACTATAAAAATACTATCAAAATCAGATGGATCCTTAATTAAAGCAGGAGAACCTGTATCATTTAAAAATATTTCTATTTTTTCTCCATCTAATTGAGAAGCTATATCAAGCAAGTATCTTGAATTAAAACTAATATCTAAATCATGATCAAACTTTACATTCAAACTTTCTTTACCATCTCCACTATTGGCATTATTAACTGATAAATTTAATGTATCTTTTGTTAAATTAAATTTAACACCATCTTTCTTGTCGACCGAAACAGAAGCGACTCTATCTACTGAATCTAAAAACAGTTGTAAGTTAACCTCTAACTTTTTTTGATTATTTTTTGGTATTACCTGAACATAATTTGGAAATTTACCGTCTATTAATTTTGAAATTAAAATACTATTATTTAACTCGAATTTAATCTTAGAATTTATATTAGAAATTTTTACGTCTCCTTCATAATCCTCCAGTAATAAACATAATTGAAATATAGTTTTTTTTGGTAAAATAACTGGTTCAAATTCAACTTTTTCATTCAATCTTAATTTAGATATAGACATTCTATGACTATCGGTTGCAACCGCATTTAAAAATATTTTATCTTCTATTTGATTTTGGTGAAAAAAAATTCCACTCAAATAATGTCTAGTTTCATCATTTGATATTGAAAATTTACATTTATTAAGTAATTTTAATAATTGCTTTGATTTGATTACAAATTCATTTTGAATAAAATTTTCGTCTGTCAATGGAAATTCAGATGTGTTTATACAATTAAGATGAAAAATAGACTTTTCTGATTCAAGTTGTAATTTATTATTATTATTACTTAGTGAAAAATTAATTTTTTTTCCAGAAGAAAATTTTCTTATTATATCATACATTATTGAAGATGTTGTTGTAGTTTTACCTTCTTCAATTATTTCTACATTATTTATCGAGTGAATAAAAATCATATCCAGATCTGTTGCAGTAATTGTTAGTTTTGAATTACTAGCATCTAAAAGCACATTTGATAAAATTGGTAAAGTACTTCTTTTTTCTATTACGCCCTGACAGTAATTTAATGATTTTTGTAAATCTTGTTGATTAACGTTAAACTTCATTTTCTTTATTGTATAAAATTTTATTTTTTAGTGTGTCAATATTGTTATTCAGTTCTGGATCATCTTTTTTCAATTTCTCTATAGTTTTTACAGAGTGTATAATTGTGGTGTGGTCTCTATTTGAAAATTCCCTGCCAATTTCTGGAAGTGATTTTGAAGTAAGAATTTTAGTTAAATAGATAGCTGTTTGTCTAGGTCTTACCAAATATCTAGATCTTCGCGAAGACAACATTTCATTTTTACTTATTTTATAAAATTTACATACAGTCGACTGAATAAGATCAATTGTAACTTTATTTTCTGGCAAATTTAATAAATCTTTTAAAATTATTTTTGTCTCAGATATATTTGGGACTTTGTTATAAATTCTTGAAAATGAGACAATTCTGTTAATAGCACCTACTAATTCTCTAATACTAGTTTTTATTTCTGAACTAATAAATTTTTTAATTTCATCTGAAATATTTATCTGATTTGAATAAAAAACATTTAATTCCTCAGTTTTGATTTTTACTATTTTGTGTCTAAGATCATAATTAGATTTTTGTATATCAACTACGAGTCCACCAGAGAATCTTGATTTTATTCTCTCTTGAATTCTTAATAATTTATTGGGAGCTCTATCCGCTGAAATGATTATCTGTGAACCCTTATCTATTAAGGCATTAAATGTATGAAAAAATTCCTCTTGCATTGCTTCTTTACCATTCATAAATTGAATATCATCAATCAATAAAATATCAGTGTTTCTAAAATACTCCTTAAACTTAACCATTTCATTTGATTTAATTGATTTCACAAATTGATACATAAATCTTTCTGCTGATATAAACATAACTTTATTTTTTTCTTTTAAGCTTAATCCAATAGCATTTAATAAGTGTGTTTTTCCCATGCCAACACCACCATAAATATACAATGGATTATAACGAGAAATATTTTCAGTTATTTTTTTTGAAGCTTCAAATGCAAGTTTGTTGCTAGATCCAATAATAAAATTCTCAAATTTTTTATTAGAGTCAATTGTATTATATTGAAGATAAGTATCTTTTATAAATGCTACATTTCCATTTTCATTTAGTGAGCTAATTTCCCCCTGAGAAATTTGATTAATATTTTCATCCTTCTTTTCATTAATCTTTAATTCAACTCTATTAATATCTTTTTTATATATTTTTATAATCTGTAATATCTGATCCAAATATCTTGAAGTAATCCAATCTCTGATAAATCTTGTTGATACTGATAGTAATACGTAGTTTTTTAATTCTTCAACAAAACTAATTTTTTTAAGCCAACTTTCATAAACATCGTTACCTAATTTATTTCTCATTTCAGCCTGAATAATGCTCCAATCAAGCTTAGTAGAAGTAAAATTTTCAGTATTTTTATTTAAAATATTTTTATTGCTCATGACATGAAAAAATTACACTTAAAACTATAATTTAATTATTGCAATAAAAAATTTTCTTAAATAAAAAAAAAATAAAATCTGAGAGTGCATTGTATTGATGTCGCAACCTGGTAACGAATTAAATTAAATTAAGTTAAAAAAAATCTCAAAGTCCAAATTAAAACTTACGGATGCAAAAAAAATAAATTTTATTATAATTTTATCTACATCTAGTAATTATTTTTAAAAAAATTTTATATTTGGTGTAAATACTTTTAGTTGTAGTTTACTAAAACTTGAATCAACTATAAGTGGTTAGTGTAATTAATTTTAAAATTATTTATTAATAAAAAATATATATTTTAAATTTTATAATCAACTACGAGTAGTTAATTTTATAAAGCGCTAATTTTTTTTGTTATTCTTGAAATATTTCTTGACGCGTTTTGCTTTTTGACAATTCCAGTCTTGGCAATTTTCATTAACTCTGAGTTTAGTTTGGGTAAAAAGGCTAAAGCTTCCTTTTTTTTTTTAGAATCCAAAAATAAGTTCATTTTTTTAATGGCATTTTTAAATTTACTCTTTCTAGATTTATTCACTACAGTCTGTCTTGAAATTCTTCTAATTCTTTTAATCGCCGATTTTGTATTTGCCATAAGCGCAGTGGTATAGCTTGAGAATTTAAAGTGGTCAACAGAATAATTGTTTAATTTTGGCACTTATTGCAAAAGAATGTTGATCTTTTAGAGATGATTTTTTTTTCTATTTTGCCTCGGCAATTGTATTTTAAACATTTTAAATGTTCTCTTTGATAAACTTGAAATTCATTTTGAAATAAACCATCTTTTCCAGAAATATTTTTAAAATCTCTTATACTTGATCCACCAAGTCTTATAGCTTTTTTAAGTACTAATTTTGAATAATAAATAATTTTTTTACATTCAGCTTGATTCAGATTCTGAGCTTTTTTTTTCGGATTAATTTTACATAAAAATAAGATTTCACTCGCATAAATATTTCCAATTCCTGAAACAAATTTTTGGTCTAATAAAAAACTTTTAATATCTTTTTTTTTATCTTTTAGATAATGGAGAATATAATTTAAATTAAATAATTTAGAAAAAGGTTCTGGTCCCAAATGACAAAATCTCTTAGAAAGTTTTTTTTTATTTTTTATTAATTCAAAAAAGCCGAATCTTCTTGGATCATTATAAATTATACTAAAATTCTGAAATTGAATTTCTATATGGTTGTGTTTATTTGATAAAATAGGGGACTGATAAAAACTAAGATTAGTAAATTTTTTTTTTTTATAATTTTTAACTAAATGTATTGTACCAGACATTCCAAGATGAATGATACAAAATGAACCATCATCAAAATGAAGTATTATATATTTTGAAAATCTAGATATTTTTTCTATATTTTTATCTTTAAGAAAAACTTCAAAATTTTTTGGAATTTTAGACCTTAAATTTCTGTTTCTTACTATTACTCTTTTTATTTTTTTAAATTTAATCTTTTTATCTAATGATTGTTTAACGATTTCTACTTCTGGTAATTCTGGCATTTCACACTATATTATTAGTCATAAATATTTAATTTATCATGCAACAATATCTTCAAAATAAAGAAAGGTTAGTTCACAACGTTTTTAATAAAGTATACGATAAATATGACTTAATGAACGATTTTATGTCATTAGGTGTTCATAGAATTTGGAAAAAAGACTTAATTCAATTAATGAATCCCTCAAAAGGAAAAAAATTAATTGATGTTGCATGTGGAACGGGTGATCTTGGAAAAATTTATTTAGATACTATAGGTATTGGAGAAAAAATTTTATGCGTAGATCCAAACAAAAAAATGATTAATAAAGGAAAAACTAAATTAAAGAACTATAAGAATATTAAATGGTTAATTGCTACCGCCGAAAATTTGCCTGTTATAAAAAATTCTTTTGATTATTACACAATAAGTTTTGGCTTGCGTAATACAAAAAACTTAAATAAATCGTTTTCTGAAGCTTACCGTGTATTAAAACCAGGTGGTCGTTATTTATGTTTAGAATTTTCAAAAATAAAAAATTCAAATTTAAATTTTATTTACAAAAACTATTCAAAATTGATACCTTTAATAGGAAAAATTATTGTTGGTGAAAAAAAACCATATGAGTATTTGATTGAAAGCATTAAAAAATTCCCAAATCAGAATCAACTAATCGACTTAATGAAAAAAAATGAATTTAAAAATTGTACTTATAGAAATTTAAGTGGCGGTATTGTTGCTATACACTCTGGCTGGAAGATATAATGATTAATAAAATTATAACCTTATTTAAAATAGCTAGAAAATTAGCTCAATCAAATGCTATAAAAATAATTGCAAAATTTCATGAACCTCCAAAGATAATAAAGATTTTTTCTTACCTATTGTCTTTCTCTTTTTCTGGTTCAAATAAATTAGTAGATAAAAATCTAAATGAAGAACAAAAACTATGTAATTCTATTCAAGAAATGGGAACTACTTTTATTAAACTTGGGCAATTTTTATCTACAAGGCCAGATATCATTGGCAATGAAATTGCACAACAATTAGAAACACTTCAGGATAAACTTCCTCCATTTTCTTCTATTGAAGCAAAGCAAATTATGAAAAAAGAACTAGGTGAAAATAATTACAATTCTTTAATCGATATAAGTGAACCAATTGCTGCAGCTTCAATAGCTCAAGTACATAAAGCTCAAATAAATGATAATGGAACAATAAAAGATATTGCAATTAAAATATTAAGACCAAATATTAAAAAAACTTTTAATGAAGAAATTGATGCACTAATGCTTCTAGCTTTTATAATTGAAGGAACGGTAAAAAAAACTAAAAGACTAAAACTTGTTGAAATTGTTTTTTTACTAAAAGAAATTACTAACCTAGAAATGGATTTAAGATTTGAAGCTGCAGCTGCCAATGAATTTCTTGAAAATACAAAAAATGATGTGGGCTTTAATGTTCCAAAAATTTTTTGGAACTTTACAAATGAAAATATATTAACTTTAGAATGGATTGAAGGAATATCTATTAGAGAAAAAGAAAAATTAGAAAAAAGAAATATAGACACTAAAAAACTTGCAACAGATGTTATTCAACACTTCTTAAGACATGCCGTTAGAGATGGATTTTTCCATGCTGATATGCACCAAGGCAACTTATTTGTTAATGAAAGTGGAGAAATTATACCAATTGATTTTGGGATAATGGGAAGATTAGATAAATTAAACCAAAGATACCTTGCAGAAATTTTATTTGGTTTCGTAAAAAGAGATTATAAAAAAGTGGCTGAAATTCATTTAATAGCTGGTTTAGTTCCAAAAAATGTTTCAATTGATGAATTTGGTCAAGCTCTAAGATCAATAGGTGAACCAATTTTTGGACAATCTGTTAAAGATATTTCTGGTGGTAATTTGCTAAAACAACTTTTTGAAATTACTGAAAAATTTAATATGCAAACACAACCACAATTATTATTACTTCAAAAAACAATGGTCGTGGTAGAAGGTGTTGCAAGAAAACTAAATCCTGAAACTAACATTTGGGAAACTTCAAGACCGGTTTTAGAAAATTGGCTAAAAGAAACAAAAGATCCTATAAATTCTTTAAATGAAACTATAAAAAATACTTCTGAAGTCATTAAGCGCTTACCAGAACTGCCAGAAATTATGGATAAAGCAAACCAAGCTTTGACATATTTTGCTAGTGGCCAAATACCGCAAAATTCGAATTCTTATTTGGCTTTAAACGAAAAAAAATCAGAAATGATAACTCTAAGAAATCAGACAGCGATAGGCTTATTATTACTTGTAATTTTAGGTCTATTAGTATTTTAATTCCCTTTATGAATAATATTGCTAACAAAAAAATATTACTAATTATTTGTGGAGGAATTTCAGCATATAAAAGTCTTGAAATTATAAGATTATTAAAAAAAAAAGGAGCTACCGTAAAAACCATTCTTACAAAAAGTGCTAAGGAATTTGTTACTCCTTTATCTGTAGCCTCTCTTTCACAAGAAAAAGTTTATGATGATTTATTTAACCATGAAAATGAGTCAGAAATGGATCATATATCTTTATCGAGATGGAGCGATCTAATTTTGGTTGCCCCAACTACTGCCAATACAATTTCCAAATTAAGCACTGGTTCTTCAGATGATTTGGCATCAACAGTAATATTAGCTTCAGATAAGAAGATTTTTTTAGTACCTGCAATGAATGTTAGAATGTGGGAACATCTTTCAACTAAAGAAAATTTACAAAAATTAAAGAGTTTTGGTTACCAAATTATTGGACCTGAAATTGGTGATATGGCATGTGGTGAATATGGGGAAGGAAAAATGACTGAGCCCATGAATGTAATTAACTATATAGATGATTATCTTAAAGACATAAAAAAAAATAAAGAATTTAAGGCTTTGGTAACTGCTGGACCAACGCATGAATATATTGATCCAGTTAGGTATATTTCTAATAAATCAAGTGGAAAACAAGGTTATGAGATTGCAAAATCTTTAATAAAAAATGGGTTTGAAACTACTTTAATTTCAGGACCCACAAATTTAAATTCAATACCTGGTGTAAATTTAATTAATGTAAATTCTGCTGAAGAAATGTTTAATGCAACTCTAGAAAGTCTTCCTGTTGATGTAGCAATTTTTTCAGCTGCAGTTTCAGACTATAAAGCAAGAAATAAAGAAAAAAATAAAATAAAAAAAAAAGAAAGTATGGATTTAAGTCTAGAAAAAAATATAGATATTTTAGGTCATATATCCAAGCATAATTCACTTAGACCAAAAATAGTTATAGGTTTTGCCGCTGAAACAAATAACTTAATTAAAAACTCAAAAACAAAATTATCAGAAAAAAACTGTGACTGGATAATCGCCAATGACGTATCTGATCCTTCAATAGGATTTGAGTCTGATTTCAATGAAGTGTCTATTTTTTACAAGGACATGAACAATGAAAAGATTCCAAAAATGAAAAAATCACTTTTGGCTGAAAAGATAGTAAGAAGAGTGATATCGCAATTAAATTAATTTAATGGTAAAAGTTTTAGTTAAAAAGCTTAGTCCAAAAGTTCAATTACCATCATATAAAACAAAAGGTTCTTCAGGTATGGATCTAATGGCCTTTTTAGAAAGTTCTATAAAAATTGTTCCAAATAGTTCTGCTTTAATCCCAACTGGAATATCTGTAGCAATTCCAAACGATGTTGAAATACAGATAAGACCCCGATCAGGACTTGCTGCAAAATCAAACATTGGTGTGTTAAATACACCTGGCACAATTGATAGTGACTACAGAGGAGAGATAAAGGTAATATTATTTAATCATGGCTCAAAGGAATTTATTGTAAAAAATAAAGACAGAATTGCTCAGATAATTCTAATGCCCGTTTTAAAAGTAGATTTTGAAGAAGTAGACGATCTACCAGAAACCGTAAGAGGATCAGGCGGCTTTGGATCTACTGGAAAATGAAAAATAGCTTGAATAAAAATCTTATTGAAAGGTATTCACGGCAAATTGTACTTAAAGACGTTGGAATTGTTGGTCAAAAAGCTATATGTGCCTCAAAAGTGTTAATCATTGGTGCTGGTGGACTAGGTTGTCCAATAGCAGATTATTTAAGTAGAGCGGGTGTAGGTACTATCGGTATTGCCGACTTTGATAAGATTACCCTCTCAAATATTCACAGACAAAACTTATATAATTCAAAAGATATAGGTAAATATAAAGTCGATGTTGTGAAAGAAAAAATCAAATCAATAAATCCTTTTACAAAAATAAAAACTTATAAAAAAAAAATTACTGATAAAAATTTAAATAACATAATTAAAAGCTTTGATATTATAGTTGATGGATCAGATAACTTTAAAACAAAATTTTTACTTAATAAATATTCAATTAAATATAAAAAAGTTTTAATTGTAGGAGCTATTAGCAAGTTTGATGGACATGTTTTTACATTTGATTTTAAAAATAAAAAAACACCATGTTTAAGATGTTTTTATCAATCCGAACCTTCTGATGAAATATTAAATTGTGAAGCGGAAGGCATTATGGGCCCAGTTGCAGGAATAATTGGAAACATTCAAGCAAATGAAGTTTTAAAAAAAATTTTAAAAATTGGGAAAGATCTTAACAAAAATATTTTAATTATTAATTTACTAAAGCTTAATTTTAGAAAAATAGAATTTAAAAAAAATAAAAAGTGTTTATGCAAAAAATATTAATTTTACTTTTATTAAGTATTTTTTTTGCTAAAGAAGTATTAGCTGAAAATAATTATTTTTTAATGTTAAAAAATAATAAAGTTAATGTTAGATACGGGCCTGATCTTAATTCTCCAATTAAGTATATTTATAAAAAAAAGTTTTTACCTGTTAAAGTTATAGATAAAAAAGAAAATTTTAGAAGAATAATTGATATTAAAAATAATAGTGGATGGATTCATACTTCCCAACTAAGCAAAGGAAAATCCTTCATTTTACTAGAAGATCAATTATTATTTGCAAAACCTACTAAATATTCAAAACCAATATTAAAAATTGCAAAAGGACGACTTTTGTTAGTAAAAAAATGCAAAAAAAAATGGTGTAAAGTTAAAACTGAAAATTATTTTGGCTGGATAAGAACTAACAATATTTGGGGAAATATTAAATAAAATTTTACTTTAGATCAAAACGGTCTAGATTCATCACTTTTGACCACGCAGATATAAAATCAGCAAGAAATTTATGTTTAGAATCTTCACAAGCATAAACTTCTGCTATTGCTCTTAGCTGAGAATTTGATCCAAATATAAGATCAACACGAGTACCAGTCCACTT
>JYMV01005570.1_pt1 | contig 16183 bp, 11 predicted proteins | sample 338911 | NCBI WGS metagenome assembly JYMV01 (sample SAMN03354496, study PRJNA234377) | hydrothermal vent metagenome | biome: Deep sea; feature: Hydrothermal plumes at the Eastern Lau Spreading Center, Western Pacific Ocean; material: Seawater | place: Tonga | collected 2009 | depth 2000 m m
ACAAAAAGCTCTAGCTTCTTTTCCTCTTCATTCCACAAATAAAGAACAGCAAACAAAAACGCAATTAATTAGGTTGTGTGTCGCTGGGATTTCCCAGGTTATATTAATATATAGTTTTTTATATTTGAATGTCATTTTTCAGCTTTTATGAGAAAAAAGAAGTCTCTTTCGGAACGCATTGAACAGGTATCTGAGGTTCTTGACGAACTATCAAATATAGGTGATATGCTGTCCAGCTCATTCGATAACAAGGAGTTATCATACAAATTCCTTGAGATTCTGGACCGATTGATCACTGTTGAGTATGCTGGTCTTTATTTGTGGAATGAAGAGGAAAAGAAGCTAGAGCTTTTTGTTTCAAAAGGGTTCACAGAGCAGGACAAAATTGAGGCAGAAAAGACTGCCATGGACAGGCATGTAGGGTGGGTTTATAAAAACCAGGAGATCTTAAATGTTCCTGATGCAAGTAAAGACAAAAGGTCAATTACTGGCAAGCGCTCTTTCAAGGTTGGGTCCAGGGTTTGGATTCCAATCATTATTGATGGCAATTCTGTTGGCTCTTTTGGTTTGGCATGTAGTAAAAAGCATGGATTCAATAAAAATGCCATCTCTGCACTCAACTTTGTAGGCAAGATAGCGGCCATAACTTATTTTAATATAGAATACAAAAAGAATTTATTGGCCAGGGAAGGACATTTAAAGAATATTATTGATGGAAATATGGATGGTCATGTGCTCATCGACCATAAGGGAATTATATCATCCTGGAACAAAAACGCAACATCTATTTTTGGCTGGGAAGCTGATGAGGTTATTGGAAAACCTTTTACAGAAACCATAATTCCACCAGAGCATCAAAAAGACCACCAAAAAGGAATGGACTCATCTCTTAAAACAGGTAAGGGCAAAATACTTAACCAGCGTGTTAGCCTGGAAGCATTAACCAAAGAAGGAGACAAAATTCCAATTGAGCTAATCGTAAACCGCCTGGAATATAAGGGAGACATCTTTTTTAGTGGCTTCATTCGGGACATCTCCCTAGAACAAGAGCACATGGAAATGATCAATTCTTTTGCTAAAAATCTCAAAGAAGAAGTTGACCAGAAGACGAAAGAGGTGCATCAGCTATCCACCTTCCCAAAAAACAATCCGAACCCAATAGTTGAGTTGAGCTTTTCATGTGACCTGCTATTTTATAACGATGCCGCTGTAAGCGAGTTTCCCGAGCTGGATTTATTAGGAGGGGAGCATCCATTTTGTCTGTTCTTTAAACCTCATATTAAGCCTATCGTGGAAAATGGGTTAAAAGATGATATAACCCTGGATATGACACTTGAACTTAACAACAAGAAATACAATTGCAAGATATACCTTATTAAAGACTTGAAAAAAGCCCGGTTTTATCTTAATGATGTTACAGAACGTGAAGAACATATCAAAATAATCGAGACTATTAATAAAGACCTGAATGATAGCATTAATTATGCAAAACAACTTCAGCAAGCCATCTTTCCCTCAAACAATGAAATTCACAAAGATCTTGAAGCCTTTATAATTTATTCACCTAAGGATATTGTAAGTGGTGATTTTTATACAAAATTTGATGTGCCGCACAGAGAGGGCAGTGTTATAGTTGCAGTTGCAGATTGTACGGGGCACGGAGTTCCAGGAGCTATGTTAAGTTTTATCTGCTATGATGCATTGGCCACCGCCATTAAAGAATTACAATTACCTGATCCGGCTGCAATTTTGAATAGAGCAAGAGAATTGATACTTGAAACATTTAAAAAAAGCAAAGTGCAAGTAAATGATGGGATGGACATTTCAATGTGTATACTAAACCCAAAAACAAAAGAATTGGTCTTTGCAGGTGCAAATTCTCCACTATATGTAGTGAAAAAAATTGATGACTGTCTATCTGAAAAGGATGCTGCAAACAAAACACACTATTTGAGACAAATTAAAGGAGATTCTCAACCTGTTGGATATTATTTTGATTTAGTGCCCTTTACAAACAAAGTGCTTAAATTGTCTTCAGGAGATTCTATTTACCTTTTTTCAGATGGTTACGCTGATCAGTTTGGGGGTAAACGAGATAAAAAATTTGGATACCGTCGCTTCAGGGAGCTCTTGCTGGAAAGTAATTTCCTTCCGATTGATAAACAAAAGTCTAAAATTGAGGACACCCTAAACGAGTGGAAGGGAGAAAAAGACCAGATAGATGACATATTGGTTCTTGGGATTCGATTGTAGTTTCAGGCATTTAGACAACCCATGGGCCTTCTTTCTTTTCTACATGTATTCCAGGACTTAACAAAACCAATCAGGTGCCTCCAAAAAGATCATTAGATTTGAATCAAAAATGCTTTGGATGAAATTTCTTTTGTCAATTCTATTAACCCCTGTTTTTTACCTGCTTTTTGGATTGACACTACTTGTTTTTCATCCAATCCAGGTAATCTGTCTTAATTTGTTTGGTTATCATGTACATAAAAACAGTGTTGCCTTGCTAAATTGGTTTCTACTGCGAAGCATGAGTGTGATGGGTGTCCGCATCATCTTTAAGAATTTTCAGCGTTTGCCAGACAATCTGCCAAAAATTGTGGTCTGTAATCATCAAAGCATATGGGATATACCGCCGTTAATATGGAAACTTAAAGAGCACCATCTTAAATTCGTTTCAAAAAAAGAGCTGGCAAAAAACATTCCAAGTATCTCTTATAACCTTAAGTATGGTGGGTCTGTAATCATTGACAGAAGCAAGCCGGATGAAGCCATTACACTAATTTCAAAATTTGCTAATTATCTGAAGGGGAATAATTATGCTGTATGCATATTCCCAGAAGGCACAAGAAGCAAAGATGGTAATGTGAGCCGATTTAAACATGCGGGAATTGAAGCAATAATCAAGGTGGCCCCAAATGCTTTAGTGGTACCGATCGCAATCAAGAATGCATTCAAGTTTGATAACGGTGGCAAGCTATTAAAAACGGTCGGTGTAAGTATCGAATTTACCATGCTGGAACCAAGGCAACTTGGGCTGTACAACTTACCGGAACAAATGGAAGAAATACGCTCAGAGATTAGTGAAACAATTAGCTAAAACGACGCATACCATATATCGTTGTTGTTTTTGAGATCTTTAATCAATCAGTTGGTGTGGATTAGCTCCCGCACGCTACACTTTGGTCGCTGATCTGGGAGGGGGGGGTAATCAACGAAAACCCCAAAACCTTCGGTTTTATATGGTTTCAAATCACATCTCTATTGAGCAAGCTCAATTCGTTGCAATTTCAAACCATTTTTATTGGGTTTTCTTTGAGGTCGCGAGCGGATTCGAACCGCTGTACCTGGTTTTGCAGACCAGTGCCTAAGCCACTCGGCCACGCGACCTGATTCTTTTTCTGGTTAATTAAATTATATGCAAAATTATGAATTTAACTTTTAATTGTAACGCTAACCTTTTGCACGATCCCTTTTAGTGGAGGATTGTGTTTTGAAAGCGTAATTTCAGCAGCCTTAATCTCAGGAAATTGAACTTTTAAGCCATTTAGCATTCTCTGTGCGGCATGCTCTAATAAATTTGATCTAACATTCATTTCCCTTTTTATAAAATCATAGACCTCTTCGTAATCCAAAGCTTTCTTCAGCTCATCTGAAGCTGAAGCCTCGGACATTTCTACATCAAAAAAAAGATCTACCACAAACTTGTTACCGCGGGTAATTTCATCACTATGATATCCATGGTGTGCAAAAAACTCCATGCCTTCTAATCTAACTGTTCCCATTATAAATCTTTTGACCTAATAATATGATTATTTAAGATTGCAGCAATACAATATTTTTACGGACAATTCTACCCTTAAAAATAGGCCCGTAAAGATAGTACTAAATTTCTCCCAGGGGCAGACAATCCTGAAGCAAATTGCCTGTAATGCAAATCCATAATATTCTCCAAGCCTACCTGAACCACCAAAATTCTATTATCAGGAATGTCCTGTACTGTTTGCTCCTCTTCATAATAGGGTGTATTAAGCTTAATATCGTAAGATGCTTTAATATTTAATGTATACCATGGTGGTGTTCCATCAACTGTTGCTTCAGCTAAATTATCTTCACTGCCGATCCCATAATCTTTTGTTCTTTTCCATCCATTATAATATGAATAAATGGTAATATTTGCTGGTTTTAAATATTTCCCATTTCGAAAACGATAGTTGATACTTGTTTTACCAAAAACAGGGGGTATATGAGAAAGAGGGGCGTTATCTGTTATATCTCTTCCGTAGGTATAGCTAATGGTGCTTTCAAGCATCAGCACATCTATAAGGCTAAGCTTTACACCAGCAAATCCACCGTAGATGATAGCCTTTGCTGCATTGGTATTGGTCATCACCTTAAGTAGGTCTCCGTCATAAACCAAAGAATCTTGCCCATTAAGCTTGGCTTCTCTTCTTACTATAGCATTAATTAAATAGGTATAGTATCCCAATAGTCGAAGCTCACCCCTTTTATTGTTAAATTTCTTTGTAATCCCCATCTCTCCATTATATACATATTCTGGAATTAGTTCCTCATTTGGCACCATTACATAGTCATCCTTTCCAAAAACCTTCCCATAGTCATCCACATTTGGGGCCCTGAATCCAGTTGAAGCAGCCAAATTAAGTTGCCAAGTTGATGTCAATCTGGCAACCAGTCCTAAGCTACCATTAAACGCACCAGTATTTATTGAGATCTTTTCAAATGGGAATTGATAGGTGGTTGTATCAATAAAAAGAGATGCCAGTGTCACCTGGCTATACCTGATGCCTGAATTAACTAAAAGCTTTTTGCTTAGCTGCCATTTATATGATAAATAAGCAGCATACGACTGAGCAATGCTTCCTCCATCAGGATATCTGCTGGATGCATACCCCAGAGTGCTGTCTATTGTATTTTCAGCATATGCTTTTGACTGCACATCATTATAGGTCGTTTCAAGTCCATATTGAAATGATCGGACAGAATCTATCTCCTCAAAAAAATCGGCATTTAATGTATATACTTTAACCTCTTCTTCTCTTACATTTCTTATTGTATCCCTAAATTTCCTGGTAATACGATCTTCTCCTATTTTCTGAAAACCCAGAATAATGGTTCCCTTATCAAACAATTCCTTTTTCGGATTGATCTTGGCTGTTAAAGAAGAAAAGAGCCTCTCCTGAGGACCATAATGCCATTCAGCATATTTTAATGTGTCATTAGTCAGGTCATTTAGCTTATCATATCTGGGAATTGCAGAAGATGACGAATACTGTAAATTCACAATAAGTCCAAGCTGAGGATTTGGCCTATAAAAGACCTTTTGCAATAAATTGACTTGATTATATGCAGTATTGCGTTGCACATTTGGATATTTATTTTCAAGCATGGTGTCATTTCCTGCTATAGTTTTGCCATAATAATATTTAAGCTTTCCAAAATCAGGGTACTTATCATCCCTCTGAGAGCCTGCATTTAAATCATGGAAATTACTCTGAGTAATTCCAGTAAGAATTCCAAGCTTTTTGTACCCTACCTGAAAATCAAAATGTGTTGTTTGTTCAGCATTGGCAGAAGCATACCGAATAAATCCATTTATCTTGGAGTTTGAGACTGTGTCGTTATGGGCCAATAAAGGGTCTTTTGTATAAAAATGCATCACCCCTCCCAGGGCATCACTACCATATATCATAGAGCTGGGCCCAAATATAATCTCTGTACGTTCCAGAACAGCATTGTCAATAGTAATTACATTTTGCAGATGCCCGCTTCTATAGATGGCATTGTTCATGCGTACGCCATCCACAACGAGTAATATTTTATTGGCTTCAAAGCCACGAATAATGGGGCTGCCCCCTCCCATTTGGCTCTTTTGAACAGATATATTGCCTGATGCCTGAAGCATATCTGCCGTGGTTTGAGGAGAATAGCTTGCTATGTCATGATAGTCAATAATCTCCATTTGTGTTGGAATATCATCACGCTTTTCTTCTGTTTTAGATGCAGAAAGGACAACCTCTTTAAGCTGTCTAACATCCTTAGTCATTGAAATATGATAGCCCATTGCTATAAGCTGTTTTTTTGTATAAAATATATCTATGAAAGAAGGGTGTTGAAAGATAATTGTGTCCAATATTTCAAATCTGTCAAGAGAGATTTCGCCAGCGCTTGTTGAAATTTCAGCTATTTCCTTTTTGGTTCCAAACACAGCAACATTTTCAATGCTATTGCCAGTGCTACGATCAGAAATTATTAACCGCTGGCCAGATGCTACTCCTGCCACAAGGAATAATATTAATAGTCCTAGAAGATTTGTGGTATATGGCGTATAGAAATTGTCTTTCCCGGTCATATTAATATTTAATTCATAACCGCCTGAAGAACTTTATGCGATTTAATCTCAGGCATCTTATCTAAATGTAATTTATAATACGCAATCAGGTGTTCAATCATATTAAAGCGTTGATCAGAGGTTATCTTCAGCTCCATGTTGTCTGAAAAAGACCTGCTTAATAGTTCATTAAAAATTGTTGTGCTTTTCTGATCCATCCAATCACGATGATTTGGTTTTATTGTTTCAAATATCCCATCTCTTTTGTTAAAAAAACAATGTTTTGCACTTGGCTGCATCGATGGTATAAACCCAAGGTGCCCTGAAAGCTGAACCATAAATACCAAGTGGAAATTGGAAATTTTGTCTTCTGTTTTATCAAGCAGTTCTATTACTGCCAACAAAAACTCAAACAATTTAGGGTTTCGCTCTTCTTCCTGAATTGAACGGTATAAAACTTCGGCCAAGAATATGGAAAGAGACATCTTATTAATATCGGTCTGGAGCTTGGAAGCAGGATTTATTGCCGTGGCATATTTCAATCTTTGCAATCCTCCTTTTTCTTTATGATATACCTCCATGTCCAGAAGCGTTAGTGGTTGAAGAATATTAGGTTTTATTTTAGCCTTTTTGCTATAGACATTATTAATGAGGTACGACTGCAAACCATAAAGCTCAGTATATACTTTTGCAACCACACTTGTTTCTGCATACTTGAGTTGATGCAGCACTATTCCTCTCGTATTGGAAACCAAAATCCGAAAAATTAAGCTTGTTTAGTGGGCTAAGATACAAATACCATTATATAGATTGCAAATACTGGCTACACTCCTTTTGAAAGGAGCCCAAGTTTAATTAATAAATAAGATCTTTGTAACTTCTGTTTGAGATCCATCCTCATTACTTATAAAAACCATGTAAATTCCTGTATGTGCTTTTTCTCCATTAAAATTCTTGCCGTCCCATACTGCTTGTCCACCCAAGGCTTTTGTTTGATAAATCAGACTTCCGGATATATCTGTTATTTTAACATCTGCATTAGCTACTAATCCCTTTATAGCAATCGTGCCGTTATAGCCCTCCCTTACAGGGTTAGGATAGGCATAAACATTGGTGTTTGCTGTCAATCCTTCTGTAGCCGTACTTTTATATGAGATTATACCTTTTTTTGTACCAAAAAACACCTCTCCATTTTTATGATTAATGGCAAGGGATATGATGTTATCAGAAAGGAGAGGACTGTTTTCCTCAGTGAAATGTTGCAGCTGTGTTGTTCCATCTTCAGATATTAAAAAGACCCCGGCGCTTTCTGTTGCAATCCATTTCCTGTTAGCGCCATCAATGACAATTGCATTTATGATTTCTGCTTCAAGAAGATATTGAAAATACCCATCCATTTCAACAAGAATCTGTTGTGCATCGAAATCTGAATTGCTAAATATTAATTCGGGAGAATAAAACACGGTAATTCCTTCGTTTGTCCCAACCCATATTTCCCCATCAAGGTCCATGGCCATGCATACCACCTCTTTAGTTGGCAAATTGCCAGAACCAAGAGCATTGATAAGCCTAACTGCCTGGTCGTCATTTTTATTCTCTATTGTTCCATTATGGTTGAATACTATGATTCCGTTTCCCGGTAAAAGGATCCATATATTATCTTGCTGGTCTACTAAAACATCACCAACCCTTGTATTTAAACCAAATCCGGAGAACTGAAAGCTGAACCAAGCTCCTTCAGGTTTTCTGGCACACAACAAATTGTATACCTCAGTACTAGTAACCCATAAGTTTCCATTAGCATCAAGGGCCAAGCCGCCAATACGAATTGGCCTGGAAGGGTCTGTTTCTACAGATTGCAGTGCACTATCCGTATTCGCTTCTTTATAGATATTTACTAGTTTGGAATTATAGAGCTCTACAACGCCGTTATTCCAGGAGCCGGCATAAACCCTGTTTCTGTCGTTTGGGTCAACCAGAATTTCAGTAAAGTCTAGTATAAAGTCCAGGTTTTCATATGGGATCGTTGTCCATTGATTATCTATATAATTAAAGAGTCCATCAGAAATATATGAATTGCTCCATGCACCTGTTCTACCCCCTGGAGCCACCCATAAGTCTTCCTCGCCAAATGACATTGCAAAAACCCTGTCCGTTGCTGGTCCCCCTGGATATTTCCCCCAAGATTCATCCTCTTGTATAAGTCCCGCATAATTATCAGCAATCCAAACGACTCCTTTGCTGTCAATTATTGCATGTATAGGATCAACAGGCTTAGAATACATGAATTCAAGGTTATCGTTATCATCATATTTTAATACACTCGAATAATCGGCAAGTAAAAGTTTATTATACATACATTCCATTCTAGATACCGTTACGCTTAATGTAGTGTCAAAATAGCTCCATCCTGAGCTGCTCATTTTATAGATCGTGTCATTATGCACTGTATCCTCAGGGTTGTTTGACAGATTCAGATATAAATTGACCCCATCTGTACTGATGCAATTATATACCGCCGCTGGTATTGCCGTTTCCAGCTCCCATGAGTTAAAATCAGAAAGGTTAACATTTGACAGTGAGGCTTTATAGAGTCCTGTTGAAGCAGCTGCATAAAGAATGCCGTTCAGCACAACCACCTGATTGACTTCATCTTGATCTACAGAAATATAGTAGGTGTCTTTAATTTCATGGTTGTCAACATCCAGCACCACGATTCCAAAACCACAGGACAAGTAGGCTATTCCATTAATAAAAGTAATGCTATTAATCTCCTTATTGCCCAAGATGCTCTTTCTTTTAATATCAGAGATATTGATAATACTCCCTTCTTTTACCAGATCAATATTTGCATTAGAATAGGCGATAACCAAAACATCTCCCTCGGCCCTGTATCCGATGGCACTTACACCAACGTCTGATAGCCCTGTCACTTTAGAAAGGCGATTAACTGAGTTGTCCTCCGTATCATAATAGAATACGGCATTTTCTGTTGCACAATACATTCTTGAGCCTGCCTCTTTAACTTCAATGGTATTTCTATAGGGCAGATGTATTTGCCATTCACCAACCCCAATGTTTTGACCAATAGCCTGAAACAAGGCAAAGAGAGTAAGAAATGGAACCAATAATTTCTTTGACATAATCAGAAAAGATGACAAGTTTTATGGTTACTATTTAATGGCTTGATTATAACTCGTTTATCCGGTATTTATTATAATGAAATGTCTAGTTTCCCATAAATTTGGGGGTTTCCTTCAGTCACGGAAATCCTTAAATCGTCAACATATAATGGCTTACCAGAACTATTCCACACATAAACACTTATCACATCATCTGAAGATCGGATATCATGAAATCTCACAGAGTGATAAATCTTTTTCCATTCATTGGGATCCTTTATAAAATAGGAAAAATTCATCCCATTCCAATTATACATTACACCATCAGAGCTACTTAGGCTAATAACCAGGTTCGCATCACATTCAATATTATCAAAATTACCCATAACAGTAACATTAATAATGTTCTCCTTAGTAGTAAAAATATCCCCTACCCTATTTGAAAAGGTATGGCTATATTCGTTCTCTTTTGTCAACATTTCAGAAAATTTTCCTGAGTAAGCCTTATTGCTAGTAATATATTCAGCCTGGCCTTTCCAGTCATTAGAATTATTTTCAAAAGCATATTCTGAAAAATACAGGTGTTCCTCCTTAATAGTGTTGTCACTTGCCTCTTTACTAAAAAGATAGGTCTCAGCATTAAAATAAAGCTCTCGTTCAATCATGTATGGGTATTTTTCTTGTATTATAGGCAGCATTTCATTAGGACTATACTTGCTGGACCATTGATAAAGGAAATGTTTTGTGTCGGAATTATCTACAATTTTTTTGAATGCCAGCAATTCTTCTCCGCCATTATTTCTAAACCTATGTAAGGTGTTTTCTGTATCAAATGGGATGTAATCAACTTCAGCATTGTACCTTTCCAGATAATACCCTACAAAATAAGGATGACCAATGTTAATGGTTTTGGTGATATTCTCATCTCCGTATTTGTTTTGATATTCCAGGACCTTTTCCACTATTTCCTTTAAAACACCAAATCTATGTGTACTATAAAAGCGATTAAGAAAAACCGTGCTAAACACACCAACAGCTAAAAACAATAATAATAGAGCGTACAACCTTTTAATGTTTGAAGGGTAAGGGACAAAAGAAAAAACCAGAAGCAATAAAAAGGGGAAGGAAAACAGCAAAACAGATCTCTGAAGCACAGGATTTACCCAAACAGAGTAATAATATCCAACCAAAAAAGGAAAAACAAACCATATAAGTGCCAGTATCCTAAATTTATTTTGCGACTTCTTATATAGCGGCTTAAGAAAAGTTAAAACCAGTATGGTTAAAAAAACTCCTATCATTTGCCAAGAATCATTAAAGCAAAAAAGGATATAATCCAGAAACCAAGACCTCTCCTGCTCTGGTGAGCCAAGCCATTCCCCCTCTCCAAGTCCTCCGATTTGCAAGTGACCCAAGGAAACTCCAAAATGAGGAAGAAATAAGATAAACACCAAGCCTATACTGATCATATAGCTCTTAAGGTTTGATTTATTTGTAAAGAAAAATCCTGAAATACCAACGATTAATACCTGGAAAAAACTAAAATAATGCGTATAGATAGCGCCGGTTGTAGATATTGCTAACAAAGTGATTATCAGCCACTTATGCTTATTCTCGTAAAAAATCAGTCTGGTCCAGAACCATGTGGCCATTAAGGTAAACAGAAGACCGGGGCTGTATGGCCTAGCTATTTGGCTATATAACAGGGGAAACTGCAGAAAACACATAGAGGCAGCAACAAAAAGCCCTGCATTTTTGTTAAACCAATCGCGACCAACTAAATAGCTGAAATAGACAGACAATATACCAGCCAGGACGAACGGCAGCCTAACACTGGCTTCTGTGATCCCAAAAAGCCTGGTCCAAAAGGTCGTAAAAACCTGCACCCCCGCAGGGTGGCCATCTGGGCGAACTCCAATATCAATAAGCTCTTTAAAACTAGTATAGTGATTTTGCGGAAACATCTCAGATGACCAAACACGCAGAATAGCGCTGATCTCGTCTCCTGTAATGGATAGGCTAGAATAATTATAAAAACGCAGAATCGTTGCCACCCCTATAATTATAAGCAGCAGTAATTGTTCCGTGTTTTTTGTTAGATTATTTGCGAAATTTTTCACCCATGCAATAATACAAATAATTAAAGGTGCCTGATTCAAAATTTACCTTTGAAAATACATATCTTTGCTACGCACAGGAAACAAATTGCACCCGTAGTTCAACTGGATAGAATATCTGACTTCGGATCAGAGGGTTGGGGGTTCGAATCCCTCCGGGTGTACTATTTATACTCCTCCTTTCAGAAGGCTCTTTTTCGTTTCCAACAATATAACAAGCATTTATTTGCATTATTTGCAAAATCCAAAACAGACCTTGCAGGATTCAATTTCATTGGCTGTTTAAACCCTTCTAGGTTTGTACCACAAATTCTAAAACCCGGACAATGAAAAAAGTGAAAAAAGCCAATAACAATATACTATATTTGGTTATGGCAAGAAAGCCCTGTAATCTTCGCTATTTACTGGTATTTATCACCCTGTTAATGCTTTGGAGTTCTTGTGCTACAACGAATAAGCAGGACTTCTCACAGCATAAATATTTTGATGGTGCCAAGAAAAAAATTATGCTGGCACATAGGCGTACCCCTGGTAAATTAGTTTCCAAGCGTGCCATTCTAAGGAAACTACCTGAACAAAACAGGGCATTAATAAAAGCCCTGGCAACCCTAAGCCAATTGGATGAAACAGAACAAGCTGCTGCATCAAGCATGATTGCTTCAGTTTCCATTAATAATATACCCCCTATAATTCAACCCTTGGCCCTCCTTATTAATGATGATACAAATGATAGCAAGGAAGGTGACGAATGCGATGAAATGATTACGAGGCAGGGAGATACAATTATGATTAAAGCCATTGAAATTGGATTGCATAATATTAAATACAAAAATTGCGATAATCTTAATGGGCCTATACTCAGTATCGATAAGTCTCATGTTTTAATGGTCACATATCCCAATGGAACCACAACTATTTTTGACAATGAGCTTACAGCCCACAGTGCTGAACAGACACAAAACGAGACAATAGATAATTATTATGCTCCACAGGACACTAGGAGCTATGGGCACTCTAGACAAAATAGCAAGATGGCTCCAAGCTTAATCCTTGGAATTCTGAGCGTGATTTTCACGGCCCTAGTTTTTATCCCTCTGGGCCTGGGGCCCCTCGGTGGAATTTTATTTTGGGCTCTTGGCATCGCATCTGGAATTTTAGCATTTACTATAGGCAATAATGCAATAAAAGAGGCCAAAGAAAAGAAAGGAGAACACAAAAACCTAGCCCAAAACAAGGTTGGAAAAACGCTGGGTATCATTATAGCAGGATTCCAAGCAATAATTGGTCTTATAGGCTTGGCCTTACTTTTAATTTTACTATTTGTTGCAAGTGCTTTAGGCGCTTAATTTAACTCAGCTAACCACATATACTAGATCCATATGAAATTTAAAGTTGGCGACAGGGTGCAAATTCTAAATGAAACATATGGTGGCATTGTAATCCAATGTTTACCACCTGCATCTTATGAGATCGATGCTGATCATGGTTTCCCTGAAACCCATGAGGAGAGCAACCTGGTTAGCAGCCCTGATCCACAAGACTACGACAACCAAATGCCTATACTGGAAGAGCAGGGAAAGGATCAAGAAAAAGGAAATGTTTACTCAGGCAAGCCAATAAAACCAAAAGTAATTGACCTACATAGCTGGGAAATTATTGAAAAAACCTCCCATCTGGAAAAGCGAAAGATACTTCTTAAACAATTGGAATATTTCAGAAATGAAATGAACCGTGCGATGAGCATCAATACAAAAGAAATCATCTTTATTCATGGGGTAGGAGAGGGCGTTTTAAGAAGGGAAATCCAAAATCAAATTGATGAATATTACCCAGACGCTCAATATACTGATGCGTCATTTAAAGATTATGGCCCAGGTGGTGCCACCAAGGTACGACTTTTCTGAAATCCTTAATTGTTCCACGTGGAACAAAGCTATCTTCCTAAATAAACCATCAAAACAGAAATATCAGCTGGGGACACCCCACTTATCCTGGAAGCCTGCCCTATTGTTTCTGGTTTTATCTGCTCCAATTTTTCTCTTGCCTCTGACGACAAAGAAGTAAGACGGGCATATTCAAAGTTGGGATAAAGCTTGATACTCTCTAACCTCGACATCTTTTCAACCATTTCATGCTCCTTGTCTATATATCCTGCGTATTTCATCTGAATAGTTGCTTGCTCCGCACCTTCTTCTGCTATATCTCCAAAATCCCTGACAAACTCTCCAATTTCAGGCAATGCCTCTTCCAGCTGGCTAAAGCCAAGCTGTGGCCTTGTAATAAGGCTGAAAAGCTTTACTTTTTGCTTTATAACCGGGGTTTTGGCCTTTTTTAAACAGGGGTTAACTCTGTCCGGCAAAGCACTTGTCTTTTTAAAATAATCTACGATAGACTTGGTAGCCGTCATTTTTTGCTGAACATTATTCATTCTTTCATCCGAAGCCAGCCCTAATTCGTGTGCCTTTGGAGTAAGCCTTAGGTCAGCATTATCCTGCCTGAGCAAAATCCGGTACTCCGCCCTTGAGGTAAACATTCTGTAAGGCTCATTAGTTCCCTTGGTAACCAGGTCATCAATTAAAACTCCTATATACGCCTCTGACCTTTTAAGCACAAATGGCTCCTTTTCATTTATCTTTAAGTGGGCATTTAGTCCTGCCATCAAGCCTTGGCATCCAGCTTCTTCATATCCGGTTGTTCCGTTTATCTGTCCGGCAAAATACAGGTTTTGTATGTGTTTGGTCTGAAGAGAAAGCTCAAGCTGATCCGGAGGGAAAAAATCATACTCAATGGCATATCCGGGTCGGAAGATTTTAACGTCTTCAAAGCCAACGATTGATCGGAGCGCCTTTTGCTGAACGTCCTCCGGCAAGGAGGTTGAAAACCCATTAACATAGATCTCCACTGTATTCCAGCCTTCTGGCTCCACAAACAGCTGGTGCCTGTCCCTATCTGCAAAGCGATCTATTTTATCTTCTATAGAAGGACAATATCTTGGCCCTATTCCCTTAATTCGACCAGTAAACATTGGTGACTGCTCAAAGCCGGTTCTCAGGATCTCATGGGTTTGTTTATTTGTATAGGTAATGTGACAGCTTCTTTGTTTTTGCAAGCATGCAGTATTAGAGTATGAAAATTTTCCGGGATTTATGTCACCCTTTTGCTCTTCCATTAATTTATAATTCAATGACCTGCCATCTACTCTGGGTGGTGTCCCCGTTTTCATTCGTCCGCTTCTAAAGCCCAAAGAGACTAGCTGCTCTGTAATCCCTTCTGCCGCCCTTTCGCCTGCACGTCCTCCTCCAAATCGCTTTTCGCCAATATGGATAATACCATTTAAAAAGGTGCCATTAGTAAGCACAACGGTCTTTGCTTTAATCTCAATCCCCATGGAGGTTTTTACCCCAACCGCCTTATTGTTTTTAATCAACAAACCCGTTACCATATCCTGTCTGAAATCAATATTTGGATTTGCCTCCAGAATCAACCTCCATTGTTCAGCAAACATTGAGCGATCATTTTGCGTCCTAGGGCTCCACATAGCAGGCCCTTTGGACTTGTTGAGCATTCTGAACTGTATCATTGACCTATCCGAAACAATTCCGGAGAAGCCTCCCAGTGCGTCTATTTCGCGAACTATTTGGCCTTTTGCTATTCCGCCCATAGCAGGATTGCAAGACATTTGAGCTATCCTGCTAAGATCCATTGTTATTAATAGCACTTTTGAGCCCAATGTTGCAGCAGCTGATGCTGCCTCACAACCAGCGTGTCCTCCACCAACTACAATAAGATCGTAATTACCTGCCATTTATTTAATCGTTCCACGTGGAACATTATTATTTAAGGGGGAACAAAGATAAATATAAATCTTCTTTTCTTGTCATCTCAGCTTTTCCGGTTATAGTGTTGTCAGAAAACCCAATTAAATGGAGTGTGCCATGTACCATAACCCTGCGCAGCTCATTGGTTACAGAAACATTAAACTTGTGTGCATTTTCTCTTACCCTGTCTATGCTAATAAAAACATCTCCTGAAATGATTTTTGAATCGCCATAATCAAAGGCTATTACATCTGTTAATGTATTGGTATTCAAGTACTTGTGGTTTATTTTCAGTAGGTGCTCATCGGTGCACAAGATAAAAGACAGGGCCCCACAGGTTTTGCCTTCTTCATTTACAACCATGCTCATCCATTTTACAACCAGCTTCTGGGACTGAATCCTATATTTCAGGCCTTCTTTATAGAAAGAAATTTTAGGACTTTTCACCACCTTATTCAGCAAATATCCTTCCCTTAAATATCTTATTGACTGAGTGTGATTCAATTATATAAATTCCGGGAGATGCACAAAAATCTAATTGGGGGATATTTTGAAATTGAGCTGAATTTCCCGCCCTTCACTATAAAACCCTACTTTATCCGCCAGGTTTCTCATCAAAAACACTCCTCGTCCACTGATCTTCTCAATATTTTCAGGTGCAGTAGGGTCAGGGATGGTGGTATAATCAAAGCCATCACCTTCATCTTTAACCGTAAAGCTAAAGCTCTCCAGGTTTGTCTCAACGTCAAAAACGATCTCTACATTCTTTTT
>JYMV01015656.1_pt1 | contig 16181 bp, 17 predicted proteins | sample 338911 | NCBI WGS metagenome assembly JYMV01 (sample SAMN03354496, study PRJNA234377) | hydrothermal vent metagenome | biome: Deep sea; feature: Hydrothermal plumes at the Eastern Lau Spreading Center, Western Pacific Ocean; material: Seawater | place: Tonga | collected 2009 | depth 2000 m m
CAAAAGAGAATACCTCCTCCAGATATTTTTCCCAGTTCGACGATACCGATAAAATCGGTGAAAATCATACCGCCGAAAGCCATAGCAGTTGTCACTGCACCTGCAAAATTCCCGCGCCCGGTACCTTGAACCGTTTTTTGCAGTGCATTAAGAATGTCGCCTCCAGACATCCGTTCTTCTTTATATCGCTCCAGAATATGAATCCCAAAATCAATTCCCAGGCCGATCAAAATGGTAGCAAACACAATGGTCAAAATATTTAGATGACCTACTACAAACGTAGCCCATCCAATCGACCAGCATAAGGCAATGACAAGTGAAAATACAGCAAGGAGTGGTTTTACTACTCCGCGGTAAGCGATAATAAATAACAATGTCACTCCAAAAAGGGCTATTTGTGAAGCCTTTCGAACATCCACCTGAGTTATCGCCATTTCATCGGCGGCAATAACATCTTCACCTGTTAGACCCACTTCAACTCCTGGGAACCGTGGGCGTGCTTCTTTAATTAATTTACGAAGCAATCCTATAGAGTCAGAGATCGACCTGGCTTCCTTGCTTTCTTCGTTTGGAACCATGAGAATGAACATAAGCCTCTCATCATCTGAAACCAAATACCCTTCCTTCCGTAAAGATGTTTTGTCGCCCGTCAAAAAAGAACTCCAAGGCGAGTGATATGAGCCTTTCCCTTCTAAATACAAAAGCATTTGTTTTTCAAGGGCGATTAACAAACTAAGGTCACTTGTTTCATCTTTGTCACCTTTGCTATCCTCACCTCCGAGAAATCCAGTCAAAATCGAATTTACCATCCCCGCACTTATTTCAGCATTAACACTTTCCATGAGTTTGTTAAGTCCGGGAGATGTATTTACTTTTCTAAGAAAGTTTTCGTGTGATTCAATTTTAATTCCAAGGTCAACAAGTTCATTTTGTTCAAGATACAAAAGGCCTTTTTTTCTAAAATACTCCGTATCAATTTTATGAAATACCGTCGAAAAACTCTGCGAATGCGACTTCAACTTAGTCACGAAAAAATCTACAAACTCCTTCATCCTTGTAGGGTCTTCACCTACAACAACTACCATCATCCCATCAAAATCCTCAAATTCCTGGCGATATTGCTCGTAGGTTTCTACATAATCTAGGTTTTGCGCAACTAAGTCGCCTCGGTTATTTTTAAATGAAAGTTTTTCGACTGCAAACCAAACAGACAGACTTGCGGTCAACAAAGAAACCAGAATTACAGCGATGGAATGAGTATAGGCGAGTCGTTCAACGCTTAGGAAAAAACGGTCAAAAAAACCTACTGCCTTCGTAGATTCATAATTATTTCCACTAACCGAGGTATTCATATTTTATTTCTAAAGTGGTGATTAAGATCGCCTTTGTTTGGAAATAAAAAACACGATAAAACCAGACCTGCGAACAGTAAGAAGTCGAAGCCTACCATCTTATCAGGCAACAGTCTCAACTCAACAACAATGTGATGAAACCGAGTTCACTCTTAATTCTGGGAAAGGAAATACTTAGAGAGGTATTAGAGGAAAGCATAACCTGCGGTTAGAAAGTTGCAGTCCTTAGGCCCAAACCAACATCAGAGAAGCACATCATCAAAAACGGAATCCTAAGGTAAAAACATGAGAATTGAGCCCAATATTAGGTTTTCGGAACCCTGCATTTGAAAGGTGAAAAAGCCTGTAGTTAAAAGAGTAGGTTCCTGATTCGCGGAACAGTTCCACACCTACTCCCCCATGCAGTAGGAACTGAAACTCAGAACCTAATTCATATTCAGCAGGGGTATCATCCCAGTCCTGCATAGCAAACCCAGCACCTACTAAAATATTTGGGGCCCACTTTCTTTGAGAATTAAGAAATTTATAATTTACCATGACAGGAGAAAAACCTATCAAATATTCGTGGTCGCGATGCGTCAGCTGAGCCAAACCTGCTTCAACATGCCAATATAGCGCTCCCTGCAAAAGGGAATCCGGAGCGATGATACCGGTTAAATTTTTTTGCCAGTTCGGAAATATAAACGCAAAACTGAGATCCGTTCTATCTTTTCCCGGAGGTAAATTAAAAGTATGACCGAAGCCCAGCTCCCCGCCAAAAGAAGTATTCCCCTTAGCAAATCTATCAGAGAAATTTTGAGCTCCCACAAAAACAGGGTTCGCGATAACCACAGTCACAATCCAAAAGAAAAGAATTCGACGCATACAGCCCCTTTGAGTTTAAGCTTAGTTATTGTTTTACTGTAAATTACCTAAATTTCATCGGAATATTAACACAAACTCATAAGGTCTTAAAATACATTTATTTCAATTTGTTTTTACAAGAATTAAATGGTAAGGTTGGCTCCCTAGGTAAGCAAAAATCAGACATTTGTCACTTTATAAGGACTTCTCATTATGATGGGCATTGGTTTTCCAGAATTGATGATCATTTTGGTCATAATCATGATCATTTTTGGCGCCGGAAAGCTTCCAGAAATTGGTAGCGCTTTTGGCAATAGCATTAAGAATTTCAAAAAATCTATGAAAGAAGCTGAAGAGATTCAAGAAGCAACAAATCTAGAATCCACCGAAACTAGCGAAGGTTCAGACGATTCTGAACCATCCGAAGATGAAGCCACTAAAGATGCCGCGCCAGCTCAGGACGCTAAAGAAAGCTAGAGCCAATCTTTACGATCTACTACTCCCCGTAGCCCCATTAAAACCTCGGTCCATTTTGGAAATTAGAGGTTTTATAGTTCTTTTTTTAGATCGATTTTTATGCAAGTAGCATCAAAATAAAGTGAGGTTAGCTACCCTCCCCAACGCTAGAGTGGAATGTTACACTTTTTATCTATTTTTAAACAACTTAAGTGCAGTTGACTGCGTATGGGATTTTCTGACCCCACTAAAGACAAAGCAACCGAAGAACAGCTTGTGAAGGATCTGCAGGCTGGTGAAATGGGATCTTTCGAGCAATTAGCCAATCTTTACCAGAAAAAAATTTACTCTCTGAGCTTTAATCTGACCCGTAATGCAACGGATTCGCAAGATGTCACTCAGGAAGTATTACTAACTCTTTTCAGAAAGGGGCATACCTTTCAAGGGAAGTCGGCTTTTTCGAGCTGGGTGTACCGAATCACTCTCAATGCTTCGTATATGAAGCTACGTTCTAGAAAAAGAGAGCCAAACGTTTCAATCGACGATTTACTCCCTTCGTTCAATAAAGCCGGCTTCCAGCAGGAAAAAATCCAAGACTGGTCTGAAAGCACCGAGTCTCTTCTTTTCGATAATGAAACACGAAAAGTTATTCAAAAAGCAGTTGATTTATTACCAGACAGAGAAAAAGTCGTTTTTATACTTCGAGATGTAGAAGGTCTATCAACAGAAAAAGTGGGCAACATTCTAGAACTAACGATCCCGGCGGTAAAATCTAGATTACACAGAGCACGGTTATTTTTAAGAAAAAAATTAGCGAATTATTTTGGGGAATATAGAACTCGTAAGGAGAGTAAATGATTTGTTGTAAAGAATGCATAGAATTATTGCACGATTATCTTGATGGAGAACTTAATCCAGAAATCGAGGCTTCTCTTGAAGAGCATTTTGCAGACTGCCCACCATGCATTGCTTTTGTCAACACCTATAAATCTACCACTCGCCTGTGTAAAGATACCTTAAAAAGCAACGATATCCCAGACGCCGTCAAGAGTAGGTTGAAAGAGTTTGTGGATAAAAATACGAACGCCTGATGTTGTGTAGATCCAAACGCCATGCACCACTCACTTATTAGCTCTTATCCAAACGGTCGTTGACAAGTCAAGCAGTTTAATTATATGCTCATGATATCTTCGTTCTAATAAGTCACAAGAGATCTTTCCATATTAGCATGAATCATTTTTTACAAGGCTCCCATCATGGTTGAAATGAAGGTCGAGGGACTCACTCTGGATCCCTTGACAAATATGCCGATTATAATTCTTAAGGATCTTTTAAGCGATAAAGCCTTGCCTATTTGGGTTGGCTATTTTGAGGCAAATGCAATCGCGTTGGAAATTGAGAAAATAAACACTCCGCGTCCAATGACACACGATCTTCTCAGCAGTATGATCTCCTCTCTCCACGCAAAGGTCAAACATGTCTTGATAAATGACCTCAAAGACAATACATTTTTTGCTGTAATTTCTGTCATCCAAAATGGAAGCGATATGACGATCGATTCTCGACCCAGCGATGCAATCGCTTTGGCCTTAAGAACCAAGTCTCCAATTTTTGTTGAAGAAAAAGTCATTGAATCCGCAAAAAAGCTAGACTTGCCCGATCCAGACAAAATACAGAATGATGAAAAACAACAATGGAAAGACTGGATTACAAGCATCAAACCGCAGGACTTTGGAAAACTTTAAATACTCCCCGCCTAAATTTTGGTTTTTCTCCCCCAAAGACATCGCGTTATAATTAATAAAAAGTATAATGTTCTTTTGATCTCATTAATAAAATCAGTGACGGAAGCAAACTTTATCAATTTGAACGCATGGAATTTAACAAGACAATGGGTGGTGATAAGGTAAAAAAGATAGGCGTGTTTTGTAAACCGAAGGCGCCTTCTGCAATTGACATACTAGGTAGACTCATCCCTTGGTTACGCAAACAGAACTATCATGTTTTTTTGGATACGGGTACCGCAGCTATCATCAACGAAACTTCCTCTTATGAAAAACGGGAAATTTCTCAGCAAGCAGATCTTCTAATAGTACTTGGGGGCGATGGCACCCTTCTAGGCATAGCTCGAGCCGCTCATCCCTATAACGTACCTATCTTAGCGGTAAATCTTGGCAGTTTAGGGTTTCTAGCAGAAATTTCAATAGAAGAACTTTATCCCGTTCTCGAAAATATTCTAGCTGGCAAGTTTGGAATTGAGAATCGTATGTTACTCAACGCATGTGTCTGGCGAAATGGGGAAAAAGTAGAAGACCACAACGTTCTTAACGATATAGTAATTAACAAAAGTGTTGTAGCTCGCGTCATCAATTTACAAGTTCTAGTTAATGGTCAATATATGACATCCTATAGAGCTGATGGTCTTATCATTGCGACTCCGACCGGTTCTACCGCCTATTCATTATCTGCCGGCGGACCTATCATTCACCCAAGCATGCACACTCTGGTGCTAAGCCCCATTTGTCCACTTATGTTGACGAATCGTTCGATACTAATACCAGACCAATCCAAAATACAAGTTAAACTCGCTGCGGAGTATGACGATGTAAGAATAACCTTGGACGGGCAGGATGGCTATGACATGAAAGCGGAAGATATTCTTGAAATTAAGAAAACCAAAACTACTCTTCAACTAATCCGAGGACCAAACAAAAACTATTACCAGATACTCCGAGATAAGTTACATTGGGGCACCCAGAGTGACGAGGGTATTTCATAAAGTCAAACCATCTTTGTCACTCATAAAACTCATTAATTAATCTGGTGGGCTGAAATCAAGCGAGCACTTCCATGAATCAAAGCATAGTTACTTGCCAGAAGACCGTTGATATTAATTCTCCCGTAATACTTTGGAACACTGAAATGGGTTTGGCTTGCCCAAACCGGAGGGGACGCTCGGCTTGCAATCAACACAATCCAATCTTAAACAACAAACCCTCAGAATCCCTGTCAGAGTATTCTATTTCAAACCTAGGCAAAGCATATGATGAATTAAAAAGCAGTGTCTACCAACTCATCATTCATTATGACGCCTGTTACTCTTCACACCATTGCCACCAAATCATGACAGAAAGCACCTTCAAGGGGAGTCATTTTTATTTAGACCTTGACGGTACTCTCTATCAGACATGTGACCTGTATTGGAAAACCAACACTGCCCCCGCCGACGATCGAAATGGGAACGAACGAGCGATTCACGTTGAGATATCAAACCTATCCTGGGAAGCTTTAAAGTCAGAATCGAACTCGCATAAAGTGCCATCAGACAAGTATCGACAAAAAAAAGACCGTTGGGAACTTTTCCTCTCTGACCAATGGAAAAAACAACTTCGAACTCCAGATTTTCGCGCTTATGCCGCTAGAGGATACGGAAAACGCGGCTACTTTAGTCGACGAATCAACGGCAAAATTGTTCGTATGTGGGATTTTACAGATGAACAATATAGAGCACTTATCAGCCTTTGCTTCGGCCTTAATAAACTATTGCCTAAAATTCGTCTACAGGTTCCATACGACAAAAAAAAGAACCGTACGCCTCTTGATAGAATTTCTAATTACTCAACCTTTGAGGGAATTCTCGGCCATGCCCACGTTCAACGAGGAGAGGCCGATGGTGTCTCCTGTAAATATGACCCAGGTTCAGCATTCAACTGGCCTCGTCTACGTCGAGCCCTTAATCGTAAAAAAACCTGTCCCTTATTTTTTTGACTAGCGCTCTTATCCTTGAACATTTAAATGAAGTTGACCCAACGGCTCCTACTAGGGTAACTTTGGAAGTATAATATACCAAACAAAGTAATCGCATTACCTATTCTCAACGTATTTAGCTTTGTCTTAATTTCACGCCTGCCGTGGATAAAGTTCATTCAGGCGCATAAAAAAGTAACGGAAGTAACTAAAAAAACTTTGCCCAACTCAAACGCCGTTGGAATACTTGAAAAAAGAAAGATTAAAGGTATTACAACCAGCAAAAAAAGGTCGCTTATGAATAAGGTCAAGAATTCTATTTTCAGGGAAGAACTTCCCGGAGAAAAAAAAAGCATTATTAATCTATTAATGACGGGGCATATCGTAACTATTTCTTGCTTAGGCTATATGGCATTCTTTCTTTTTATTCAGTTAGGGCAGGTCACCCGAATCGTCGACACCATTGACCCAAATCATATGACCACAGAACAAGTCAACCTACTAAAAGAGAGGATTTCTCGAAGCGTAGGACAATGGCAAAACGAAATGATCGGACTCGCTATCATTGGTTCCATTGTTTCTATTATCGGCGGTATTTACACAATCAATATGGTCATTCGCCCACTAAACAAACTTGTCATCTTTGCAAACAAGGAAGGGCGGACAGAACCTCTACCTGAATTTAAATCAAATACCGAAATCAAACAACTTGCCACAGCCATTACTGCACTCACCACTAAACTCAATGAAACCCATCAGAACTCAAATGACGACTAGAATTTAAAGACGTTTTCCCAGCGGATATATTTCATGAAAAATAAACTCAGAACTCTGTAAAGAAATTAGAAATCCCCTTTAATTGCTGTTCGAACTCGAGATTTTTGATAGGAACTCCCATTTCTTCAAGCATCTTTAAATAGTAAAAGTAGTTCATTTTCCCCTTCAAACGCTGTATAGATTGAATGACTGTCTTATCTTTATCGGTGGCGGGAACCAGATCCATGCAGTATTCTGCAAGCGAAACAGCCAAACAAATATCTGCCGTTTTTTTACCGCAGGACACCTTATTAGGCCGATCTAAAATAGAAGAAACCCTTGATATTTCAAGTACATTTTTTCTTCGCCTGCGATCCATCTCTTCCATTTTAAGATATTTGGCACATTTTTCTCGTAGAGCCATTACTTTCTGCTGAGGCTTGGAATTCTTCCAATTATTAGCACGAAGTTTAGTCTCCCCCGGGTTAAAAATCAGAGTGTTTATTTTTGTATTGTGTGTGGATTTTCTTTTACTGTTAACCTGCCCTCTAGCCTTTTGCTCTTCATCAAGGTAGGCTTTACTAAACTCCTCATCCGTTTCTTGCCTCTCTTTCCACTTTCTGTAGCGCACATCAATACTATCCCTAGGAGTCATTGCTTGCAGTTCGTCGTAAAGTTTTTGCGCCTCTCCAAAACCAATTAAAGATTTGGCTTCTGCCATCATCAAATCATATTTTTCTTGGTCTTTTGCCCTGAGTTCAATGGCCGTAGGCTCGAATTGTTTCCAGCCATAGAAACCTCCACCAGCTAAAACTAAAAGTAAGATTATTGCTGCTTTGATGAGAATTTTCATAATCAATCACGCTATTCCGGATAGCACGGGGTAAGGTCAACCAGAAAAACTAATTTCTCTAACTAAATATTTTACAATATTCAACTAATGATTAAATGTATTAAGAGTTAATTCTATCAACTCTCCAAAGCTTATCGGCTTTTTCAGGCAGGAGTTTATTTGCTAGTTTATAGGTATGACCAATATCGCCCTTAAAATTCGAAGAAACGAACTCAATGTTTAAAGTGACGAATGGAGGTGAAAATCATGGACATGCCATGTTCATCAGCGGCTTGAATAACTTCTTTGTCTCTAATAGACCCACCTGGCTGAATAATGGCTGAAACACCGCTCTTAGCTGCTGTATCAATCGAATCTCGAAAGGGGAAAAACGCATCGGAAGCCATAACACAACCTTTAAGAGGTTGGCGTGCCTTTTCTACAGCTAGTCGCGACGAATCGACTCGACTCATCTGACCCGCACCAATACCCAGTACCTCCCCATCACGAGCATAAACGATCGCGTTTGATTTGACGTGCTTTGCCACGACCCAAGCAAACAAGAGGTCATCCATTTCTTTTACGTTAGGTTGTTTCTTGGTAACAACCCTAAGGGTAGCAGGATTATGAGAAATAGCATCCTTATCCTGAACTAGAATTCCACCACCAACTCTCTTCAAATCAAAAATCCGCCGCTCAGCCAGCAAGGTTTCCTCAGGCATTTTCATAATACGAATATTTTTTTTACCCGAAAATAGTCTCAATGCTTCTTCGTCATAATCCGGAGCTATTACCGCTTCTACGAAATTTTTTAAAATTTCTTCTACTGTATCAACACCTACTTTTCTGTTGAATCCAATGATACCCCCAAACGCAGAAACAGGATCTGTTTCGCGAGCCTTAATAAATATTTCCCGTTGATTACCTCCCACGGCGACTCCACTGGGATTAGTATGCTTGATGACTACCGCTGATCCAACTTCAAAATCTTTTGCTAATTGCCAAGCCGCATCCAGATCAATAATGTTGTTGAAGGAGAGTTCTTTCCCCTGAATTTTCTGAGCTGACACAATATCCTGAGAAGTTGCATCCGGATCACGGTAAAAAGCTGCTAACTGATGAGGATTTTCCCCGTATCGCAGCGTTTGAATTTTTTCAAAAGGCAGTTGAAACATAGGTGTAAAGTCTTCCTTATCTTCCAACTGTCCTGATAAATACCCTGAGATCAAAGAGTCATACCTTGCGGTATGACTATAAGCATCTCGACTCAAGCGTACACGGGTTTTTCGCGTGACAACTCCTCCACAGCCCTCGATTTCTTCTAATACGATTGAGTAATCTTTAGGACACACTACAACCGCAACGTCATTAAAGTTTTTAGCTGCTGACCGAATCATAGCCGGTCCCCCAATATCGATATTCTCGATAGCATCGGCTAACAAACAATCCTCCCTTGCAATTGTACTTTCAAATGGGTACAGATTGATCACTACCAAATCTATAGGACTAATACCATGCTCCTCCATGGACTGCATATGCCCCTTACTATCTCGCCTTCCTAAGATACCACCGTGTATCTTTGGGTGAAGAGTCTTTATACGGCCGTCCATCATTTCTGGGAATCCAGTATAGTCAGAAACCTGCTTTACAGGGATCCCATGTTTGGTTAGCAACTCAGATGTTCCTCCCGTAGAAAGAATTTCCACGCCAAGCGCATGGAGTTTTTGTGCAAACTCCAAAATACCCGTCTTGTCCGAAACACTTATCAATGCTCTTTTAGCAGACTTCATCAACTGAGAAATTAAGGTTTGTTTTTTTGAGGCGGGGCCTTCTTTATCAAAAATTCAGGCGTAATCACGTCAATAATCTTAAGCATCCATACTGGGAAGGAACCTATTGACTCCATGAAACCGGGATCTTCCTTGCTCACACCTTTGGGCATATCTTGTCTATTTTGGTTTTCTTCCATTTTGTCTACCGTCCGAAACACGGGCCAAAAAATTATACCGTTTAGTTTGAGTCCGCGATGTTACACCTTTTTCTAATTTTGTAAAACAAAAATGACGACAAGAACTGCCACGCGACTTCTGGTCACCCTACGGCGAAGGAATTTCTCTAACAATGCAAAAGCCATGAGTGAACCTCCAATCAACCTCGCCCTTTAAATCCAGGCGCCCAAATTCTTGCTGTAGATGCAAGACACACTTATTCAACAATGATGCTAGAAATTTTTGGTCTGTGTCGGTCCAGGCTAAAGGTAACTTAAGAAGTTCCTGTTTAAAGGACTCGACCAGAGTATTATCACATTGCCTCACTTCCTCCTTAAAAATTCCTGGCAAAAATACAATCCCAAGAAAACTTTTTACCGCTGGTTCAGATAATGGCGCGCAAGAGATCTTCTTAAAAAGTATATAGTGTGCGAAAGCCATCGTAGTCCAAATAGTTAAGTCCACCATCTCATGTTTCCCGGGAACATCACACATTCCTAAGTATTGTTTTATGATGCGCTCGTTCAGGCCAAGGCCCTTGCGCGCAAATCTATGGTAAAATATCCATTGATCAAGAAATGACTCTGCATTTCGAACATCTTGAATTGATGTAAAGTGTCTCCAGCCTAAAGATTGCTTATCACTCACTTCGGCAACTCTCGGGAAACGGTCTAAGAGTGCTGCTAATAGATCCTTATGAAACTCTGTGAACATCCACTCGAGAAAGCTTCCGTTTTCCTTAAGAAAACTTTCGATCTTCCACTTTAGACTCATCAACTGTTGATACCCCGCCTGAAATAAAGGCAGAACATGTGTATGACTAAGAAGCTTTGCTCCCTTTTCTAAGTCACCAGAAGCCCCCAACTCCAATCCAATATTTATATATCCCAGTACTTTTTGTAAAGATTCCTTGCGCATTTCCAAATCCGAAGGCTCCACCTGGTCCGCCACCATTATTTTGTTTGCCAGATATATGAGTTCCCAGCCAATTGTGTTTAGGCGGGAAGAATTACCCAACCGTAAAATAACGTCTTTTAAAAATGGCACTGAGCCCGTAAGCAAGAGCGGATAAGTCGGAGCTATATTAAATTCTCCTTGGTTAGCAAAGTCCTCCAATTCAGGGATAGGTATTTTCAATGCATCCGGGCTCGGGTAACTGTATACTCCCATTGCCTCTTCAAAATCAGGGATTCCCCTCTCGGCGGTTCTAACAAGCCGCCATCGATATGCCTTTTCTATCGTCTGGGTAACAGGATACCAAATTACACCTTCAAGAATAGATGTATAAAGCGTTGGGTCTTCCGACCGCAAAAGAGTGAGCAGTCTTTTTAAAGCTCCGTACTCTTCTGTTTTAAAATAAATGTCGTAAACACCATCCAAACTTAAGTGTGCCATACCCTCCACACCTTCATAAGAATTTGTCATTTCATCGTCTTTATATACTTTGATGAGCGACTGAAATAAAACCACTTTCTGGTCAAAATCTTCATTCTGCAACCATTGCAAAATACTAGAATCTTCGCATGCATCTATAAACTCTAACCACTCCAAAGCACATTCAGGGACAAAGCGGTCCCGCTGCCACCACTCAAGGTCAAAACTGTATTGCAATTGATTCTGAGACATCATTGCAAGTACAGGGAGCGACTCCCCGACTCCTGTCTCTTTGATCATTTGATAAAGTTCTTCTGGAGGCAACCCTCTGATTACTGCCTGAGAACAGGGAGAAAGATTTATAAAATCTTGCATTTGCGATCCCCGTAACTGCATGGCGTAACGAATCTGATCCTCTATCGACAATTTTGCGAGAGCATCCTCCACTTTATCAGGGTGTTCACTAATCCATTCGACAGGGAATGGAGTTACACCACCTGAAAAATTATTCAAAACATCAGTTATATTTTTTGTGTTCATAAGGGAACCATCAAACAAACTACGGCCACCAATCTTTAATCACTGCCAAAAACTGTAGGATTAAATGCTATCGCTTTAATTTTATCAAAAATCAAAGCATCACTGTAATAAAGCATAAGTTAAGCCTAGACAAACAAAAACTAGAACCTATTCTCTCGATTGAAGCATGGCTAGCGTTATCAATCTTCCAGTCTTCCCTTCTCTTCTGTAAGAATACCATCGGTGGTTTTCACACGAGGTGCACGGCCCATCGGTATAAATATTTTCCATTAATACACCCGCTTCATACCCTTCAAATCGATTGACCTTTGGCAAATCAAGAAAAAACTTATTTTCCCCTGTTTTATTAATAAATTCTGAGCAAAACGAACTTTTTTTGATAAAAGGCAATGCGCAAGGCTCATCCAGTTCATAACAACATCCCCGAATGGCGGGTCCCATACCCACTATAAGGTCTTTGGGGTTTGAGTGGTATTCACGAGACAAAACCTCAATAGTATTAGTAAGTATACGTTTTTGGGTACCCCGACGACCAGCGTGTACGACGCCAACCGCATGGTTAACAGGGTCATAGATGATTATGGGAACACAATCTGCTGTTAAAACCACTATCGGACAGTCTGGAATATGAGTGATGATAGCATCTGCTTCGCACAGACTTACTTCACCAACAGGAATGCCCGAATCTTTTAAAACGTAAACATGATTTCCATGAACCTGAGTCACACGAAATAAAACTTTCTTTCCTATTTTCAGCGAATCCAAAAAAAAATTTTGCTCCTCAAGAAACAACTTTTCATCATCTTCCCCAGAACAGAACAAAGGCTTTCTTTCTCCGTTTATCACATGACATCTTGGACTGGTTCCATGAACCAATGAAGGTTGTTTTTTGAGAACATCAATAAAAAAAGACGACGTCATAATTTTATTCAAAAAATATTCTTTAAATTAATCTTTTTTTTAATTTTATTTTTATGAAAGTAGTGCTCAATAAGCCTCACATAAAAACAATAGCACCAAGCGATCAGCCTTTACTAAAAGGACTTTTAGGGCGAACAATATAACCACACACTTAAATAAAAAAACCCCCCAGAGTTATTTTTTTTCTTTAGCTTCTTTTCCTATGAATATCCACTTGACATTAAACACGTTTAGAATAGAATATTTAGACAATGTTAGGGCGCTGAAACGAAACTTAACATTGAACAAGGAGATCTTGATGGCAACCAAGAAAAAAGCAACCAAGAAAAAAGCAACCAAGAAAAAAGCAACCAAGAAAAAAGCAACCAAGAAAAAAGCAACCAAGAAAAAAACCAAGAAAAAAGCAACCAAGAAAAAAGCAAAACGGAAAAGATAGTCTAACACCAAACTGTTTTGCGGATTATAGAATCGTTTCAGCGCCCAAAAACATTTTTACCCTACCGCAAAACACCCCTCCATTTTCTTTGCGAGCGCAGACTAGAGTTGACCCCTTTTAATAACTGTGGGTTGTTATTTTATTTTACAAAACACCCCCTTTAGGTATTCCCCTTCGCTGAATATAAATGGATGATCCTTAGCGTGGCTGGTACGGCTGATTTCTTCATATCCACGCCCAGTTGACTGAATTCCTGAAAATACAGCCTTAAAAAAACTGGGGGGTTGAACATGAACTGAACAAGACGCAGCAAAAAGAATACCTCCTTTTTTAGTAACCTTAGCACCCGCCTGCGCTAGCTTCATGTAAGCACTTAGAGCAACATTTGTTTGTTTTTTTCTTTTCGCAAAAGCTGGTGGATCTACAATAACTAAATCATACTCCTGATTACCCAATTCTAATTCTGACAACGCATCGAACCCATCTGCTTTCATTTGACTGAATTCTTCCACTGAAAAATTTCGATTTGAAAAATGCGATCTTAAGTTTTTTCTTGATGCCGCCAACGCAACAGAATTAGAGTCAATTTCTAAAACTGAACTGGCACCCCCGGCAAAGGCATAAACTGAAAACGCTCCTGTGTAACTAAATACATTCAATACGGAGTTCCCCCTCGATAACAAACGGACTTTTTGTCTATTATCTCGCTGATCAAGGTAAAAACCTGTTTTTTGCCCAGCAATTACATCCACCTCAAAATCAATTCCATTTTCTTTAAAACGAACCGGTCCTTCTACTTTGTCACCAAACAGGAGGTGTCCTTCATTATACTTTTTTGAAATTCCCTCTAATGCTGCTACTTTTCGACTCCGTCTTAAAACACAACGTTTGATAGAAAGTTTTTTTTTGAATAACGTAATTAAGGTGTCCAGATAGGGAACCCATGCGGACGTGTATAGCTTGAGAACTACTGTCCCTTCATAACGATCAAGTACTAATCCGGGGAAACCATCATTCTCTCCATTTATAACACGGTAACCGGTTGTCCCTTCACCGGACAAATTATCACGTAGTTCCAGAGCCCTGTTAAACCTTTCTTCAAAAAAACTGCTGTCTATGTCGACTGGATTGGAAGTTTGTAAGATACGCAAACGAATATCTGACTCTGGGTCGTACAAACCAATCGCGAGAAATTGGTTTTTGCTATCATACACCACCGCGAGGTCACCGGGTTTTCCTTCTACCTTTTCGTTTTGAACTTGATAATGAAATACCCAAGGATACCCCTGTCTAATTTTTTTCTCCAATGTTTTGGAAATTTTGATATGTATCATTGACTTTAGTTATTCAAAGAGCATTTTAATTTTGCGAGAAATCAATACAATATTTTAATATTGAATAGGAATATGACTCTGGCTCATTACGCTAAGAATTTTTGACTGTCGATCTGACACATGTGGTTGTGGGTTCAACACTGACCAGATTCGCGGACTAGGCAAAACTGATGCCATTAAAGCCGACTCAACAGGAGAAAGAGTTGCGGATGAATGTTTATAATATTTAAGAGAGGCGTGTTCACACCCAAACATACCATTTCCCCATTCGATAACATTTAAATAAACTTCTAAAATACGTTTCTTAGTCCATAAATTTTCGATCAAAAAAGTAAACCAAACCTCAAGAGACTTGCGAAGCCAATTACGATCTTGCCATAGGAATACATTACGTGCTGTTTGCATGGAAATGGTACTAGCTCCCACCGTTTTATCAGTCGCGAGATTAATCTTGATAGCGGCTTCAACTGCTTGCCAGTCAAACCCACTATGGTTATAAAATTTTTGATCTTCCGCGACTATGACAGCACGAACAAGGTTAGGAGAAATTTGATTCAAAGGAACCCAATGTTTCAGAAAAGTGGGGTGTGATTTGTCATAGCCCGATTCAACCCAACGAATCCATAGTAAGGGGGTGGTGGGGGGATCAACTAACCGATAAACCAAAACAGGAATAACCGTAAAAATTAGAAAAAAGATCAAAAAATCGAAAAGTCTTTTAATAAAATAGATTTTGATCGAGGTTTGAATGATCTTTTTGCGAATTTTTTTTTTCACGCGAGGCATTGGCACGCTCCTTCCCCCAACACCAAAACATTTATTATATGTGCTACTTAACCGGCCTGGACATTCCGGCCAATCTTATTTTTTGTCATAAAACGCGTCATAAACACTTACTGTTTTCTTAAACTCGCCTCTTTCTTGATCAGAAATATCCCGCTGGTAGGTCTTATGATATTTAAAATCAAAGGGATTATAGACGGTATTTTTGTTACTTCGACCACGAACCTCATAATGTAGGTGAGGTGCAAAACTACGGCCCGTATTTCCAGATTTCCCGATTATCTCACCTTGTTTTACGTACTGTCCTCGTTTCACTAGGACCCGACTCAAATGAAGGTAGCGAGTTTTAATTTTTTGATTCGGGTGGTCGATCTCAATGCAATAACCGTTAGCTCTTCTATTCCAATTGGCACGACTGACACGACCATCAAAAGTTGACCGGATGGGTGTTCCAACCTTTGCTTTAAAATCTGTTCCAGCGTGGCCTCGTCTCCCTTTTCGAAAATCTCCCGGTAGGGAGACTATTTCCATATATTCATCGATTGGTGACTGTTCTTTTACAATCCGTTGAGGAATTTCTTTACCATTACGATCGAAATACCCCCCATATTTCATTCCTCGTTCCTTGTAAAAATTAGCCTCCATTGTTTTTTTCATATAACTGCTTTTATAAATTAATTGCAAAATTTTGAACTGACCTTCATTATCTAATCGTTCGTAGACTACATTCAGATCGTCCCCATTGCGCATTTCTTTATTTACATCTAGAAACCAAACCAACAATCTTGCTAGATGAGCAGCTAACGAATCACATTCATC
>JYMV01022773.1_pt1 | contig 16179 bp, 12 predicted proteins | sample 338911 | NCBI WGS metagenome assembly JYMV01 (sample SAMN03354496, study PRJNA234377) | hydrothermal vent metagenome | biome: Deep sea; feature: Hydrothermal plumes at the Eastern Lau Spreading Center, Western Pacific Ocean; material: Seawater | place: Tonga | collected 2009 | depth 2000 m m
CGCCTTATTAAAAAATATCGCGATCGCAGCCTTCGGCTGCTAGAAAAAATAAACCCCTCCGAAAAAAGAGGGGTTTATCATCAATCTGAGCTCTGTCCATGACAGAGCTTTTTTTATTAGAAGGAGGGGCAATAAGCGTTGAAACTGTGTTGGGCTATAAGCACTACAGCGACGCTACATCGCGTTAAACGAAACGCATTGGTCGCTTTAAGAAGGGTAGCGAGAACGTAACCCTTCATACACTAAGTCGCTAAACTCTGGCTTCGTTAAATCTAGGGCATCCATTACTTCTACCAGGTGCTCGTTGTCTTCACGACCTTCCCACACTTTTACGTAAGTGCCTTCTTTATAGCCGTTATCTTGGCGGAAAAAATTAAGTACATTTTTACCTACATACTGACGATACAGTTCGTCAGCTGACATTTCACACTGGCTTACGATGAACATGAATAGTGGCACGCTAAAGCGTTTGGCGGCGCAAAGGCCCGTCATGAGCTCTAAATTATCAAGAAGCGACAGATTTGACGCGTCGTAGTCTTTGCCATCAAAAGTTACTAAGGTGTTGCCACTTGCCAGTTCAGAAGCAATACTTTTTGCAGATTCAGCGATATCGCCTTTATATTCAATAATGCAGGCACTTAGTGCAAAGTGCCAGATATCCACCAATTCCATCTGAAGCTGTGGCAAGTCTTTTTGCTGTGCTTTCCACCATTTCCAGCCGTGATGCTCAATTGCTTCAACTGACTCTACCATTGCTGCACGTAAGTATCCGTAACCAGCATTTAGCCAGTCTGGGTTTACTTTGGCGTTCATTTTATCCTGAAGAGAAAGCATAGTGGCGAGTTGTTGCGCGGTTAACATTGTTGCTCCTGACCGTGAAATTGTGTTGCGTTTCGTAAAGGCGAAATTGTACTTGAATGACGCTTCGGGAGAAACTGCTAAATTTAGGACGGCGAGAGTAAAGCGCTTTCTCAAATGTCTGCTTGCTTGTGGTGCACTTGCACCACGGTAAAACTATGACTTATTGGTCATGTTTTCTATTTTTGTTTAAGTTGTTGATATTTCAGGTTTAAAAAGTTGGCATTCAACCTGCAAAACATAAAGCGTTAACAGTGCTGCTCAGTAGCGCTAACGTGAATGAGTGCCAGGCAACGCTTATTCACGTTGTTACTGAGTAGACCGTAAACCTTACCCATACAGATTTTTCGTGTCCTGAGGTCTGTGTGGGTTTTTTTTGTCTGAAAATCGCCCACACACGCTTCTTTGTACTCATTTACTGCGCTAGATCTCTCTGTTACTTCGCTAAGAACTCTCCGGATATTGTTTTCGCCATGCCCCCCGGTATTTGTTTTATTATCATAAGACATTTGCTTATCTAAATTTTGGAGAAATAACTTAACTACTGAGCACAATGCGATACACTAAATTATAAGGTCGACGATACCTGTACAGTCTTTGCACAGTATCTAAAAGCACGTTCTACAAAGGATTTTTCGATTGCTTGCGCTATATCCCTCTAATAAATTAGAACACTTAAGTTTTCTTCTCACCACGCTTTTACGTCAGCAGCCCATGGGTGTGTTTACACCAGAAACCATCTTGGTTGAAAGCCCGGGTATGCAGCACTGGGTCAGTATGCAGCTTGCCACTGAACACGGCGTGGCTATGAATATTGATTACCCTTTACCAGTGCGCTTTATGTGGAATACAGCACGCACAGTACTTGGACAGGACAAAGTACCCAAGCAATCTCCCTATCGTCGTGAAGTACTGACATGGCGAATCGACAATATTCTCCAAGATGGCTCGCTAATGAGCGCAGAAGCCTTCGAGCAAGTTAACCGGTATTGGCAAAATGCAGGAAGTGAACAAGAGCAGGGGTTACAGCGCCTTCAGCTAGCTACCGCTCTGGCCGACGTGTACGAGCAATACTTGTTGTACCGCCCAGACTGGTTGTTTAAATGGGAAGCTAACGAACGCGCTGTACTTGATGACATGGAGATATGGCAAAGCGAAATTTGGCGCATATTGGTCAAAGAGCAACCGTTGCATCCTGCACGTTTGCATCAAATGACGCTCGATGCGTTGGAAGCTGGCCATTTGCCAAATGATCCAGCAAATAAGTTGCCTACTCGTGTCATAGTGTTTGCCATTAACACTATGGCCCCGCAGCTTATCGCGTTTTTTGACGCCCTCGCGCAGCACATCGATATTCATATATTTCACTTAAATCCTAGCGTTAATTATTGGGGTGAAGCGAAAAGCAGTAGCGAACAGGCGAAGCTATTGCGCTTAGAAGGCCTTAAGAAATGGATGGAAGAAGATCAGTCGAACCCGCTGCTTGGCAACTTAGGTAAGCAGGGCAGAGAGCTATTCAACTTACTCACTGAACTGGATACCTTTGAGATTAGTGCGTTTGATTCACCGGATTTTGAAGAAACAAACGGTAACGCTGGCAGCGACAATGCTCGTGGTCTACTCGAGTATATTCACAACGATATCTTGCAGGCCGCTCAACCGAAGCCACTTGCTCATGATTTAAGAGAAAAAGACGATAGCGTTACTATCATGTGTACCCATTCCGCACTTCGCGAAGTGCAGGTTTTACACGACCACTTGTTACACTGGTTATCTCAAGATAAAACGCGCACCCCATCTGATATTCTGGTGATGTGCCCGGCCATCGAAAACTACGCGCCATTTGTGGATGCTGTATTTCACAGAGTAGGCACAAAGGCTTTGGCTGGCAGGGGGCAGGTTAGGCTTCCGTGTACCATTGCAGATAGAAGCCCAATGGATGCAGAGCCGTTGATTGCGGCATTTATGGCGCTGTTACAACTGCCCGATAGCCGTTTTGGTGTGTCGGACATTATGGATTATTTGCAGTTAGATTCAGTGCAAAAGCGTTTCTCAGTGTCACAAGATGATATCGAGCAAATGGTGGTTTGGCTAAAACAAGCTCATATTCATTGGGGTCTTAATAGCGCCCATAAAACGGCCGTTTCAGAAGGTGTTGATCTAGACGACACTTACAGCTGGTGGTGGGGAATACGTCGATTACTTATGGGTATGCTTGCACCAGATAGTGAAGTCATTGTGAGTGACTTACTTACTATTCCCGACGTTGAAGGACAAAGTGCGCTTACGCTAGGCAAGCTTATTGACGTTGTGGCGCTGTTGGGTGAGTTTGCCCAAGTATTAACAGCCCCAAGGACGGCCGCGCAGTGGTCTAAAGCCTTAATATCGCTTAGAGATGCGTGTTTTATGCCGATAAAAGAGCAGCAGCAAAGTTGGGATCTTATCGCCAAAGTTGCTGCCGATCTTGCTGCACGATGCGAAGAGGCAGGTTATGAACACGAACTCACCCTTCGTCAGGTTCGCGACCTGCTACTCAATCGATTCTCGTCGCCAGATGCTGGTAACCACTTTATGACCGGTCAGGTTACGGTGTGTTCAATGCTGCCTATGCGAAGCATACCGTTTAAAAAAGTGTGCATTTTGGGCCTGAACGACAGTGAATTCCCCAGAAAATCAAGCCCTCTTGGCCTCGATTTAATGGCAGGTGCTGGCCGCCAAATCGGTGACCGCTCACGGCGTTTGGAAGACAGGTATTTATTCCTAGAAGCCATTATTTCCACCAGAGACAGCTTATATTTAAGTTACCAAGGGAACGACGTTACTAATAATAGTGAGCGACAACCCAGTCTGGTATTGGCTGAGTTCATGGATATGTTAGCAAACAGCTACGCACTGGATTTATCTAAGTACAGCGTTAACGCGCCGCTACACCCGTTCAGTGAAGAAGGCTTTACGGGAACCTTGCCGAGCTACGAAACAGGGTGGTTACGGTTAGCTGACGCGTTACAAAAAACGAAATTAAATACCGATGAAGCAGATAATGACTCTACCAATGATGCGGATACGGCAACGTTAGCGCCATCACCTGACGCACTATCAACGCAATCGCTTCGTTTATCAGGTATTCAAATTGCGAGAGCTTTCAAAGATCCGCTGGAGTATTTTTCCGTACAACGCCTTGGTGTGAATCTGTCTCAATCGTTTACGCTACTCGAGAACAGCGAGCCGTTTGAAACCAATGCGCTGCTGCGTTATCAGGTGCTCGACGCTATCTTTTCGTCTGCAGAGCGCGTTGCGCCAGAGAAAGATGATGTCACCTCTCTTTCCTATAGCGAAAAAGTGATCACTTTTGCGTCGCTTAGAGGGGATATTCCCAATAACCCCGTTGCCAGAGATGAAGTTGACATGTGGAAAGAAGGGGCATTGGCATTAAGTCAGGCAATGGGCCCTCATGACGCAGAACCTAAAAAAGCACACTTTCAAGGCAAGTACATCACCTTTACTTCATCGGCTTTATTAGGCAGTGACGCGCTAGTCGAGCTATGTGCAGGCAAAGTTGACGCACATCGCGCCCTGGGATTCTTCATCTCCCAATTAGTTTTTTCAAGTAGCGTTGAAGAAACCAGCTACAGTAACTATCCGCTGGATATCTATTCGTGCACCTGGGAAAAGGGCGAAACCATTTTGAAAAAGCAGCGCTTCCCCGCTTACGACCGGGAAACTGCTGTGCGTTTACTTTTGTTTATTGAACAGCTTTATATGGCAGTTTACACGGCGCCGACACCAGTTCATTTAAGTTTGTTCGGTACTTTTATGCCCGGGACCAGAAATTCAGACACTAAGCCTGTAGTGGAAAGCATAAAGCCTGAGATGTTTACCGACATTCTGCATGCGCTACTAAATAGTGCCGACGGAACTAGTGAAACCGACAAAGCGATACTTAGCCAAGTTCAGCAGGCAATTGACGAGATGTGTCCGTTCACTGATAAAGACAACGCTGTAGCTAGCGAAACGACAAATGAAAAACATGAAAAAGCGAAACAGGCGGTGGATCAAGCCGCTGCACTTTTTAACACGATAGAGTTACAGCGAGCATTAACCGACTGGCAGCAAAGTAGCGGGCAGTTCAGCGCCGATATGGCAAGCAACCCTTACTTACATTGGTTGTTTCCTCAGGGCGTGAGTTGGAACGATGTGCCGTATTTAAGTGCTTTTGTGCTGCTCGCCATGGTCAACAATGCGTCTCAGGAGGAGAAGCTATGAGTTACAACCCTACATCCTCTGATAACCCTATAGACGAACAATCTCAGCCGCAAACCGACGACCACAGCGGCACTGAAGCGCAATTACTCGATGTAGTCGCTATGCCGTTAAAAGGGCGCCACCTTATTGAGGCCAGCGCTGGCACAGGTAAAACCTTTAATATTACGCGCTTGTATCTGCGTCTATTGCTTGAAAAAAAGCTCACCGTCAAAGAAATATTGGTGATGACTTTCACCAAAGCCGCGACCGAAGAAATAAAGGGGCGTATTGCGGCAACACTAAGAGAAGCTCTACTTATTTGGCAGCAAGCCAAAGATAACGGCAATGAAATAGACAGTGGCTGTGACCCGGTTTATCAGTATTTATTTAACAACTGTGATATTGACGAGAGTCTGGCCCTTTTAAAAGCGGCGCAGCTAGAACTTGATGAAGCCTCGGTGTTCACTATTCACGGCTTCTGTCAGCATGTTATTACCCAGCTAGCGTTTAACAGTGGCTTTGCCATGTCGCTTAACTTGGGCAATGACACCAGCGACTTATACCTTGAAGCTGCCGAAGACTTCATTCGAAAAATTAGCAAAAGTGAGGACGAGTTTAGGCTACTGGCAGAGTCTGGCTGGCATACACCTGAAAAACTGCTGCGAGAGTTTAACGCCAGCATTAAAAGTACTCTGACCCCAATATTGCTTAGTGAAGAGGATATTGAGGCGGCGTGTAAAAAGCAGCTAGATGAAGCGCCGCACACGTCTTTAGCCTACGTGAAGTCTCTACTTCAAAGCGTAGAGGATAATGAAGGGCTATTGGTAGAACAGCTCATCAAAACACCGGCCCATAAAAAAGAGCGGCCGCAGGAGTTGGCTGCACTTAAAGCTTGGTTGCGTTCTTGTGTGGATGAACAAAGTTATTATCTTCCGCCGCCCGAAGCGGAAGCCTTTGTTAAAGGTAACCGATATGCGCGAAATTCATCTGGTGTAAAAGAGATCTTAACGCCTATAAAAGATTTTGCAGGGGCGCTTAAAAAAGCATTTAGTGAGAAAGACAAAGCGCTTGGTAAGGTGCCTGTATTCAAGCTGGTGGTTGAAGCCATTGCGTTCATCAAATTCCGCGTTGAAAAGCAGAAAAAGCAGCTTGGCGTTATCGACTTCGACGATCTTATTCGCATGCTCGCCGACGAAGTGGTGAAGCCGAACAATACCCTAGTGCCTGAGCTTCGCAAAAAATTTCCCGTAGCGCTTATCGACGAATTTCAAGATACCGATGCAAAGCAGTACGCGATTTTAGACGCAGTTTATCCTAATCTTGAGAATGCTAACGAAAGTGCGTTATTAATGATAGGTGACCCCAAGCAGGCGATTTATCGCTTTCGCGGTGGCGATATTTTTACCTATTTAAAAGCGGGTAGGCAGGCAGATTACCGCTGGGTGATGAATACCAACTGGCGCTCGGTTGAGGGAATGGTTAAAGCCTATAATCGGTTATTTTATGGCGCGCCTGTGGCATCAAATAGACCTGCCGATGTGTTTGGTTTTGATATCAAATACAACCCAGTCGAATTTACGCCTAAAGCGGCCGCGGCAAAAACGCCACTTATCGACCCTGCCGAACAAAATAGTTTAATGAAGAGCGGTGTAATGAAAAGTGCTGTAACGAAACGCAGCGCAATGAACTACGTTAGCATGTGTTTGGAAGACAAAGAAAACGCCCACAATATGCGTCGCAAGATGGCTCAGTGGATTGCGCAAGAGATTTACCGCTTATTGAACGAAGCGCACTTTCAAACCGCCAATGGTGGCACCGTGCCGGTGAGGCCTCAAGATATCGCTATCTTGGTGAAAGACAGGACCGAAGCTGGCGCTATCAAAAGTGTACTGCAGCAAAAAGGCTTGGCGTGCGTTTATCTAAGCGATCGCAGTAACTTATTTGCCAGTGCCGAAGCCAAAGATGTACTGCGGTTACTTAACGGTATTTGGCATGCTAACGACACCAGTAAAGTAGCGTCGAGCTTGGCGTCACCGCTTTGGGGTTATAGTGCCCAAACACTTATTGAATTGCTATACCATGAAGATGACGCGCAGTGGGATGCGGCTATCGACAAGGTATTGTCGCTGCGGGATATGTGGCTGCAAAAAGGGTGCATGAGTGTGCTGCTGTATTTAATGCAAGACAGCTATCAACCTCATGCTGACAGCGTGGAACGCGCCCTTACTAACTATCAGCATTTGGCCGAAGTGCTGGAAAAAGCTAGCACTACTCACCAGCGCCCAGAGCAGCTACTCGACTGGTTGAATAAGCAAATTCATAAGCCTGAAAGCGATGAAGAGCTTACTTTGCGCCTTGAAAGTGACAGCCAACTTATTCGACTTATTACTCAACACGGCTCGAAAGGGCTAGAGTACCCCATCGTGTTTGTTCCTTTTGCCACCGGCTACAGAGACGCCGCTAAAAACGGCAACACTACATCGCAAATATTTACCTATTACGACGAGGAAAAACAAGATTTACAAATGCAGCTTGGGCAGACGCCACAGGCCATAGCTCGCGTTCAAAGCGAGAGCGAAGCGGAAGACATGCGACTGGCCTATGTGGCGGTAACACGAGCTGCCCATCGCTGTTACATGGGCGTTGTACCGCTGACTAACAATGAAAGAAGTGCATTAGCACGAGCACTCGGTGTAGGTGGCGACGGCAGCAACAACGATTGGTCGAGTGTGTTAAACCGTGTTGCTGAAGAAGATGCGTCCCATGCCAGCCATATCGACGGTGATGAGTTTGAGGAAGTGTATACTGGCTTTGAACAAGAAGATGAGTTACCTCAGCTTACCGCGTTGCAATTTACCGGCACGGCAAGCGAAGAATGGCGACTGTATTCATTCTCAGCAATGAGCCGTTTAACCACGGTTGGTGCTAAACAAAGCGTTGAAACAGGCACAGCAGCAGAGTCCGGCGCAACAACAGAGCCCTTGAGTCAACCCCTTCCTAGTGTGCCCGTACTTCAAACCATTCGAGATGAAGAAGTGTATGCAAGCGACCCCCTTATGGGTGAGATGGGCTCAATTGATGCAGACATCAATTCCTCGGCAGGTATTGAAAGTACGGTAAGTAAAAGTGATCTGCGTTTTACCCTAGAGAAAGGTGCGAGCGCAGGTAATTTACTTCACGATATTTTAGAGCACAGTGACTTTAGTGCGCCCGATTGGGAAGAAACGGGTAAGGAACTGGTTAACCGCTTCGGGTTAGATGAAAAGCGAACGCCGCTACTTTATGAATGGTTAGAAGAAGCGCTACAGACGCCTCTGTATCCCAATATGCAGCTAAGTATGAGTGATTTGCCCTTAGCGCAAACCCTGCGCGAAGCCGAATTCTATTTTCCAATGAACGAGACGCATTGGACTCAGCTTCGTGAAGTACTCGCGACTCATCGAAAAAACGTGGCTGACGTTATTGGTGGTGAAGTGGAAACAGAGCCACAACTAATTACTGCAAAATTACAGGGAATGATGCACGGGTTTATTGACTTGATTTTTGAGCATGACGGTCAGTTTTATGTGGCAGACTACAAGTCAACCTGGCTTGGCGATACTCTAGATAGCTACACGCCAACAGCGCTGTTTCATAACAACCAGCACCACCTTTACGACCTTCAGTACTTAATTTACTGCTTGGCGCTACATCGCTATTTAAAGAATACGCTGCCTAACTACGACCCAGATATGCATTTTGGTGGTGTGTATTACTTGTATCTACGCGGTATGCACCCAGAAAACGAGCGCGGGGAAGGGGTATTTTATACTGATGTTCCATCATCTGTACTCAACCGATTAGACGGGATATTTGCGAGCAAAGACGATGCCCAGCAAGGCAATAGTTCTTCGAATGCAGGCAGCTCTCACCAGCCTTTGGAACAAACGTCTTCGGGTCAGCAGCAGTTTAGTTTCGATGACGAGTAGTCAACATCATAGAGGCTAAAGCAAAGGAAAATAATGAAAAGCAATCAACACTCTGTACCGTCATTTTTTGATAACTTGTTTGGCATCGAGGCGATCGACAAATTTGTCGCAAAAGAATTTGGCTTTATTGATGAACTGGAGCAAGAAGAACAGTTTATTTGGGCTGGGATCTTAGCATACTTGTCGTATATGCAGCGCAATGGCCACAGCTGTATCTATCTAAAAGACATAGCGGGTACGACGCTTTTTAAAGAGGTAGTCGCAGAACAAGAGGCAGCCTTGGCGGTTGAAACGAATGAGCATAGCAGTAATGGGGCGGCGGCTGCTTCACTGACGCTGGTTGAACAAACCGAGCAGGAAAAAGCGCCCAAAGCAGGTGTTGACGTGCCACAACTAACACCGTTACTTAGAATTTTAAAAAGCGCACTGGTTAACGAGCAGGTGGCTCAACTATTTGTCTATAGCAACGGCAAGCTGTACAGCCGTCGCTACTATGAATTTGAACAAGAAGTAGCACGCAATGTTGTAAAACGCGCTGCGCTTACGCCGTTAAGTGATGAGGCAAGCGAAAAAGTAAAGCAACTTTGGCCAGCAATCTTTCCTACCGAAACAACCGATCGGCAAGATTGGCAGCAAATAGCGGTGGCGAAAAGCCTAATGCAGCGCTTTTGCGTTATAAACGGTGGGCCAGGAACAGGTAAAACCTATACTGTATTGCGCTTATTACTGGCGCTACAGGCTTGCGATGAAAACTTAAAAATTGTGCTGGCAGCGCCTACAGGTAAAGCGCAACAGCGTATGACCGAATCTATCATGAACAGCATAGACGGGCTTCGCGGCAAGTTGAACGACACAGTACTTAACAACGTGCCTACCGATGCTGTGACACTACATAGATTACTAGGATTGCGCGAGCACGGTGTATCGACTAAGTTCAATCAGCACAACCAATTGGCAGCAGATGTACTCATTGTCGATGAAGCAAGTATGGTCGACTTAGCGCTAATGACACGTATAGTACGAGCATTGCCAGACCATGCACGGCTCTATTTTATCGGTGATGCAGATCAGCTTCCTGCGGTTGAGCTTGGCAACGTGTTAGAGCAGCTAGTTAGTACCGGGCCAGCAAGTTTTGACGAAAACGCGAATGTGTCAAATGGCACAAACAGCACACATAGCTCACTTAGTTTTAACAGTCATGACGACGCGCTTTCTTTAGGTGGCGTGCCATCGTTAATGAGACAGCACATTGCTACGCTATGCCCGCATCTGCCCTTGTTACCGGTTGATGAGCAGGCAAAAAGCTATGTAGCAACTCTTCAAGCACCTCAGCGCTTTAAAGGGCAAGTGGCTAAAGTTGCAACGGCCATACAACGAGGTGATGCAAGCGGTGCACTTGCCGCTATTACCGATAAGGCTAGTGACAATGATGAAACTGCTGGCCTCAATTCAAATATCGATTCAACTCTTGTTTCAAAGACTGCATCACGCCTACAACCTGGCGTTCACCTATGGCCAGCGTTCCAGGTTAGCGGCCGTGATTTACACCAGTTGGCCAAAGAAAGCTTCTTGCCTATTTTTGATGCTGGCAGTGCCGAAGAAGCGCTTAATCGCCTGAATGTGGTTAGGTGGCTAACCCCGGTTCGCAAGGGCGGAATGGGCGTAGAAGGCCTGAATAATTTGGTGTTCGATGCTATCAAGCACAAGATCAGAAAGCGGGAAGGCCATTTCTATCAAGGTCAGCCCATTATGATTGTAAAGAATCATCATCCTCAACGACTATCAAACGGTGAGGTTGGCGTAATCTGGCCTGACAGCAAAGGAAAGCTCTATGCGTGGTTTTACCAGGATAGCCAAGCTTCGGCAAATGCGGGAGACAGTGCTGACAAGACGCTAGCGCAAAAACAAGCGTTGCGCAGCATATCGCTATCAAGAGTACCGCAGTTTGAAACTGTGTATGCCATGACCATACATAAATCTCAAGGCTCTGAGTTTAACCATGTCGTACTTATTTTACCTAAGCCTGATAGCGAGAAAGCCGCCAATTTATTTCATCGAGGCCTAGTGTACACAGGGTTAACCCGTGCTAAAGACGGCTGCTTAATCATCTCTGACACCGCTACATTTAGCCACATGGTTCAACGGGTGGATAAGCGTTATTCCGGGCTGTCTGAAGCGATTAGCCTGCACCTAGAGAGCACATCAAACGCCACCCCAGAGACTGAATAGAAATAAATGTACTCTGACCCCAAAATTTTGGGGTCAGAGTACATTTCTGTGTGGTTATTTTACTGGCGTAAAAAGGCACAGGCCGCGTTTGTTAATATCAATTGGGGTTTTGCTGATTAGATAAATGCGAGTGGGGGCAGTTACACGTAAAATTCCGCCTTCGGCATTTAAAAACTGTGAAGGCAAAAGTACAGACGTGTCTTCACTTTCTGAATTGTCGGTCTCGGCTTTCACTGCAAAGTGTGACAAACCGCAGTGATCCAGCCAACCTAATATATTATCTGGCGTTGCCACAAAATTATCGTGCCTCAATACGCTGCTATGTAGCGTAATATTCGCACCGAAGACGGGCTTATTCTCTATCGCCATTTGCGTGTTAGGCTTTAAATGCAGACGGTATAGTCCGTGTGCTTCGGGCACAATGTCATCATTCGCATCTGTATTATTCACTAACGTAAGCATACAAAGTTTCACAGGTTAGTTTGGATGGTTTTATTTTGGTGGACTTACGGCTAGCCTGCGTTGATGTGGATCAACTGCCCTTGGGTTTACGCACTTTGTATAAAAAATTAGGCTTCTTGTGCAACAAGCATCTCACCAAGACGCTGAATAGCTTCGGTGCGCGCAGCCTGCGTACTATCAATAAAATTAAAACGCAGGCAATGTCGATACTTACCTGTTGCCGAAAATAGCTGCCCTGGCGCGACATAAATTCCTTTTTGCTTGGCTTCGTCAGCCAGCTTCACGGAGTCATAACGGCTGTTTAGCTCTACCCAAAGCACATAGCCCCCTTGAGGGTAGCTAATACAGGTGTCGGCGGGAAAGTAACGCTTAATGTCTGAACGTAGTGCGTCTCGTGCACTTAGGTAATGGTGACGCATAGCCCGAATATGTTTGTCATAACCGCCTTGCTCAATGAAACTGGCTATAGCTAATTGGGGTAGAGTAGGGCACATAGAGCTACTGACATATTTAACGTGGAGCACTTTATTTCTATAGCTTCCCGGCGCTATCCAACCCACGCGAAAACCAGGCGCTAGCGTTTTTGAAAACGAGGAGCACAGTAAAACGCGCCCATCTTTATCGAACGATTTAATGGTTTTTGGACGAGGGTAGGCGTAGGCAATATCGCCGTAAATGTCGTCCTCTATAATGGCTACATCGTACTCTCTGGCCAATTCATATAACGCTTTCTTTTTCGCCTCAGGCATAACGAATCCTTGAGGGTTATTTACCGTTGGGGCGACTAAAATGGCCTTGATCGGCCATTGATCAAGCGCTAGCTTTAATGCCTCTAAACTCAGTCCTGTTTCAGAGTCGGTGGGGATCTCTAATGCTTTTAATTCAGCGCCTTTTATAGCTTGCATAGCACCATAGAATCCGGGGGATTCTACCGCTATCACATCGCCGGCGCTCGCCACTGCGCGAAGGCAAACAGATAAGGCTTCCTGGCAGCCAGAAGTCACAATGAATTCGTCGCTTTGCAACACACAGCCAGATGCTGCTGCCAATCGGCTTAGCTGTTTTCGCAGAGTTTCATCACCTTTTACGTCACCGTATATCATGCCGTCCAAGGCTCGATGTTTGGTGAGTTCATGCAGGCGTTTTATAAGCGGTTTAAGGGTTTTGGCAGTCATGTTGGGCATGGCATGCTGAAACTGGCACAGGGTTTTAGCGTCATGATCTTTATTGAAGGTATTCAGCAAAGTGTCTAGCACGTCTTCCCATTGAGACACATCCATAGGGCGTTGCGGAGGCTTCGTCATGCCAGGGGTGTTATCTATTAATATACTACGGGCGACAAAATAACCTGATTTAGGTTTTGCCTCTACCAGTTGCTGCGCTTCTAACACTCGATATGCTTCCTGCACGGTAGCTATACTTACTTTATGCTCCGTTGACAGCTGCCTAACCGAAGGTAACTTGTTCCCCACCTCAAAAACACCACGCTCGATTTGGGCTTTAAGTTCATTGGCTAATGTTTCGTAAAGCGTCATCGCAATATTTATTCTTATGAAGTCATCTGCATACAGATAACTATATCTTAATTAACAGGGGCTTTTAACCATACAGATTGGTGAAATAACTACCATACAGACGTTATAATGACTAAACTGTATGGCTGTTTTTAAGTGTATTTGGGTATGATGCATACAAAAATATGATTGTATTGTGTTGGTGAAAAACAAGCGTTTGGTTAACCGACCCCTTTCTTTTAAAGAAACGCATTGCTCACCTCAACACATAAGGACTGTCATGGAAACATCTTTACTCATCGCGCTTGCGACATTCGCATTCATCAGTACGGTAACGCCTGGCCCGAATAATATGATGCTATTGGCTTCTGGGGCACAATACGGTTATAAACGTTCGCTGCCGCACATGCTGGGTATTGTAATTGGTGTTGCAGGTCTAATGATAAGCACACTGCTAGGCATTGGTGCGCTGTTCAACATATTTCCCGTACTGTACAGTGTGCTAAAAGTACTTGGCGTGGCATACCTGTTATGGTTAGCATTTAAAATTGCCACTGGCCCCGTAGATGAGCCAGTAGGCCTAGTAGAAAACAAAATTAAGTCGACCAAACGCCAAGGGCCGCTCAAGTGGTGGGAAGGGGCATTATTTCAGTTAATTAACCCTAAAGCATGGATGATGGCGTTAGCCAGCGTAGGCACGTTTTCACTGCCTGGCGAGCACTACACCCAATCTGGTATTGCGATTGTTACCGCTTTTGCCCTGATTGGTTTTCCAAGCATCTCGCTTTGGGCAGCGGTAGGCGCAAAAATACGCGTGTGGTTGAGTTCGCCAACTCGAAGACGGCAGTTTAACCTTACAATGGGCGCGGCTACAGCAGCAACATTGTTTTTAATAGTGTAAGTTTGATGTCGATAGGTCACTATTTTTGAGGTGAAACCCAGCAGGCTGGCGATTCTGAAAATTTAAAAAAAGGAGTAGGCTCTAATGGATTTGAATCAAGTAACATTACCCGTAACTAATATGGTCGACGCGGTAGAATTTTACCTTACACTTGGGTTTACCCAAATTGTAGACACTCCTCATTATGCTAGATTCACGTGCCCTGAAGGCTCGTCTACTTTTTCACTCTCTTTAGAAAGCGAGAGTGCTCAAAATCACAGTGTGATCTATTTTGAACACGAGGCGCTAGACGAGTTGTATACCTCTCTTGTGGAAAAAGGTATTCGTTTTGAGCAGCCGCCAACGCAGCAGCGCTACCTTTGGAAAGAGGCCATTTTAAGAGATCCATCTGGCAACAAAATAAAGCTGTACTGGGCAGGAGAGAATAGAGTGAACCCGCCTTGGAAAGTTGAAATAAAGCAGTAGCCATTTAGATAAACTTCAAGAAAAACCGAGATAACCAGTGACAGACTCCCAAACTAGCGTGCACTTTCGCTTAACAAAATTAGATGCCATGCAGGCGTATACGCTAAAACGAGAAATTGAAGGCGCTTACTTTAGTAAGCGTGAAGAATTTGTAGATGAAAAAGGCTCAGGTGCGTTCATTGGCATGGTGCCTTTAAAAGAAAGCCTGTTTGACGAACTCAACGATTACGTTATTCGCCAGCAAATTCAATATGATGACTGCGATATTTATGTTGAATCAAAAATTGCTAACGGTGATATTGCCGTGCCAAGGGTGGTAAACAAATTGCTCAAATACATCGACTGCAAGCTGACTTTCGCTTTTGCGAAGTAGTTTCAATTGAGGTGCGCTACTTAAGCGTGAACCGCCAAGGCAAGGTTGTGTCATCCCGTGCACCTAGCTTACCGGTTTGATCGTCTTTTGCGTAGTCTATGCCAATGCGATGCGAACTAGTGATATGTTTACTAGCAATGGCATGGTTACTTTGCTCAATCCAAATCAGAGTGTTATTTAACACAGGCTCACCATTAAGCGCAGGTGTTATCGCAAGAGCTTGTGTCAGCTTAGCTGGACCGTCACATAGATTACGCAATGATGTCTTCATGCCGCGACGTTCACGCATTTTGTCTACACCTTCTGTAGGCTTAATTTTTCGGATCAGAACTGAATCAGTGTGGTCAGCGTCATTTGTAACAATATTCAACATACTGTGAGAACCATAAATGGTGTAGATGTAAGCAACGCCGCCTTGCTTTTTAAGTGTTGTTATCGAAGAAGGGCGCCGCAACAGGTGTTTTTCCATGGCAAGATCCTGATGACCACGGTAGGCTTCCGTTTCTGTTATAGTTCCCCCGGTTAGTACGCCGTCGACATTACTAAACAAGAAGTTACCAATGAGCGATTTCGCTATATTGACGACATCGCTATCAGTGAAAAAAGAACGCTGTATTTTTCGTTTAGGTTTATTAATCAACAGATTAAGACGACTTCGTAATTTCGCTGTGAGATTTTAGCACTTTGCTACCGTCGTCCTGTTCAATGAGATATGCTGGGTCGCTGTCGCTAGCCTCTCGTTTTACCGACGAACCCTTAATCGTGCGCTCTACATCATTGGTAAATTTTTCTCTGATATTTCCCGTTGCACTACCGTTTCCCCATTCCCATTCTACTTCTGTGTTTACCGCATAATGTTTCATAATTATTCCCTAAGCCACTAAATCAACTATTAACTTAATTTGTTTAACGAAAAGAATAAGACCTGAGTTCAAAAAGGGGGAAATAAGGATGGTAAAAAAGTAAAGAAAGTTTGAAACCCTAGGGCCTGTTGACCTTTGTTGTACATTTTTGCAGCGGTCTGTGTGCCATCTAGACAAGGCGGATGTTTGACGGTTTAGTGGTTCTAAATCGAAAACATTCAACGCAGTATAGATGGCACAAAGGCGCTGCCCGAAGGGGTCGTTATGGAAGCCTTTTACTCTTTGTCACAGTCCTTTAACTTAG
>JYMV01052647.1_pt1 | contig 16176 bp, 13 predicted proteins | sample 338911 | NCBI WGS metagenome assembly JYMV01 (sample SAMN03354496, study PRJNA234377) | hydrothermal vent metagenome | biome: Deep sea; feature: Hydrothermal plumes at the Eastern Lau Spreading Center, Western Pacific Ocean; material: Seawater | place: Tonga | collected 2009 | depth 2000 m m
TTTCTGCCCAGGGCAAAATCACCACCATCGCTGGTACCGGAGAGTCGGCCTACTATGGCGATGGCGGCCCGGCAAGTGAAGCCGCGTTCCGCGACCCCAGCGCTCTGGTCACCGATAAGGCAGGCAATCTGTATATCGCCGATGGTGCCAATAACATGATCCGCAAAATAGATTCCAAGGGCATTATCACCACCATCGCGGGGAACGGCAACCATAAAAACACGGGAGATGGCGGCCCGGCATTGAAAGCGGGAATTCGCAATATGGACTACCTGGCTATGAGCCCGACCGGGGAACTGCATATCGTCGGCATGAACTCTCATATAGTAAGAAAAATCACGAAGGATGGAAACATCATGACGGTTGCGGGCACAGGCGATCAAGGCTTTTTTGGTGACGGCGGCCCGGCCACTAAAGCTATGCTCAAAAGCCCTTCAGCCATCACCTTCGACTCAAAAGGCAATCTATATATTTCTGATATGGGAAATAACCGAATCCGTAAAGTGGACACCAGCGGAATCATCACCACCTTTGCAGGGTCCGGAACTTTCGGCTGGGCTCAGGATGGAGAAACAGTAGAAATTATTCTACAAAACTTTCCCTAACCGGCCAGCGGCCGCCAGCGTGACGCTGGATCCAATGGGCAAGAACTTGATTGAGCCGAGATAACTCTTTGCTCGCCAATAAAAGCTATTGCAGTAGCCACCGGTCGCTGACCGGATTTTTGGAGATTTTAAATGAAAAAACGCAGCTTTGTAGCAGGATTGGTTTTAGTATTTTCACTGGTATTCAGCAGTCAGGTTTTAGCAGCTGAAACGGATAGTCTCGCTGACATTCTCAAAAAATTAGACGCGTTGACCTGCACCCAACCCGAAAAACTTCCACAGTTTTATGCTAAAAGCCTGGTCATTATGGTGGATGATAAACGCGCCTTGCTGGAAAACAGGGTCAAGGATTACCGGCAGATGATGTCCGATTTCAGAGATATGAAATGCGAGACTCAACGCCAAATTCTCAGCGGGAAAGTGGGCAAAGAAGTGAGCTATGTTCTGGTGGATGAAATTATCAGCATCACCTCCAAATCAAACGATACCGATGAGCGGCAACACAGCGTTTGCAATTATGTGTTTACCCGGGAAGGTTCACAGTGGAAAATATCCCTTGAGCATTGCTCCAGCCTGCCTGATTACAGCATCAACCCCGGAGACGATGCCCTGTACTATTTCCATAACCCGATTTACTGACCGGGCCACGCCCGGAGGGAGCAGGCAAGGGCTCGTTGAGCCAAGAAGAGTTGTTGCTAGCAATAAAAAGCTATTGCTAGTCGGGTCCAGCGTCACGCTGGCCACGTCGAGTGGGGCTGGAGCTGTTCATGAAGAAAGAAAAAATCATCGCCCATGTTGACCCGGACCTTCGCGACCTGATACCCGGCTACCTGAAAAACCGTCAGAAAGATATAACAACCATTAAAAAAGCACTCAAGGCGGCTGATTTTGCTAAAATCCGGGTACTGGGCCACTCCATGAAAGGGTCCGGAGGCGGCTATGGTTTCATGCAGGTCAGTAAAATTGGGGCAACCATTGAAATGGATGCAAAAAATAAAGATCCCGACTCGATTAAAAACCATCTGGCCGAACTTTCAGACTTCCTTAAACGGGTAACTCTGGTTTATGATTGATCCTGCCCATCATGTTAACGGGTATTTATAACTCCTCCTCCATCTACCGTGTCGAAACTTAGACTCTTAGTTTTTTTTCTAGCCGCTTCAGGGGTCTGTTCCGTGTACGCCAGTGAAAAAGACTGGGTCTTTTGGCAGGAGCGTTTCCTCTTATCGCCATCCAGCCAAACCGAGTTATCAGGCACGATTCAGGAACCGCGTATCAAGGAGGTTCGTGTCACCGCAACCTTGCCGGACTATCCCTGGATTAAAGTTTCTCAATACCGGGACCGCCCGGTGGAACGGTGCATCACCTGCCACGATGGCATCGCCAACGTCAGTCCATCTCATCCAACTGAGTTCGGTTGTTCCGTCTGCCACGGTGGCGAGCCCGAGTCGGTAGACAAAGAACAGGCGCATGCGACCCTGATTTATGACCCCAAAGCGGGAACAGGAAAACGAAATCCTTCAAGCCTCAGTGTGGTGGAGCAATCCTGCGGACAGTTGTATTGCCATGCGGGGCACGCGGATGAAGATAGAAACCATGTCGCACGTGTTAAAAAATCCATGATGAACACGATGGCGGGGGTGATCTCCGGCTTGAGATACCAATGGGCGGGGCAAAGTCGCAAAACAGCTCGCTACGGCACCCTTGCCATTGCCGATGAGGACGCGAGTGTCCCCCACAACCAGGGCGCTCTGGATAAACTGGAAAAACTTCCATTCTTTTCCCCGGCAACAATAGATATTCTAAAAAAGGAGCAGTCGGTTGCCATTTCCCGACACCCGGCAGACCGTATTTTGCGACAACAATGTTTCCAATGCCATCTGGACTCGCCACCGGCTGAAGGCCAATACCGTTCACAGGGATGTGCCGCCTGTCATTTTGATTATTCTTCCAACGGACTCTATGAAGGCAACGACCCCACCATCTCCCGCACCGAACCGGGACATGCCCGGTTCCATAAAATTCGCGCCATTCCTTCACGCTCCACCTGCGTCCAGTGCCATCGCAGTTTTGACTTGCAAGCACTGGGCACCGCAGACGAACCTCGCGAAAATGAGATCGATGAAGTTTTTGGGCCCCACCATCCTCACGACTTTGAGGAAATCAATGATGCAACCCGGCAGGAAGAAACACCCACTGCCTACGACTCTGAAGTAACGGATACTGTGACCGATCAAATCGAAATATCCTCTACCGTTGATCCGGATAAAGAGGCCCCCTTGTTTGTCGGGAAAGGAAGGGTCATGAGAGATGTGCATACGGCAAGAGGAATGGACTGTACGGATTGCCATACACAACTTGATATCATGGGAGACGGGAATCTTTATTCCAAACAACATGAAGCGGTAGAGATCCGCTGCGAGACCTGTCATGGAGACAGTCGTTCCTATCCTTCCATTTCACAGGTTACGGACCCTGGAGATCCGGCGATCCGGGTCAGCAAGCATTATAAAGACGGTCCAAACAAGGTGGATGACTGGATGGCGGTTTCGGTGCGCAATCGCAAGATGACGAACGTAAAAGTCCGGGATGGGCACATGGTCACTATCGGTAAACAATCGGGGAAGGTTCATGAAATTCCGTTAGTGAAAGATTTCCTCGCGGCCCATTCCATTCCTCAACACCAGTCCCGCCTGGAATGTTCAGCTTGCCACGCTCGCTGGGTGGTTCGTTGTCCGGGGTGCCATCAAAGCATCATCGGCGACCCGTTGCAGGCACCCGTTCTCACATCCCATTCCCTGGATATTGGCGAACCGTCTTTAATGATCGGGCCTCGGGGCAAGGTAGCGCCTATGCTGACTCAGCCAGAAAGGCACTTGACCATTCTGGATGAGAAGGGAAATCCAATTCCCGTGCTGGGACGGATGGGGACACAACGGGGCCGTTATCGGCAGTGGGCCTTCACCAATCCTCATGGCACCTCAGGGTCGAATCTGGCTTATGCGCTAAACCCGCATTCCATTCGAAAACAGGCCCGCTCTTGCACCAGTTGCCATTTGTCTGGCAAAACTTTAGGATTAGGGGAAGGCGATCTCAAGATAGGAAAAAACGCCACAGGAAAAAATGATTTTGTAGACCCCCTGAACCGTTCAGATATAATACTGAAGGCCTCCCAGTTCGAACCGCAAGCCAAAGTATCCATGCGGGGAGAATCCATTGCGGGAACCCATCAGCCACTAGCCCGGACATTTAACCAGAAAGAAATAAACCGGATTTTAAGAATCGGAAACTGCATACCCTGCCACGACAGTTATGAAGACCCTATTTATCAAGATATCAAAAAAAGCTACAAGTTTGAACGGTCCCTGGATCACCGTCGTTTACGGGAAAAAATATTGAGTTTGAGACAAGAATGAACCGTTTTATTAAAATTTCAGCCCTGCTTGTTCTGGGCTTTTGGTCCCTGCCTTTGCTTTCCTCCGGGCAGGATATGGAAAATAAAAATCCGGTATTTGGAAATGAAGAACTGGAAGAGCCCTCACCCCGCGAACCTGAAAACAGCTCGCCGGGACTGCTTGATCTGTTCATTCAACCTGAAGGCAATTCTGAATCCGAAAATATTTTAGAGTCGGAAGTCGGCAATAATGCGCCAACATTTTCAAAATCCAAGAGCATGGTCCCCGTTCCGGGATCGATCCCAAAACAGGATTTTGACGCCTCCGACTTTGACGATCCTTTCTACCGTGTTCGGGGTTTCCAGGAAAACTCAGAAAAGGTTTTGCAACCCGGGACCACTTTGGATGGAGTCCAATTTCAGAACTATGGTGATTCCAAAAAATTCATTGAACGGTATTATCGTGAATCAGGATTTTCCGTAGATAAGGTTTTCGGTAAAATAAAATATCTGGAAAGAAAGGGCGGATGCTATACCTGTCATCAGGGTATCGAAGAAATCAGCTCCAACCACAGGTTTTCCTGCGTTCGGTGCCATGGCGGAAACCGCAGGTCCCGGTCCCTGCCGCGAGCTCATAAAGGACTGGTGGCGAACCCCTCCTCCCTGAAGAACGCTCCCAGATTTTGCGGGAAATGTCATGACAGCCATGTTAAAAAAATCGGACGCTCGTTGATGGCCACCGCTAAACGCATGATCAACATCACTCGTTTTGGCTGGGGTGCGCAACCTGCAAATGAAATGCCCTATTCCCTATATCCCGGAGAACAGGAGCAGCCCTATCCCCCATCGGGAGTCGAGCATGCGGTGGATGGGTTCCTCAAAACCAAATGCTTGAGATGCCACCTGGACGCGCCCAGTCCACATAGGCCAGGAGATTACCGGTCAACCGGATGCTCGGCCTGCCATATGATCTACACCAATGATGGCATTTCTTTATCGCATGACCGGGCCATTCATGCTCTACAGAAAAAGGACAAAAAGCAAAACCGGCTTGAACGGAAATTCGCCAGCAAATCCCTGAGCAATCGTCGAGGCTACCCCCTGCTGCACAAATTCACCACCGCCATACCCAGCGTGCAATGCGAACATTGCCATAACAATAATGGTGTGGGGCAAGAATTTGAAGGTTTGTTTGCCAAACCTGACCGGCCCCGCTCCACGCCAAAATCCATCAACGATGAAAAACCAGTTTTATATGGAAAGGAACATGAGTTCCTGGTTCCCGATATCCACCGGGAAAAGGGCATGCATTGCATCGACTGCCACATTGGCGATGAAATGAAACCCGAAATTGAACCGGAAGGCCTGCGCTCAGCGGTTCAAATTCGCTGTACAGACTGCCATGGAACACCCTCGGAAAAACCCGAAGGGGTCCTGTTGATTGAATCGGATTCCAGAACCAAACAACTGCTAAAGAAGAATAATCTAAACCCAAATCTGAAAAGAAAAATCCGGGCAGGAGATACCGTATTGGTAAATTCAAGTTTCTCTCCCATGATGCATATCAAGCAGGTGAAAGACCAATGGATTTTATATTCCAAGGTAACGGGAAAGAAACACATCATCCCTCTGCTAAAAAATATTAAACCGTCCATCGCACACCAGATTCCAAAACATATGGATGAGGTGGAGTGTGCGGCGTGCCATGCCAGATGGTCGGCAGGGGAATGGGGAATGCATCTCATTCGCGAAAAAACGTTCGCCCCGGAAAAATGGAAGAACTGGAACCTGGCTGACCCGGACCTGTCGAACACCGATAATGAAACTGACCGTCAAGGAATGATCAACTGGCTCTCAGCGAAATCGCACCCTGATAGCATAGAAGGGGAGCGTTTGCCGGGGTTCTGGTGGTCCGTGTTTGCAGAAACCGGGTGGTCGGACCTGATAATGGGGAAAAACGATCGTGGCAAATATTCGATACTAAAACCCCGTTACCAGTATTTCATCACTGATCAAACCAGTCCATTAGGAATTCCGACTAAACGTGCGGAACCACCATTGACTCTGGACGGAGGAGCAGGCCTGATCTGGACCACCTATTCCCCACATACGATTCGCAAAACCGTTCGTAGTTGTGAATCCTGTCATAAAAATAAGTTGTCCGCAGGGTTGGGCGACCCCCTACGGCAGAGCATACAAAACACAACTTCCTTTTTTGATGAATTGCGATTCAACAACCAGGTTCTCCCTCAGTTTCAACTCAAGCAGGGGGTAACGATGAATGGGGAGCCCTTGCAAACGCCTTTCCCTAATGGCGAAGCCCGCTTTCTCAACGAGGAAGAAATCTCAGCTTTGCAGAAAACGACAGACAGTTACCGGGCATACCGCTTCCTGAATCTGCGTGAATTGCGTTTCCCGCGCTTACTTTCCCGGCAGGAATTCCCTTATGACACCCGGCACCGTGCCCAGGAAAATGTCATGGGCCCACCGCCATTGCAGGATGACCTTTATTATGACGTAGGGAAAAACCAGTTTGTGAAAATAGCGCCAGAAATCCCTGCTGTCGATACTTCCCAAACTCAAGAGGAATCCCCGGAAACCGTTGGGCAAGAATCCGAAACTCTGGAACCCGAGGAACAAAAAAACATCATAGAGTTTTTATATGACATTTTCCAAGATGCAGAAACACAGGAAAATAACGAACAACCTTTTGGCCCCTTGCAACCTCTTGAACCGCAACCATGAAAATTCTCGTATTATTTTGTCTCGGCGGATTTTTTCTGCTTATTTCAGCACCTTCCAACGCTGAGATCCTGCAAAATAAGGACTGCGGCTCCTGTCACAGGTTGGAAAATACCGATAAAGTTTCTACCGGGCCAGACCTGCATTATGCCGGCAACAAGTTCCAACCCGAATGGCTAAAGCAATTCCTGCAAAACCCTGAGGTCATCCGGCCCGCCGGAGTCATCACCGACCCCGGATTTTTGCAAGGATCTCGCAAAAATCCACATCCTTCTTTCTCTGAGAAAGATGCCAGCGCACTGGCGGACAGCCTGATGGCTTTGAAAATTTCCGGGCCAACGCTCGAACCGGTTGCAACAGAGCCTCTATCAAAGGGACGACGCGCAAAAATTAAATACCAATTTGAGAGAACTTTTTCCTGCATCTCCTGTCATCAAAGTTTAAATCTTGCGGGGAAAGTCCGTGGAGGCATATCCGGTCCGTCCCTGGTCAACGCGGGAAACCGGCTGCAAGCCGACTGGGTTGCCAACTGGCTGAACACACCGGAGGCTTACACGGAAAAAAGTCGTATGCCCCGATACAAGATGGATGTTTCCACCCGAACCGAATTCAGCCAATTTCTCATGACATTGAAAAAAGACCAGCGAGCCGCTGGTGCCAAATAAAAAGCGAGTCACCCGTAACAAATATGAAAAGAAATTATAAAAATTTACTCGCAATAACGGCGGTTTTGCTCGGCATAGTTGCCTGCGGGCAAAATGGTGACGAACAGGCCGCCCTCAAACCTCCTCTACAGCAAGAGGTCGAGGAAGTCCGCCCACAAGCTCCACAACAGGAACCGGTGCGAGTTACAGAAAATACCCGGAAAACTTATCGGTGGTACTGCGCCCAATGCCATGGCATCGAAGGCAAGGGAAACGGCATCAACGCCAAGCTCCTCACGGTTCCACCCCGTAATCACACCAAAGGCGAATACTTGGAAACCCGGACCGATGAACAACTTTTTGAAGCCATCAAGTTCGGCGGACTTTCAGTGGGCCGGGCTCCCTGCATGCCGGCCTGGGGACATACCCTGGACGAAGGCACCATCCATTCCCTGGTGCGATATATCCGTGAGTTGTGCCAGTGCGAAGCCCTCTAGCCCCTTGGCAGGGGAGGCGACTGTGCAAGGGCTTGTTGAGCCGCCAAAACTCTTTGCTCGCCAGCGAAAGCTATTGCAATTTGCCACCGGCCGCTTGGCCGGGAGTGGTGCTATAATCATCTTTTTTAAACTAAAAAAAGTGGGTTCTTAATTATGATTGAAGTGATTCCATTCCACGGCCTGCTGTACGACACCAAGGTCACCGGACCTCTCATAGAGGTCACCGCTCCCCCGTATGATGTGATTCCTCCCGCTCTTCAGGAATCCCTGTACCAGAAGAACCCGCATAATATCGTGCGTCTGATTTTAGGTAAGGAGTTTTCCACTGACTCAGAAATGGACAACCGCTATATCCGTGCCTCCAAAACATTTCGGCAATGGCTGGAAGAAGGCGTTCTTGTTCGCGACTCGCAACCGGGGTTTTATTTATATAGTCAGGAATACGAGTTTGAGGGAGGGAAATTCTGCCGGACAGGTTTTTTCGCCCGTGTCAAAACAGAAGCTTTCAGTAAGGGCAACATACTCCCGCATGAGTTTACGCTTTCCAAGGCCAAGACTGACCGCACCCACCTGCTCAATGCCTGCCATGCTAATTTCAGCCCTATTTTCGGACTGTATTCGGATCCTGAAGGCAATATCGATTCTTTACTTAAGGACGATGGCAAGCTGGAACCCGTATCTGTGATTGATGACGGTAGTGTTGTGCACCGCATCTGGCGCTTGAACAATGCCTCCGTTTGCCAGAAAATCTCCGACCGGATTCGTGACAAAAAAATATATATCGCCGACGGCCATCACCGATATGAAACTGCATTGGCTTTCGCGGAAGCAAACCAGGAGAAGGTAGAAGATTGCTCTCATGTCATGATGTTCCTGACCAATATGGATTCGGATTCCATGTCAATCTTTCCCATTCACCGGGTGACTAAAAGTCCGCAACCGTTTGACCGGGAATCATTCCTGCAAAAGGTAGGAGAATATTTTGACATCGCTCCCTGGTCCGGCCCATTGAATGGGACAGAAGTCAAATCCCGACTGCAAGAACTGGGGAATAAGCAAATCACCTTCTGCGCGTATATGGGAAAAGATCATACCTTTATTTTGACAGTCAAGGACCCTAGAAATGTTCTTCCCCTTTTAGACAGCAACGAGCCCAAAGACATGCAGATTCTTGATGTCATGCAACTGCACGCCATCCTTTTCAGGCACATCCTCAAGATCGACACTCGGGAAAAGGCCGGGCAACAATATGTTTCCTATAAGGTGAATTCCGAAGAAGCAATGGGATTAGTAGACAGCGGCGAATCCGATGTAGCATTTTTCATGAACCCCACGCTCATAGACCAGGTTCGCCGGCTGGCAGAGAAAGGCATACGTCTGCCGCAAAAAGCCACCTTCTTTTATCCCAAACTTTTATCAGGACTGGTTATCAATAAATTCGGCCCATGAAAATATTTTTCAGTATTGCTGTCTACGATCATAGGGAACTGGGCATCAATAGATTTGGACTATGAAAATTATATCCACAGAGTTTTTAGTCGGGGCCGTTTCTGCCAGGCAATATCCAAAAGAGCCTCTTCCTGAGTTTGCCTTTGCAGGCCGTTCCAATGTGGGCAAGTCCTCTCTCATTAAGTCCTTACTCAACCGAAAAAAGTTGGTACGCATCAGTTCCACACCTGGCAAAACCCGCGAAATTAATTTTTTCAAGATCAATAACGCAATGATGTTTGCCGACCTCCCCGGTTACGGATTCGCCCGAGTCGCCCCGGCATTGCAGAAAAAGTGGAAAAAAATGTTAGAAGAATATCTGGGCCAGCGCGATCCCCTCATCGCCATCGTATTCATCGTTGATATACGGCGCAAACCTACCGAGTTGGATTTGACCTTGAAAGAATGGCTGGAAGAACTGGATAGAGACTATATCCTGGTGGTCACCAAAGCGGATAAACTTTCCGCCTCGGAACGGCAAAAGCAGGTAAAAATAATTAAAACCGCGTTCATGGGAGAACATGCGCTGGATTTTATAATCTATTCCAGCAAAAACCATACAGGAAGAAAAGAACTGTGGAGCACAATGGAAAAACTCGCCCGTTCTCACTAGGCGCCAGCGTGCCGCTGGACCCAGTGAGCAATAGTTCTTTGGACCGCGAAAACGTTCCATAAACCGTCATTGCGAGAAGCCAACAGGCAATGCCCAGCCAAAACAAGGGCTAGTCATGACCCTAAAAAATAGATTTATGCCACATCGGAGTTACGCATCCCGTTTCAATTTCCTGATAAATGTGAGCCTTTGCATAATAAGCGTTCTCGTTTCACTGGTTCTTTTTGACTGGATTTTCATTAAATACGAAAAAGCCTTCCTTCTGAATTCATCCAAAGATATTCAGGTTTTAGAAAATAATACTTTCGACTTGGCTTCTCTGGGTTTTAAAGAAAAAACGGTTTCGGCTTTAAAAAATCCCAATACAATCAGGATATTAAGTATCGGAGATTCATTTGCCTATGCGGCGGTACCCGTACCCTATACTTACAGTGATGTTCTTGAAACATTATTAAATCAAACTGGGGATGACCACAATTTTGAAGTGATCAATTTAGGGATTCCCGGTATTTCATTTCCTGAATATCTTGCCCAATTCAATTTCTGGTCTTCAAAGCTGGATTTTGATGGGGTCATTTTCAATCTTTATTCGGGGAATGATTTTTTGGATATGAAATGGCTGCCTTATTCCAAGGACGAAGAAATCAGGTTCAAAAATGGAGAATTCTTTGTGGGGAAAGGATCGTGGGTGCCGCGCCTGTATCGATTCAGGTTCCTGGATTACGCAAAAGCCTATTATTCCATGCATATGCCCAAAGTGCGGGAATTCCTGTCATCTGATTCCCAGATGATGATGAAGGCCAACATGTTGCCCTGGGCATACACCTATTTTTTCATTACAGGGAAGGATGTGCAGCCTCCACCTTTTTATATCAAAGCCATGCGCCGTGCTTCCTTTGCTTACAGAATAAATACCATCGACAAGGTTAGGAATGGGTACCTCTGGTTTTTGGCTTTGATGGATCTGGCGCAACAAACTATTGATTCCGGAAAATTTGTATTGTTCCTTCATTCTCCGTCCAACCTGGTATTTTCAAAAAAGATTCAGGAATTGATCATTGACGGTATTCCGGAAGATTCTTTGGACCCGCAATTGCCTGGAGCCATGATGGCTTCATTAGCTGAAATGCGTCAGTTCAAGGGGAAGATTATCGATCTTTTTGATTGTTTTACGAGCTATGCTACTACCGAAATATACTTTTCAAGCTTCAGCGATACCCACTGGACAAAGGACGGAAACGAAATCGTGGGAAGAGTCTTGGCGGATCAGGTTTTAAATGACTGGTTAAAAATAAAACGAAATACAAATTTTTCCAACTGCTCCGATGCGCAACTTCTACCCAATAATAAAATGATGGGCACAGATATAGCCTTATCTACGTACCAAGCCTGGCTCCGGGAGCAGCCTTCGCGTTAAATATCAAAGTGACCGGGCCATGCCCGGTGGCTACTAGCCTACATATTGGCAGTGAGGTTCTAAATCACCCCAGCTACCCCATTCGGAGCATGAAGGTTAATGAAGAGGATATAACTCCCTCTTTGGAAAAGAGGGGCCATTAAAGCTCCCCCTTCTACGAAGGGGGAAACTGGGCACGGGCTTGATTGAGCCGAGGTGAATTGTTGCTAGCCGATACAAGCTATTGCTCACTGCCTCTGGCCGCTGGCCAGTTAGCCCCAGAGTTCATCCGGAACTTCCAGGCGATCGACCTTTTTACCCTGGCCAATGTGCTGGTCAAGGATTTCATCCACATCTTCTGGCTGGACTTTCTGGTACCAGACACCATCCGGGTAAACAACGACAACAGGGCCCACTCCGCAAGGGCCAAGACATCCGGTATTGGCAATCATACATTTTCCAAACAGCCCTTTTTGCTCAATCCCCATAGACAACTTCTCAAAAATGGCGTTGGAGCCAGTTTCACCGCAGGAACCCCTGGGATGTCCCGGTGGTCGGCTGTTGGTACACACTAAAATATGATAACTTGGTTTCGGCATCAGTAAATCTCCGTTCAGGTTTAATGAACAACCCCGCCGCAAGCGGACGGGGTATCCTAATAAAGAGTTATTTTAAAAACCGTGGCAAGCCTCGGGAAATAAAACCCGCTTGTGGGATTAAAATCCCAGAATGCTACATTAGATGTTCTGCAAAGGAAATAGTTTTTTTTAAATGGACGTTTTCAACACAAAATCGGATAAAGAGCCTTGCTCTCCACAAGAGCGGTTTGACGAAGACTATTTAAAGTCCCGGCTGGAACCCCTCGTCAAAGAACCCATCTCCCGCTTTGAGATCTTCAGCTTGAAAGGAGATGCATCAGACCGAAGCTATTTTCGGGTTCGCTCTTTCCGCCATTCTACAGCAAAATCTTCGATCATCGTCATGCAACTGAAGGAACCAGCCCCTGAAAAAGAACCGGACTTCAACCGCATGCAGAAATTTCTGCACCATCTGGATATGCCGGTTCCTGAAATTTTATACTACGATGCCGAGCGAGGACTGCTTTTCCTTGAGGATGGAGGCGACACGCATTTGGAAGACACGATCCGGAGTTCTCCTGAAAGCATTATTACCTGGTACCAGAAAGCCATAGAACTTATTGTGGTCATGCAGACCCGCGTTACAAAAAATATGTCTCCCTCTTGTCCGGCCTATTCCCTGAAGTTCGATGTCGAAAAATTAATGTGGGAAATGGACTTCATGGTAAAACACTACATCACGGGCTTTCTGAATCGGGAATTGGATCAAGATGAAGAGTCCAAACTCCGCACCGCCCTGCTTGGGCTCTGCGAAACCCTGGCTAAAGAGGAAAGAGTTTTCGTCCACCGGGATTTTCATTCAAGAAACCTGATGGTACGAGAAGAAAACCTGATGCTTATTGACTTCCAGGATGCCAGGATGGGGCCTTGCCAATATGATCTCGTATCCCTTTTGAAAGATTCGTATGTTGTCCTGGAGGAAGAAACCCGGAACAAATTACTGAGTTATTACCTTCAACGTATGGAACAGGAAGAGGGCCGGCAACTCCCCCGTTCTCCTTTCCTGAAAATTTTCGATTGCATGTCGATCCAGAGGAACTTGAAGGCAATCGGCACCTTCGCATATCAATACACCGAATATAAGAATGAGCGTTACATTAAATACATTGACCCCACTTTGCAATACATCCGGGATACGATCCATTCCCGGCCTGACCTGGAACCGCTCGGCCAAGCTTTAAAGCAGGCGATTCCCAAGCTCAACACAGGGATTAACCGACCATGATGATTCTTAAAAAATATGTATTGTTTCTGTTCCTGAGAGTCTACCTACTTACAGCGACTGGTTTGATCGGGATTTTTTTGATTGTTGATTTTTTCGAGCGTGTGGATGAATTCATGGCAAAAAACGCTCCGCTCATCGATCTGGCTTCTTATTATGTTTACAAAATTCCTTTCGTTACCAATTACATGGCACCCCAGGCCGTGCTTTTGGCTACCGTCATCACTCTCGCCTCGTTGGCAAAACAAAACGAGTTCACCGCCATGAAGGCCTGCGGCATCAGTGTCACGGGCATTACGTTTCCCATCATCGGCGCATCGGTTCTTATTGCTCTCCTAGTGTTAGTCTGTAGCGAATTTGTTTCCCCAATCACCAACCAGAAAATGAATTACATTTTTTTTAGCAAGGTTCGGAACAAGGCAACCTACGGGGAAATACCCAACAAAGACCTCTGGCTCAAAGCGAAAGACCATTCCATTTGGAGCATTGACTCCTTTGATCCGAATAGTTCCGGCCTGCGGGGGATTATTATTTTGATTCCGAATGATGACTTCGGAGTCAGGCAGAGAATTGATGCCCGGTCCGCAGTCTGGTCGGGTGACAAATGGGATTTCATCGATGGCTACATTCGCAAATTTAACAGAGAAGGGCTGGTGTCAACAGACTACTTTGAGAGCCGTTCGTTTCCGGTTTCTGAAACCCCGAAAGATTTTGCCAAAGTGCGAAAACGGCCAGAAGAAATGAGCCTGCGGGAAATGTACGCAACGATTCAGGTTCATGCGCGGGAAGGTAAGGACACCACCACAAAGTGGATCGAATTGCACCGTAACCTGTCCTATCCTTTCATCAGCGTTGTTTTAGCCTTGCTGGCAATTCCCTTGTCATTGAGATCCAGCAGGCATGGGGGCATCCTGTTTTGCGTGGGGGTGAATCTGGCAATGGGTTTTGTTTTCTCATTCCTGTACGCCATCAGTATATCCCTGGGCCGCGGGGGAACCTTTGATCCGATTCTGGCCGCATGGGGTCCCAACCTGCTGTTCACGACTCTTGGATTTTATTTGCTGCTTACCCTGGACAGCGAAAAAGCTTTCCCGATTTAATGAAAAATTTCGCTTCCATCGATATTGGCTCCAACACGGTTCGCCTTCTGATCCTGGAATCTGACGGGGCTGGGGATTTCCAGCTTCTGGCTTCAAGAAGAGTGATCACCCGTCTTGGAGAAGGCATGGACAAGCACGGGAAACTTATGCAATCCCGAATGTCCGAGACCCTCTCCGCTTTATCGAGATTCCGCCAGGACTGCATGGATCATGGCAACCCTCCCTTATTCGCTGTGGCTACCAGTGCCGTACGAGAAGCCTCCAACGGCAAGGAGTTTGTACGCCTTGCCCGGGAAAAGACAGGCATCGAAATTGAAATCATCCCCTGGGAAGAAGAAGCTCGCCTCACTCTGGAAGGGGTTTTTTGGAAAATACCGCATGAGAACCGCAAGAGTCTCACCCTCGACATCGGCGGCGGCAGTACTGAGTTTATTCTCTCTGAAGGAAAAAGTATCGCGGGCTTTTGCAGTAGTTCTTTAGGGGTGGTGCGACTGACAGAAAAATTTATTCACCAGCATCCGATAGATAATGCGGAGTATGAGAAGCTTACCCTGTATTTAAGGAACGAACTGCAAGCGGTCAAAAAAAAACTCTCGGCCTTTATGCCGCAGATATTGATCGGTACAGCGGGAACCGTCACCACACTTGCCGCCCTGAAAGAAAATATATATCCTTATGATCCCGAAAAAATTCATGGCACTTTATTATCCAGACAGGATATCGACACCCTGATTCAGGACCTGAAAGGAAAGTCCCTCGACGAACGGTTGGCCTTAAAAGCTCTTGAACGGGGCCGAGAAGATTTGATCATAGCGGGAACCGCAATCGTTTTAGAAACCATGCGGACGTTTCAATGCGATCCACTGCTGGTCAGCGAATACAGCCTTCGTGAAGGAATCATCCTGAAAGCTCTGGGTGGTGCCACGACTTCTTGAAACAAACCCCATATTTTTTATAAAACTCTGACTAAAAAGAGCTTGAAGGCTGTTTGAGTTTGACTTCAAGGGTCATTTCAGATAAAGTTTTTCTTCATCATGACTACTAAAAAAAGTGCAGAAAAGAAACTGGTTTCTATCAAGAAATCTCCAAAATCCTTAGGGAAGCCTATGAAAGGCCGGGACATCCTTGTAAAAGCCTTGGTGAATGAGGGGGTTACGGTTATTTTTGGCTATCCGGGCGGAGCTTCCATGGAAATCCATCAAGGGTTGACCCTGGCCCCAAAAATCCGCATGGTCCTGCCTCGCCACGAGCAAGGCGGTTCCTTCGCGGCAGGCGGCTATGCCCGCGCCACTGGAGAGGTTGGGGTCTGCCTGGCAACATCGGGTCCCGGAGCCACCAACCTGATCACCGGAATCATTGATGCCAAGATGGACTCCATTCCCATTGTCGCTATCACGGGGCAGGTTCCCAGCACGGTGTTAGGCAGTGACGCGTTCCAGGAAACGGATATCATGGGGGCCACCTTCCCGTTGGTCAAACACAGCTATATGATCCAGAATGTCGCGGAAATTCCGCGCATCATTCATGAGGCGTTCCATATTGCCCGGACCGGCAGGCCCGGACCGGTTCTGGTGGATATTCCTAAAAATATTCAACAACAGGAAGGGGTCGCTGATTTTGACGTTACATTCGATTGCCCCAGCTATCGGCCCAATTTAAAGCCGTCGATACTGCAATGCAAACAAGCGTTGAAAATTCTCCACGACTATATCGAGCCCAATAAAGATATCAAACCATGGATAAAACAGGTGAAGGGCTGGAAAAAGGAATTCCCCCTGGAATTCAAACTTAAAAAGGGAGAAATTGTTCCGCAGGCCGTAGTCAGCGAAATCAACAA
>JYMV01021430.1_pt1 | contig 16167 bp, 8 predicted proteins | sample 338911 | NCBI WGS metagenome assembly JYMV01 (sample SAMN03354496, study PRJNA234377) | hydrothermal vent metagenome | biome: Deep sea; feature: Hydrothermal plumes at the Eastern Lau Spreading Center, Western Pacific Ocean; material: Seawater | place: Tonga | collected 2009 | depth 2000 m m
CCTCTACGAGAAGATGCTGACCCTCGCCGGTGGTGTCGAGGCAAGGATTGTGGTCGTGCCATGGGCTTCCGAGCGCCCCGATGCCGGGGTGAGCACCGTCGAGGCGTGGGTCGAGGCGGGGGCAGGTAACGCCGCCTTGATCCCCAGGGAAAAGGAGGCTGCACGGGAAGCGATCGAGGCAGCTAATTTGATCTGGTTTGGCGGTGGCGACCAGTCGAAGTTGATGGCAGACCTGCGCGAGCGAGACCTGATCGAGGCGATCCGTGCCCGCCATCGCGACGGAGCGGTGATGGCGGGGACCAGCGCCGGTGCGGCGGTGATGTCAGCGGAGATGATCACCGGCGAGGCGAAACTGGAATCCCTCGAGACCGGCACCACCGAACTCATCGAGGGGCTCGGCTTGTGGAGCGGGGTCATCGTCGACCAGCATTTTCTCACCCGTCGACGCTGGGCACGGCTCTTCACGGCGGTAGTTTCGAGGCCGGGGTCGGTGGGAGTCGGCATCGATGAGCAGACCGCGGTCATCGTCTCTGGGGATGGCTCCTTCGAGGTGATCGGTCGAGGACCGGTGGTGGTGATCGATTCCCGTGGGGCAAAGATCCGCAAGCGCGATCACGAGGCCCCGGTCGGCGCCCGCGGCCTCGGCGTCGACCTGGTCCTGCCCGGCGAACGCTGGCGGCCGCGAGCGAGGCGCTAGGGCCCAGCGGCGAGGCTGGCCCCGATCATCGTCTCGTGGATTCCCACCTCGAAGCGTCCCTTCGAGTCCGCAGCTCCCCGGTACATGCCTGCGGTGCTGAAGGAGAAGGCGGCACGGCCGTAACGGTCGAGGGCGACGAGCCCGCCGTCGTCCGGTTGCAGCACCTCGTGGATGGCGTGATCGCTCGCCTCCTGGACCGTCTTTCTCGCCAGCGCCATGCGGGCAGAGACGCTGTAGGCGATGGCGTGGCGGATGAACTCCTCGCCGGTGCCGGTGCAGGAGACCGCGCAGGTTCGGTCATCGGCGTAGGTTCCAGCGCCGATGATCGGAGAGTCCCCGACCCGCCCCCAGCGCTTGAGAGTGAGTCCGCCTGTGGAGGTTCCGGCGGCGAGATGGCCGGCGCTGTCGAGGGCGACGACGCCGACGGTGCCGCGGTCCTGGGCGGGAACGAGTGAACTGCGGGCGCGTCGTTCCAACCACTGCTGGCGTCGGAGCTCGGTCGAGAAATAGGAATTCTCGACCCTCTCCAGGGAGGTCTGATCGGCGAAATGCTCGGCGCCGACGCCCGAAAAGAGGACGTGGCGCGTATCGGTCATCACCTTGCGAGCGAGAGAGATGGGGTGCTTGACCGTCACCACGCCGGTGACCGCGCCGCAGGCGAGAGTTTCGCCATCCATGATCGAGGCGTCGAGCTCGTGCTTGCCCTCGTTGTTGAAGACCGCTCCACGCCCGCAGTTGAACATGGGATCGTCCTCGAAGACTCGAATCACCTGTTCAACGGCATCGAGGCTGGTGCCCCCCGTCCGAAGAACGTCCGCACCCAAGGTCAGCGCCCTCTCGAGAGCCTCCTGGTATGCGAGCTGGAGCTCCTGGGGGGCGTCCTTGGCGATCGCTCCGGCACCCCCGTGAAGGGCGATCGACCAGCGGGCAGGTTGCCAACGGTGCTGGCCAGAGGTCCCACAACCGAGGACGAATACGAACAGCGATACGATCAGCATCGATCTCATCGGCGACCTCCTCGTCTGGCACTATAACCGACTCAATGGTGGAGTTGTCACAATCACGACTTGCCTGGCGGCACGGTGAATGGATAAACTCACCGGGCGCTGGCGATCCTGCCGGCCAGTCAAGCCCGGTCCAGGTCGTGGAAATGCGAGTCGATGCCCTACAACCCGCAGAAAATCGAGCCGAAGTGGCAGCGCCACTGGCAGGAAGAGGAACTCTTCGAGGCGGGCAAGAGAACCGATCTGCCGAAATACTACGTCCTCGACATGTTCCCCTACCCATCGGGGTCGGGGCTGCACGTCGGCCATACCATCGGTTACACCGCGACTGACATCATCGCTCGCTTCAAGAGGATGAAGGGTTTCGACGTTCTCCATCCGATGGGCTGGGATTCTTTCGGCCTGCCGGCGGAGCAGTACGCGATCGAGAGGGGGGTTCACCCCGATGTCTCGACACGCGAGAACATCGAGGTGTACCGCTCCCAGCTCCAGACGATGGGATTCTCCTACGACTGGAATCGGGAATTCTCGACCTCCGATCCTGGCTATTACCACTGGACCCAGTGGATTTTTCTCAAACTGCTCGAGAATGGGCTCGCCTATCGGGAAGAAGCGAACGTCAACTGGTGCCCCGAGTTGGGTACCGTTCTCGCCAACGATGAAGTGATCGATGGCAAGAGCGAGCGCGGCGGCCACGAGGTGGTTCGCAAGCCGATGAAGCAGTGGATGCTGCGGATCACCGCCTACGCAGACCGTCTCCTGGAGGGGCTCGAAGAGGTCGGCTTCCCCGAGTCGATCAAGGCGATGCAGCGCGATCGGATCGGTCGTTCGGAAGGTGCCGATGCCACCTTCCCCATCGACGGGCACGAAGCGGAACTGGAGATCTTCACCACTCGCCCCGACACGATGTTCGGCTCTACCTTCTGCGTGCTTTCTCCGGAACATTCCCTCGTCGGCGTGGTCACCACCGATGAACAGAGAAAAACGGTCGATGCCTATGTCGCCGAGTCCGCTCTCAAGAGCGAGATCGAGCGTTCCGGGACAGATGCGGGGAAGACGGGGGTCTTCACCGGGGCCTATGCGATCAATCCGTGCAATCAACAGAAGGTGCCGGTCTGGATCGCCGACTACGTGCTGATGGGGTACGGCACCGGTGCGATCATGTGCGTTCCGGGCCACGACCAGCGCGACTGGGAGTTCGCCCACACCTTCGACCTGCCCATCATCGAGGTGATCACCGGCGGCGACATCGAGAAGGAGGCATGGAACGGGGACGGGACGATGGTCAATTCCGGTTTCCTCGATGGGCTCGGCACCTCCGAGGCGATCCAGGCGATGATCGCCTGGCTCGAGGAGAAGGAGATCGGCAAGGGAATCGTCCGTTTCAAGCTGCGCGACTGGATCTTCGCGCGCCAGAGGTACTGGGGAGAGCCGGTTCCCGTTGTCATCGATGAGGAGGGCAAAGTTCATCCCCTCCCCGAGAACGCCCTCCCTCTCGAGTTTCCGTTTCTCGAAGACTTCCAGCCGACAGGTAGCGGCAAATCTCCCCTCGAACGCGCCCGGGATTGGGTGGAAACGGTGGTTCCGGGCAGCGATCGCCGTGCGAGCCGTGAGATCGACACGATGCCAGGCTCTGCGGGATCTTCCGCTTATTACCTGCGCTTCATCGACCCGAAGAACCCGGAGTCCATCTGCGATCGAGAGAAGGCAAAGCACTGGATGCCTGTCGACCTCTATCTGGGAGGAGCAGAGCATGCCGTTGGGCATCTCCTCTACTCGCGTTTCTGGGCGAAATTCCTTTACGACATCGGGGTCTGCCCGGTGGACGAGCCGTACCGCAAACTGGTCAACCAGGGAATGATCCTCGGCGAGGACCACCGCAAGATGGGAAAACGCTACGGCAACGTCGTCAATCCCACGGATATCGCCGGAGATCAAGGATCGGACAGCCTGCGCGTCTACCAGATGTTCATGGGGCCGATCGAGGTGGACAAACCGTGGTCCACAGGTGGCCTCCAGGGTGCCCGTCGATTCCTCGACAGGGTCTGGCGTCTTTTCTTCGACAGGGATGACCGCCTGGAGGCATCGATCGACGATTCCGAGCCGACCGATGAACAGAACCGCATCCTTCACCAGACTATCGCCAAGGTCGAGGGCGACACCGAAGGGTTGCGCTTCAACACCGCAATCGCACAGATGATGACCTTCGTCAACGAGATGACAGGCCAGGAGCGGCGACCCCGGGCTGTACTCGAGCCCTTCTGCTTGCTGCTGGCGCCCTATGCGCCGCACCTCGCAGAGGAGATCTGGAAGGCGCTGGGGCACTCCGAATCGCTGACGTGGGAAAGTTATCCGCAGGTGGATGAGAAGTGGCTGGTCGAAGACACCGTAGAGATCGCCATCCAGGTCAATGGCAAGCTACGAGCGAGATTGGAGGTCCCCATCGACATCGATGAGGAATCCCTCCGTCAGCAGGTTCTTGCCGAAGAACGGGTACGGGAGTACACCGAGGGCAAGGACATCATCAAATTCGTTCATGTGCCGGGCCGCATGGTTAACATGGTGGTCCGGTAGGCCGAAAGGCCGGGTCTTCAGGAGCGGCCGGGGTGCCTCTGGCGTCCCGGCCGGTTTTTCTCTCGAGATCCTGAGCCCATTTCGAACATCACAGTTCGAGACCGGAGACGCAAGAATGTCAGACGCCACCCATCGATCGGTCGAGGAGTACTACGGCGAGGTTCTGAAACACAGTTCTGATCTGAAGACCAGCACCTGCTGTCCCGCCGGTGCCGTACCCGTATATCTCGAGCAATATCTCTCCACCATCGACGATGAAATCATCGGCAGGTCCTACGGCTGCGGATCGCCGATTCCTCTCGGTATCGAGGGCTGCACCGTTCTCGATCTGGGTTGTGGAACCGGGCGCGACGTCTACCTCTGTTCCCAACTGGTGGGAGAAGAGGGGCAGGTGATCGGTATCGACATGACTCCCCAGCAGCTGGAAGTGGCGCGCCGCCACCGGGCGTCACACGCGGACAGGTTCGGCAGGAGCGAGGAGAAGATCCGTTTCGTCGACGGTTACCTGGAAGATCTCGCTGCTGCAGGGATCGAGGATGACTCCGTCGATGTCGTCATCTCCAACTGCGTCATCAACCTGGCGCCCGACAAGAGGCGAATCTTCGAGGAGATCAAGCGTGTCCTGCGCCCCGGGGGCGAGTTCCATTTCTCCGACATCTTCTGCGACCGCCGGCTTTCGCCCCGGTACCGGGAAGATCCGGTGCTCCTCGGGGAGTGTCTCGCCGGAAGCCTCTACTTCGAGGATTTCCGCCGGATGTGGGCCGATCTCGGGATTTCTGACGTGCGCCTGCTGTCCTCTTCCGCCGTCGCTCTCAGGGACGCGGAGGTCGAGGAGAAGATCGGTTTTGCAAGTTTCCGCTCCCTGACCGTCAGCGTCTTCAATCTCGAGGGCCTCGAGGATCGTTGCGAGGATTACGGACAGACCGCAAATTACAGAGGCACGGTCCCCCATGCTCCCCATCGCTTCGGGCTCGATGATCACCACATCTTCGAGCGCAACCGTCCCGTCAACGTCTGCTCGAACACTGCCATGATGCTGGCGGAGACCCGCTTCAAGAACCACTTCCTGATCGACGGGGATCTGTCCTACCATCATGGGCTGTTCCCCTGTGGCCCTGTCGCAACCGAGGGCAGCGACGAAAATCCCTGCTGCTAGGAGCGGTCGCCCTTGACGCCCAAGGGGAGGGTGAGGACGATACCTCACGGAGGAAAAAGGGCAGCAAGAGGCAGATCCCTGTCTGGATGGAGAGACACTTGCAAGAGAGACGAAGCGAGATCATCACTGGCCTGATCGGGGCTTACTGGATGGAACTCGAGACGGTGATGAATTTCATCGCCAATTCCACCAACCTGGTTGGCGTCAAGGCGGAGCCGATCAAGCAATCCCTCGCCGCAGATGCCACCGAGGAGGTTACACACGCACAGATGCTGGCACGCAGGATCCACATCCTCGGCGGTTCGGTACCCGGTAGCGCTTCTTTCAAGATGGCGCAAATCACCAGCCAGCCGCCGGAAGATACAACCGATGCGGTGAGCGTGATCCGCGGTGTCATCGATGCAGAAACCGCGGTGATCCATCAGTACCGAAGTGTGATTGCCCTCTGTGATGGCGTCGACCCGGTCACCGAAGACCTGTGTGTGACGTTGCTCGCCGATGAGGAGGAGCACCGCCGCGTCTTCCAGGGTTATCTGACGGAGTACGAGAAAGTCTGACCTGCATCGAGGAGATGCGGCCAATCTCGTCGGCACCTGAGGCTAGGCCTTCCCGTGGGATCGACCGTTCGATCGAACGCTACATCGACTGCAAGCGGAAAATTCCGGTGTGTCACATCGTGTTCACGGGCAGCCCGCGTCGGGGTATGGCGCCGCCGGTGGTGCTCCCGAATCGAACAGGAAAACCAGCAGGTAGATCGCATCCGAGATGTCTAGCGCTCCGTCTGCGTTGGCGTCCCCTGCTTCCTCGGGACTGGGCGTGCCTCCGGAGGAGAAGAGGTAATCGAGAAGGAAGATCACATCTGCAATATCGACGGCACCGGAACTGTTGGAGTCACCCCGGATGAACGGATCTGCACATGGATTCGGAGGCAGCATCCATTCGAGGATCCGTGCCATCAGTAAACTACGATCTCCAGCCACGACAGACGAAAGCGGAAACGCCAGTACCGCCGCCTTGTAGGTCTCATCTACCGTCACCACTGCGGCCCCTCCCCCTTGGAGTGTCCCCGCACCCGATAGAGGGTCGTAGGAAAACGCCTTTTGAGCCGGCGGCAGCGCCGTCAATTCCGACTGGTAGAATCCGTTCGACAGTTGCAGATCCAGACCATCCCCCACCGTATTCCCCGGCTCCCCGAGTAATCCTGGTAGATCCATATCCCACTGTTCGTGCTGGAGGAACAGGTAGTTGGTGAACAGGGCAGTACTGTCGAGAAATGCGGTGGCGTACGCTCCCGAGAGCACCAGGCTGCCACCGGATTGGAGATATTCCATCAGCAGTGCCTGACGCGCTGGACCCAGTTGATCCGGGAAGCCAGTGTGGAAGTAACCAATCGGCCACATCACGACACCGTTGGTAAATTCAGCGAGCAATTCGGTGGTCACCGGACCGTCCAAGAACGGGTCCCATGCCTGGTAGCCCAGGCCGAGTCCATCGAGAACATCCAGGTAGCTACTGTGGTACCCCGTATTTCCAGCCTCGAAGTAACCATTGATCACCAAAATGTCGATGGTGGATTCGACCATCACCTCCACCGATGGCAAAGATTCGTTGTCGGAGGCGTCGATCGCAGTGATCACGTAGTAGAGTTCGCCCACTCCAGCTTCGGTGTCGACAAACACGTTTTGCAGGTGGGGAAGCGGATTCACAAGATTGTAAGGCCCGCCGGCAACTTCAGAGCGATGGATGAAATAGCCACTCCAATCGGGCTCCTGGTTTGCATCCCAGGAGAGAGTCACGGTTCCATTGGCAGATACCGCAACGACTCCGGTCGGAGCGGAAGGCGCGACCACATCTCCTGCCGTTGCAGAGTACGGCCCCTCGAACACCATGGTCGAGGTTGCCAGGTCAGCCGATACGGTGGTTTCACCGAACCAGGCGACCGCTGAGATCATGTTGTCAGAAAGCCCGGTGAGTTGCCCCAACTGGCCATCGAGCGCAAGGTCGGTCGATGCCCGGTAGTCTTCGATCGGCTGACCGGCGAGAGGGGTCGTCTCGCTGTACTCGTACTGGAAGCGATTCGACCACACGCGGAACTGCCCCCCGGCGAAGAGTAGCGACTGAAGGTCGTCCAGTACCTGCTGGGCATTGTCCCCTGCGAGTGTGGTCGGCGTCGGGGTGGTCGGGACATCCTCGGCAAAAAGCCCCGTGCCCTGCTGATGATCTGCAATCTGCGCATCGATGAAACTGTCGTAGTCCACTTGCAACTGGGCGTCATTCGCCATCGCCGCATACAGCGCATCGAGGATCACGATGTCGTTTCCGAGCATGGCATCGAAGAGGGCAACCAGTAGATCTGGACGCTGTTCTTCCAGGAACTCGAAGTACACGCCGGCGTACCTGTAGAAGGTGAACGACCCATATGTCGCACTGGTGATGTCGGCCACCGTAAGGCGAGAACTGTCGCCTGAAATCTGATCCAGAAGAATTCCTCGCGGCAGTACCCCATTGACTCGAGTCGCGCCGACCAGGTACTCGGCCAATCCCTCGTTGTACCAGACCAGTCGATTTCCTTCGTACAACGTGCCGGACTCCCCGAAGCTACCTGTGATCAGGTATCGGCTGTCCAGGTAGTGCGTGTACTCGTGACGGAGCAGTTCTTCCAGGGTGTAGATGCTCTGGGCAGGTGTTCGGTCGTAGGTGAAGAGTGTTCCCCAGGATTCTATGAAGATCCCGCCGTTGTTGGTCGAGAGGCCGTACAGGAAAGGCTGATAGGTTTGATATTCCTGGGGGCTGCCGTAGATCACGAGCGTCAGCGCTTCGTTGCCGTCACCGGGAACGGCCTCGAGAGCTCCGCACTTGCGGAAGAACTGACTTTCGACCTCCTGGATGGCGTCGTAGAGCGCATTCGCCAGGTCGAGGTCGATCGCCGTAAGGAATTTCAGCCGTCCCTGGTCGAAGAGAAACTCATTGGGAAGTGCGATCGCCATCACTTCGGCATGGATCTGGGCAAGATCCAGGGAACCACCGCCAAAAAGGAGACCATCAAACTGAAAATCCAGATCGGTGACCGCCTGCAACCAGGGACCGGAGTAGGGGACGTGGAGGTTGTACGCCTGCGTTAGGATGTCATGGGCAGCACTCCTTGTTGCAGGATCCAGGAACCCGAAGCGGTTCATGACCCAGAGCGCGTTGAGAACGACATACTCGCTATCACTGGTGTAGGTGACGTCGAGGCCGATGGTTGCAACGGCAGCGATGAGCCCCGGTGGGATTGCGGAATACCATGGGCTGGATGTGCCGCCTGTGCTGTTCTCGTTCCCGATCTGCCGAGCAAGGGTGAAAAGGCAGCGATACGCCATCAGTCGTTCCTGGTATTCGTCTTCATGGGTCGGATCGGACGAATAGCGCTGGAGCACCGCCTGGATCTGATCGATCAGCAGAATGCTGGCGTTGGTGCTGTCGATGCTCACCAGCCACTGGGACAGGAGCGAAATGGGAGGATTCACGGTGATCAGGTCCGGCTGCTCGCCGATGGTGACCATCGCCTGCACCGCCGCAGCGCCGGTGGAGGGATCGTAGGTCACGCTCGGCTGGTAATACTCGTGGTAGAAGGCGATCTGGTAGAAATATGTCATCCGGCGCAGCCGCTCGGAATTTCCGAGCAGGTCGAGCGCCTCGGTCTCGATGGTACTTGCGATCAGCAGCACATTGGCGGGCGAAATCGCAGTTTCGACGTCACCGTCGAAGGTCCACAACTCGTTCAGGCAGGCATCAGTGCTGGTGGCCACCAACTCCACGAATGCCGCACCCGTGGCAGCCGCAAAGTCGGCAGAGGAGCAAGGGCCACTCGGCCAGCTGGTGGGTCCTGCTCCTGAGCCCCCGCCGGAAGAGGGCGTCCCCCTTCGGGCAGCGACCTGGACATCGCGGCCGCAGCCGCCAGGGAACGTTCCCACCGCTCGGTTTGGGTCCACGGCATGGCCACCGCTGCATGGCGCATCGAGGTAGGCGATCTCGGACTCGATATCGCCAGAAGGTGGTTGCAGCGGTGAAAGCTGTCCGGGAGGCGCGGGAGGTGGCGCCTGGCCGAAGGCGACCGACACCCAGAGGAACGGCATGATCAGCGAGAATCGGTGCATGAAATCTCCAACCCACGAATCGAACCCGGTGAGTCGGATTAAAAAGACAGTGCGGGGGTACATAGACCCTCACTTTCCCGCATGAGTGCACGGCGAGCCCAGAAGCCGTGCACCCGAGGTTCCCCAGCGGGTGCGAAGAGAATTGAACGGTGGCAATCCTAGCAGAGGTGAGATGGAATTATATCCAAACTGGAATATTACTGAGGAGAGTGCAGGAGGGTCACAGGGCTGGTCATCGGTGACCGATGTTACGCCGAGACGGCCAGCACACAGGTGAGCGCAGAGAAATTAAATACCGAGTACGCCGCCAGCCTTCTGAGTCTGTCGCATCTCATTGACTGAAGCGACGATTATCGATGCGGTTACTGGAATACAATCGCCTTTCCAGCCCTGGATACCGCCGACGATGTGCTGCGCATCGAATTCCGCTTTCGACGCATTTGCTTCGAACCCGGAAAAGGGATGGATGTTGGCATCGGCGACCATTTCCAACTGATGTTCGAACAGTTCCAGAAGATCCACCAACACGCAATCCACTTCCTTGCCTCGGCGTTGGGCATCCTGCTCGAGGGCTCAAGGACCACCCCGCTCAGGTAACCCATTTCTATGGCGATCTCGCGATGGGGTACTTCCCCGGCAGAGTTGTACTGGGGTGCATCGGGGCGGCAGGAAGGTCTAGTCCTTCACTATCAGCCGTATCTGCTGCAAGTTCATTCCATACCGGCTGCCGGGCGGGCTGGACTCCAGCGGCGGAGGGTCCGGCATCCCGACACTGAAGTTCGCGGCGTAACACAACCAGGCCGTTCGACCGTCCTCGCCGATGAACTTCGACGGGATGTTCACGAAGTAGCCTTCTTCGCCGAAGTGTTCCATGAACACCACCAGTTTCCACGGCCCCGTGATGTTCGGCGACTCGAGGATGTAGGTGTCGTAGGCGCCGTGATTCACACTCCCGTCGGTGATGCAGAACAGATACCGCTTGAGGTACGGGTTGTAGGTGATCGAAGTGGGACCGACCCTGCCCTTCCACTCGATGAGGGGCTTCATCTTTGCACGCTCGGGCGTCCAGATCGGTTTGCCGCCATCGTCGTGTCCAGCAAAGAACTCGTACTTGCTCGCGTCGTTGATGGTCTCCGGGCTCGGTGTGACCCGCAGCAGATAGGCCTCGTCGCCGATGTTCCAGTGGGCGCGTCGAGCCAATGGGTCAGGGTCACGGGCAGTCGCCCCATGGGCTATGAGATAGGCCTTGCCATCGGGCGAGTGTTCCATGTTCCTTCCGAAATCGACAAAGAACGGCTCGCCAATCCGAACGGGTATCCCGGTCGGCTTGCCCTCTCCATCCAGGGATGGGGCTGCGAAGAGCGGCGCGGTCGGATCGTTGGGCCCGTCCGTCCAGGTCTTGCCGTAGTCGCGGGAGACCCGGAAGCCCACGAGGGGGCCGAGTCCTCCGGGGCCCTCCGGATGACTCCCGTAGTACCAGATGCCCTGGTGAACCAGACTTCCCGACGGGTATCGCGCGTTGTATGGGCCGGTGGGGGTGGGCAATGCGCCCAAGCCGATCACTGTGAGGTTCAGCGGGTCGTCGCCAACGATCTTTCCATAGCCGCAGTTGGCGTCTGCACCCTGCTGCCCCAGGGTCCACAACTGCTCCTTGCTCCCATCCGGCAACACGTTCTCGACGGTGCCGTCGGAGAAGGGGGAGTACAAGTTCCCGTCGGATGCCCACGATGGAAACCAGCAGTCTGCATCGGCGTACTCGCGGTGACGCCCGGTGAAGGTGATCCCGACGATGTTGTCGGAGAGCTCAAAGGGGCAGTCAGCGGGGGGCCTCGAGGGCCAGTCGATGGGTGGGTAGCGCTTGGAATCGTGGACCTGCCCCCGACAACCAGCGAGCAGAATCACCCCCAGGATCGAGAGGAGAGCGATGATGCCAACCCTGCCGGTCAGTTCTTCGGAGATCTGCATCAGCTCCTACACTCATTGCGGTGTCAGTCGGCGGGGCCGGTCATCTGCGAGGGGACGACCCAGCCGTCGAACTCCTCGCCGCTGCAGTAACCCTTCTCCATCGCCACCTCGCGCAGGGTTTTTCCCTCGGCATGAGCCGTCTTGGCGACATCGGCGGCCTTGTCGTAACCGATGTGTGGATTGAGAGCGGTGACCAGCATCAGTGAGCGGTGCAGCATATCATCGATGCGTTCCTTGACCGGCTCGATGCCAGATGCGCAGTTCTCGCGGAAGGAATCCATCCCCGAGGCGAGCAGATCGATCGATTGCAGCATGCAATCGCCGATCACCGGCATGTAGACGTTCAGTTCGAAGTTGCCGAGGGCACCGCTGAAACCGATGGTAGCGTCATTGCCGATGACTCGCGCACACACCATCGTCAGCGCCTCGGACTGGGTCGGATTGACCTTGCCCGGCATGATCGATGACCCCGGTTCATTGGCGGGGATGGTGATCTCGCCGATGCCGCAGCGAGGGCCACTGGCAAGCCATCGGACATCGTTGGCAATCTTGTGAAGTGCGGTCGCGAGGCTTCTCAGGGCTCCGGAGAGTCCGACGATTGCTTCCTTGCCGCCGAGCTGGGCGAACTTGTTGGGTGCCGAGACGAACCGGATGCCGGTCTTTTCTGCCAGCGCAGCGGGTACCTTTTCGGCGTAACCGGGTCGGGTGTTGAGCCCGGTGCCCACCGCGGTGCCACCGATGGGCAACTCGTACACCAGGGCCAGCGCATCGCGGATCTGCTGGCCGGTGATTCGCAGTTGATCGGACCAGCCAGAGATTTCCTGACCGAGGGTCAGTGGTGTTGCATCCTGCAGGTGTGTGCGGCCGATCTTGACAACGTCGGAAAAAGCAGCCGCTTTTTCATCGAAGCACTTCCCGAGCGCATCCATTGCGGGGAGTAATCGATCGTGGCATTCGCTGGCGCAGGCGACATGAATCGCGCTCGGAAAGGAGTCGTTGGTACTCTGGGCGTGGTTGACGTGATCGTTGGGGTGCACCGGATTCTGGCTACCGAGCGGTTCGCCGAGAGCCTGATTGGCACGGTTGGCGATCACCTCGTTGCAGTTCATGTTCGATTGGGTGCCGGAGCCAGTCTGGTAGACCACAAGTGGGAAGTGATCATCAAGATCTCCGGTGATGACCTCCTCGGCGGCGCTCTCGATGGCACGGGCAATTTCCGGGGGAATCCCGCCCAGTTCGGCGTTGACGATGGCGGCTGCCTGTTTGATAAGGCCCATCGCCCGGATCAGCGGGCGGCGCATGCGTTCCTGTCCTATGCAGAAGTTCTGGAGCGAGCGCTGAGTCTGCGCCCCCCACAGGCGATCCGCAGGGACCTTCACCTCGCCCATGGTGTCGCTCTCGATGCGGTGGTCCATCATTCTCCTTCTCAGGCAGTGCCTGCCTGTGGTGCCGTCTGAATTGGCAGGGTAACAGGTGCTGCCAAAGGGTGCCAAACGGACGGCTCGAAAACTGGTTCTGCGACGGCTGCGGGGTTAGGATGGCCGTTTCAGCAGCAATTTCGCCGACCCTGCCGTCGGCTCGAGGTGGCCGTTGCTGGAGATCGTGAGGTGTCCGATGAAGACCGTGTTTCCCCCTGTCATCGCGTCGATCCTGCTCCTGGTTTTCTGCCAGTCCCTGTCGGCTCAACCGGCCAACGATGATTGCAACGGGGCGATCCCGGCGATCCTCGGGGCAAACCCCTTCGATATCAGCACCGCGACCGACTCGTCAGAACCTACCGATGACAGCCTCTGTTCGACCACCTTGCTGGGAGGGGCCTACCACGATCTCTGGTGGTCCTACATCGCTCCGTCGAGTGGACTCCTCGATGTCACGCTCTGTGACGCCACTGACTTCGACACCGACCTCATCGTCTACTCGGGGTCATGTGCTGCTCTCGATGTGATCGGTTGCAACGGTGACACGCCGAATTGCGCTGTCTTCACTTCGGAGGTCCGCAATATCGGCGTTGCCAGCGGCGAGACGGTGATCATCCGGGTCGGAGGATGGCAGCCGACCTCCATCGGGTCGGGAATTCTCACCCTCGATCTTCGGGCGCCCGAGGCGCAGGAGTTGACCTGCGGGGTTGTCGGGTTGGTACTCGCGGCCTCCTGGAGCAGCCCGGTCGCCGTCGATGGCTGGACCGTTCTCGTCGATGGTGCCCTCGTTGCCGATCTCCCCGGCGATGTGATGACCTGGAGCGGCGGGAGGGCCCCGGGGATCGGGGAATCGGTCGAGATCTGCATCTTTGCCTCCTCGGGATCGTCATCGTCGAGCGTCTGCTGCACCGTGATGGGAACGCCCCAAAACGATACCTGCTCCGGTGCGACCGCCATGATTTCCTCTTCCATTGACTTCGTGACCACCGATGCGACGACCGGGTCAGAACCCTTCGATGAGTCGCAGTGTGCCTCGACCCTCCCGGGGATCTTCGCCCGCGACGTGTGGTTCAGCTGGGTGAGCCCCGGTGAAGGGGTGGCGATCTTCTCCACCTGTGACATGGCGGACTTCGACACCTCCATCGCCGTATACCGTGGCTCCTGTGCGGCCCTCCAGCAGGCCGGTTGCAACGGCGATGCGTCGAATTGCGCCGTCTGGACCTCGATCGTCTCCGATGTGCCGGTCAGTACCGGTGAGGAGTTGCTGGTCAGGGTCGGCGGCTGGCAGCCTGGCTACTTCGGTTCGGGCACGCTGACAGCAACCTTCTCGGCCCATGTCATCGACGACTTCGAGGTCACTTCCCTCTCCGGGAGTGGCACCGCCGATGTCAGCTGGATCGCCGCAGCGGATCTCATCGAGGCGACGATTCTCGTCGACGGCTTTCCCGTCTGGACTTCCCCGGGACCCATCGCCAGCGGCTCGACCAGCCAGGTCAACGTCGACGTATCCATCTGGCCTGCGGTCGCAGAAGTTTGCCTGCAAGCGAGCACCGCCGAGGCGATTGGCCCCCTGGTGTGCCGCTTCGTCGACGTCATCGAGGTGCCTCTCGAAGTGGTCTCGGGCAGTACGGGGAACATTCCCGATGATGGCAACCCGACCCTCTTCGTAGCCATCGTATCGACGATGACGCTACCGTTAGATGTCCGTGTCACCGTCGACATCGATCACCCCAATATCGAGGATCTGCTGGTGAGGCTGTCAGATCCCGAGGGGATATCGGTGACCCTCTTCGCCGCTGCCGTCGGCGAGGGAAACGGACTCTTCAGCACCTACTGGCAGGCAGCCGGTCCCCACGGATCGCCCCATGGCGCCGGGCTGTCGATGCGACCTGCCGGCCCCGGTTCTCTCCTCGATCTCTCCGCCGGCTCATCGCCGGTGGGGGCCTGGACGCTGGAAGTCACTGACCTGGCGGCGGGATCCACGGGAACTCTCATCAGCTGGCTTCTCGAGATCCATGACGTCCCTCCGGCGGTGCTGCCGGGACCGGACCTGATCGCCGGTGAGCACTCCAGCATGCAACAGTTGGGACGCCTCGGCGACGAGGTCGGGATCATGCTGCAGTCGGTCTGCTGCAACCAGGGCAATGAACCTCTCGACTGGCACGGCAACCCCAGTCCTCTGCACCCCTTCATGGTCTTCAACCTCTACCGGGTGAGTCCCGACCGGATCGTGCAGGTCGGCGGCTCGTGGGCGAAGCACGCCCCCGGACCGGCAACGACCGCCAACGCCTGTGGCTTCGGATGCACCATTCCCACCGATCCGTGGACCCTCGGAGTCGGCTGTTCTGACATCTACTCGGCGGGTTACAACGGCACACAGTCGGTCCTCGGACCGCGCTCCGAGATCGACCCTTTCACCGGCTACTACGACTTCAACACCTCGATCCTGAACGGGCCCCAGCCCTCCTTCGACCCGGTCGAACGCCGTTTGCGCGTCCTCGATGGCGATATCGACCCGATGCTCAACCCCGAATCCGACCTCTTCGTCGAGGCGCTCTACGTCGCCCACGATGACCCAACTTCTTCAGACAACGTCATCCACGACCTTGTCGGTGTCTCCGGTTCGATGGGGGTGATCTGGTCCTTCTCCATCGCCGATCCGGGGACCATAGGCCCGGCGATCCTGTCGTGGCCGGGCGCACAGTTCACCGAGGTGCGTCCCGAGTCGGCCAGCGACGGCCGCTCCATCGTCGCCTCGAAGGCGATCCCCCAGGGGGGAGGGTTGTGGCGTTACGAGTACGCCATCTTCAACCATGACCTCGCCCGTGGAATCGGCAGACTCGACATCCCGGTCTCCCCGGGGGTCACTGTTACCGACATCACCTTCGATAGTCCGCTGATCGAGACGATCGCCTGGAGCAACGACCCCTGGCTGGGAAGCCGCGGTGCCGACAGCGTCACCTGGCAGACCGCACCGGTCGCGAGTGGGTCGGTGGCGAACCCGCTGCGCTGGGGCTGGCTCTACAGCTTCGGCTTCACCGCCGATGCCGCCCCCGAGGATGGCGTTGCAACCCTTCTCGGACATGCCATCGAGGAGCCGATGTCAGCGACGGTGGTCGGACCTCCGACAGCCCCGCTCTTCATCCGATCGGAGTGCAACGGCGACGGGATGGTGGACCTCGCCGACGCGATCTTCCTTCTCGTCCACCTCTTCCAG